>Ga0105241_10001436_pt1 | contig 18250 bp, 18 predicted proteins | sample KBSC64metaG_FD_80422 | JGI IMG/M metagenome (GOLD analysis project Ga0105241, IMG submission 80422) | Corn rhizosphere microbial communities from Kellogg Biological Station, Michigan, USA - KBS C6-4 metaG | ecosystem: Host-associated > Plants > Roots > Rhizosphere > Soil | place: Michigan, USA... | reverse complement strand
GTCGCTGATGTAGACCGCCGGATACACGCGCAGGAACGCGGAGCGGAAGATGCCCTGGGGAATCGCTTCGCACCAGTCGGCGGCGACAGGCACCAGATAGTTGCCGGACGAGCTCTTCAGCGCATTGCGGCCTTTGACGTCCACACTGATCGTGTGTGTGGAACCGGGCGTCACGTACGCGGTGATGTCGAACTTCGAGGGGGTGAAGGCGGTGGTCTGGGTGCCGACCACGCGGCCGTCCACCGACAGCGTCGCCTGGTGGTTGACCGCTCCGAACTCGATCCACACCGACTGCGGCTGCCCCGAGTCCGGCACGGTGATGCTGCGCGAGTACACCGCCTCGCCCACGTTGGTGAAGCCCTGCTTGTACCACCCGCCCCCGGGCACCATGATCGACGTCGTGCCCTGGCCAGCCGGTGTGAAGCTCCACGTCCCGGACAGGTCGACGGACGCGATGGCGGCGCCAGTCGCGGCGTAGCTGGGGACGCCGGCGTTCGCAGAGACCGCAGAAGCCGCGGGGGCGAAGCGCGGCAGACCGAACGCGGCGGCCGCACCCACACCGGTGGCCAACAGCCGCCGACGCGTGAGCTGGTTCTGGCGCTGGTGTTCTGGGAACGAAGCCGAAGCGGGCATGGAACGAGGCTCCTACCGTAGGGTCCACTTCTGGTTACTGCCGCCGTTGCAGGTCCACAGCTCAAGCGGCGTGCCGTTGGCCGTCCCCGCGCCAGTGGCGTCAAGGCAGAGTCCTGATTGGTTGCCGGTGATGGTGCCGTCGGCGTGCACTGTCCATTGCTGGTTCTGCTGACCGTTGCACGACCAGATGATCACTTTGGTACCGGGGCTGGTGCCCTTGGCGTTCGCGTCGAGGCAGCTGGTGCCGAACACCTGCAACTGGCCGGTGGCGGTGTCGGTCCACTTCTGGTTGGTCCCGCCGGTGCAGTCCGCCAACTGCACCTGGGTGCCGCCGGCCTGCGTACCACCGGGCACAGTCACGCAACGCCCCGAGCCGGCACCGACGATCGCGACCGACGTGGGCGGCGGCGGGGTGTTGCCGCCAGGCACGTACGGGCACTTGGGCTGGTAGGCGGAGATCGAGGACGGGTCGGGAAGCGCCGGGCACAGGAACTGCGTGTAGCGGGTGTCGCTGTCCACGAACACCTTGAGCCACGGGATGATGAGCTTCATCTCGACGTTGTTCGGATGCGTGTAGTACACGTGATCCGCCCCGGCGATCTGAGCGAAATCGCTCTGCGTCGAGGCCGGGAGCGTGCTGTACAGGCTGCTGAGATACGACGGCGTGACAGTCCCGTCGTTCTGGCCGCCGACGATCAGCGTGGGCACCGTGTCAGTAGCCAGAGTCAATCCCTGACCGGGGAAGCCGGGAGCCAGCCCGATGACCGCCCGCAACTCGGGATGCTGTTCAGCCTCCTCCATGGCCCCGGCCCCACCCGCGGAGTGGCCGAGCACGGAGAGCCGGGCCTGGTCGACCTCGCTCTTGACCGGACTCTGGGTGGTCAGCCAGGTCAGCGCGGCTTGCAGGACAGCGGCGCGCTGGCTGTCGCTGTCGGTGCGGGTGTTGGTCTCGGCGCAGATCACGACAAAGCCGAACGAGGAGAGCCAGGGGCCCATCCAGGCCTCCTCGGTGGAGCACAGCGCGCTGTATCCCGGCACGATCGCCAGTGCGCCCCAGGTGCCCTGAGTCGTGTCCGTCGGGTAGTAGACCACCCCGCCGCCGAACCCGTTGCCGACCGGAACGCTGACCTGCGCGGTGGCGAACGGCCCGCGAGTCGCCTCGATCATCGCGATCGTCGGGTCCGGACCACGCTGCGTCCCCGTCGCCTGTACCGCCGCGGCGCTCGCACCCGACTCAGCCGGTCGGGCGACGGCCGGTCCGGCCGCGAACACCGCCGCGAGCAATGCCGCGCCGACCGCAGACACGGCGACCGCCAGCCGAAGCGAGTGCCGCCGAGACGCCGGCCCGGATTCCGTTCGTGCGCCGCCGATCGGCACCGCCGCCCGCCTCTGCCACCGCATGACCCGACCTCCTCATGACTTGCGCAGCATTCACCACCCACGCGGTCAGACGGGCACACAGCTTGCCCAGAAGAGATGGGATGTGTACACGAGTTGTCGGACCCGCGTGGGTGAAGATGGCAGGACATCGGCGAGCACGCAAGGGTCGGCCATAGGTTCGCCGGGACCAGCTGAAGATCAGCCAGTCTTCGCGAAGTAGCTGACCATTGCCTCTCGAACCGATTCGACGATCGGCTCCTGCGTGCCGTCCGGTGAAACTTTCCACCCCACAGGCACGGAGGTCCGATTGATCAGCCTCCTTACCTGGTATGCCGCCAGAGCACGGTGACACATCCCATGTCCTCAGTTCCGGGGGGCGGCAGCACCACGAATCTGTACCGGGTCAACGCGGTGTTCGACCCCGTCGGTGTCACAGTGGTGAAGACCGCGCCGCAAACCCCGCGGATGAACGCCACCGCCGAACGCTTCATCCGCACGCTGCGGGCCGAGTGCACCGACCGGATGCTCATCACCGGCGAACGCCATCTGCACACCGTGCTGACCGAATACATCGAGCATTACAACAGCGGGCGCAGCCACCAAGGCGACGACATGCACCTGCGCGCCCCGGGACGACCCGTCTAGTGTCATCCCGTTCCCAGCGCGAGCCGATCGCATACGGCGAAAACCGGTTCTCGGCGGACTCCTCAACGAATACGAAGACGCTGCGTAACCGCCCAGCTCAGACCCAGTGGCCGAGTTTCAGGAGTACTACAGGGGCACCCCTGGCCAGCAGCGACGCCGTCCCCGACCAGCCGGTTCACGCCATCAAGATCGCTTCACGGCTCTTTCCGTCGTATTCCGGACCCCCTGAGGGACGAGGGTGGTTCATGTGAGGTCTTGCGGGTGCAGCACGATGCGTCCGTGGGTCTTGCGGTCGGCCAAGGCCTGATAGGCGTCGCGTACGGAGGTGAGCGGGTATGTCGCGGCGATGGGGATGTGCAGGTCGCCGGTAGCGGCGAGGGCGGCGAGTTCGGCCAGCGCCGGGGAGCCGCCGGCATCGGTGGTTCCGAGGGATTTGACGCCCTTCTCTTTCGCTCCGCGGTAGTCGACGACGGTGTTGATGCGGTCTGCCGGAACGCCGAGGTCGATGGCGAGGTCGATGTAGCCGCCACCGACGGTGTCGATGAAGGCATCGGCTCGGTCGGTCATGGCGAGGATCCGTTCCTTTTCGCCGTCGCCGTATTGGACAGGCTCGATGCCATGGTGCCGGAGCAGGCCGAAGTGTGCGCCGCTGGTCAGGCCGATCACCGTCGCTCCGGCACGGAGTGCGAGCTGGGCGGCGGTGAACCCGACGCCGCCCGATGCGCCCGAGATCACGATGGTCTCGCCCGGTCGGGGCTCCACCGCCCGGATGGCACCCAGGCCCGCCATCGGTGTGGTGTAGAGCGAGCCCGCCACGTCCCAGGAGAGGGCTTGGGGCTTGCTCACCAGTTGGGCTGCGGGGATGGCGACGAACTGGGCGTGGGCGTCCCAGCTCTGGAGCCTGCCCAGCACCGCGTCACCGACGGTGAAGCCGAGCACGTCGGCACCGACCGCAGCGACTTCACCGGCGAGATCGCGACCCGGCGTGTACGAACTGCCGTGCAGCGCTGGTAGTGCTCCGGGGTTGAGCGCACCGGCCTCGACCCGCACCACCACCTCCCCCGGGCCGGCCACGGGCTCGGGGACGTCCGCGAGGTAGATCCCGTCGATGCCGCAAAAACGGTCATAGCGCACTGCTTTCATCAAGTCTCCCGGTTTGCGAGTGAGTCGAATCGGCCGGATCCCACGAGAGAACGCTCAGGTATGACGTAGGAGCGGCAAGAGGATGTCGTCGACGAGATGTGCAAGGAAGGCGGCGTCGCACGGCTCGCCCACGACCACGATGCGCTGCACGATCATCGCGGAGGCGACCTCGGCAAAGAGCGGTGCCGCCCCGGGCGCGAGTTGCTCGGCCGCTTGGCGGACGAGTCCGTCCGTCATCGCGGTCTGGTCCCGCCGCAGGATCTGCCGCATCGCCTGGGCGAGCTGCGCGTCGTTGCGCATGCCGGCGAACACGGCCCCGAGCAGACCCACGTCCTGTTCGGAGATGCTCTGTGCGAGCCATGCCGCCAGGGAGTGCACGTTCTCCCGGAGACTCTCTCCCGCGGGCTGTGGGGGTTTCGCGGGCGCGCGGCGCTCGACCGCTGCGGCGACCAGCGCCGCCTTGTCGCGGTACCGGCGGTAGATCGTGGTTTTCGCTGCCCCGGAACGCCCGGCCACCGCCTCCATCGAGAGCTGCTCGTATCCCACCTCGGTCAGCAATGACAGGGTCGCGTCAAGGATGGCCATGTCACGGCTGGAATCCCGCGGCCGTCCCATCGCCGAGGGCTGAGTCATGCCGCTGGACGACGAAGTACCCACCCCGCACCCACTTTCGCTACGCTACCGTTTCGTATCGAAAGTACCCTGGTTCGATCCACCCTGCAAGCCGCGGCTTTCCGCGTCGGCCCGAGGCCGGGTGTCCGCCTCGACACGCAAAGCCATCCCGAAGCCTGAGGACGCTGACAAGCCGGGTCGCGCGAGCTACAGCGAGGTTGCGCCTGGCGATCCACTCCTCCGTCGCCGTGGACGGCACGCTGGGTTCGGCGGTCACATCCCGCAGTCGAGCCCTGCAGAGGTTCTTCATCGACTCCGGCGAAGCTCGTCGGCCCTGTCATGTTCGGAGCCGCGATCGGTCTTCGGCTCTGGGTAGTACTGCTGTTCCCACCTTCGTGTCTGGCAGACGGCGTGGCGCCAGGGGACGATCTGTTCTGGAACACGGGCAACTCGTCATCGGGCTCTTTTGGACCGGTCGGCCACGCGTGGAGACGATCTCGGCCTATCGGCCGGTCCCCCGATCGTCTTTTCGACTGAACGAGAGTCACGCCATGAATGACCTGAATGGAGACCCATCGTGAGCATGGCTTACATCGCGCAACCCGAACAGCAGCAGCAACTGGAATGGCTGGACGGCGGCACGCTGGCGATGCTGCTGGACGGCAAGGCCACCGACGGCCGGCTCATGATCGGGCGCTTCGACGTCGCCGAGGGCGAAGCGCCTCCGTATCACAAGCACACCCACGAGGACGAGGTCTTCCTGCTGATCAAGGGCACCGCGCTGGTGTGGTGCGACGAGCAGGAGTACGAACTCGCCGAGGGCGGCGTGGTGTTCCTGCCCAAGCAGATCCCGCATGGATACCGGATCACCTCCAAGCGGGCCGACCTTCTGATGATCAACACGCCGGCCGGCATCGAGGGCATGTTCCGGGAGACCGGCCGCGACATGTCCACCCCGCGTCCGCCGGGCTTCCAGGTGGTACCGGTCCCCGGGATCGCCGAGAAGTACGGCAACGAGATCGTGGGGCCGCCGCGCTGAAGATCCGAAGCACCAGATCCGAAGCACCAGATCCGAAGCCCGGCCTCCCCGACTCCCTGCCGGCGAATCCCGCGGCACGGCGAACGAAAGAAGTGGACATGGCCGACACGGCCGCGATCAACGCACGTACCATCGCCGAGTTCCGCGCCAACCGGGGACAAGTCGGCGCAGGCTCCGCCGGAGCGCCGCTGCTCCTGCTGCACACCGTGGGCGCCCGGTCCGGCACGCCCCGCATCAACCCCGTGATGTATCTGCCGGACCGGGGACGGTACCTGGTGTTCGCCTCCAAGGCCGGCTCCGACCGCAACCCCGACTGGTACCACAACCTGCTCGCCCACCCCGAGGCCCGGATCGAGGTGGGCGAGCAGACCCTCACCGTGCACGCCGAAGAACTGCACGGCCTCGAACGCGACGGCTTCTTCGCCGAACAGGCCCGCCGCTTCCCCGGCTTCGCCGCCTACCAGCAGCAGACCGAGCGGATCATCCCCGTCATCGCGCTGACCCCGACCGGCGGGCCCGACGCACATCCCGCCCCCGACTCTCTTGAGTAGCTGAAAGGCATTCCCATGACCCAGCAGCAACGCCAGGCCCTGGACGAACTCCTGCGCCACGGCCCGCTCGATGTCGGCGGCGACGTCACCGAACAGCGCGCGATCTTCCACGACATGATCAATGCCGTACCGCTGCCCGAGGACGTGTCGGCCAAGCCGGGTGAACTCGGCGGTGTCCCGGTCGTCACGGTTCAGACCCCGGACAACGACCCGTCGGTCGTCGTGCTCTACTTCCACGGCGGCGCCTACGCCCTGGGCTCGGCGGCCGACTCCGTGGGGCTGGCCGCCGACGTCTCCCGGCGCGTCGGGGCCCGCGCCATCACGGTCGACTACCGGCTCGCCCCCGAGCATCCTTACCCGGCCGCCGTCGAGGACGCGGTGGCCGCCTACCGCGCGCTGCTGGCCGACGGCGTGCCCGACTCGCGCATCGCGTTCGTCGGCGAGTCCGCAGGCGGCGGACTGGTCGCCGCGACCCTCGTCGCGCTGAAGGACACCAGCCTGCCGCAGCCCTCCTCAGCGGCGGTCTTCTCGCCCTGGGTCGATCTGACCGTGTCCGGTGCCAGCGCGATCACGAAGGCCGACCTCGACCCCGCGCTCACCCCCGAAGCCCTGCGGCGGCGAGCCCTGGACTACCTCGGACCGGCCGACCCCGCCACCCCGCTGGCCAGCCCCGTCTTCGCCGACCTCACCGGCCTGGCGCCGCTGCTCATCCAGGTCGGCTCGCACGAGATCCTGCTGGATGACGCTGTGCGCCTGGCCGCCCGCGCCGGCCAGCACGACGTGCCCGTGGAGTTGCAGGTCTGGCCGGAAGTGCCGCACGTGTTCCAGGGCTTCGCCGCGCTGCTCGAGGACGCGGACCGCGCCCTGCTGGCCGCCGCGGCGTTCATCAAGCGCAACTGGGCCCGCTGACGGCCGTGTCGCGGGCTCGGCGACCGGCCGAGGCCTTCCTTTCCGTCAAGGGGCTGACGCACCGCGCGGGCCGTCGGGCGCCTGTGTGTATGGTGATGAGATGTCGGCTAACCATTTCGGTACCGCGGTGCGGGGCTGGCGTGAGCGCCTGCCACCGCTGGAAGGCGGGCTGGAAACCGACGGCAACCGGAGGGTCAGCGGTCTGCGCCGCGAGGAACTGGCCCAGCTGGCCGGCGTCTCGGTGGACTATGTGGTCCGCCTGGAACAAGGTCGCGCACGCACTCCGTCGGCCCAGGTGGTCACCGCTCTGGCCAGAGCACTGAAACTGGACCCGTCCGAGCGCGACCACCTCTTCCGCTGCGCCCAGATGATACCGCCCTGCGACCAGGCCGTACCCAGGCACGTACCCCCGCGGATCCGGCGGCTGGTACAACGGCTCGCGGACACCCCGGTCGCGGTCTACTCCGCCGACTGGACGATCCTGGAATGGAACCCGATGTGGACGGCCGTGATCGGCGACCCCGGCGTGTACGGGTGGACCGATGGCAGCCTGGTCAGCGGCATGTTCGGCGCCGGCGACGGACGACGGCCCGAAGCCATCGCGGCCTGGCCCGTGCGCGCACGGGACGGCGACGAGGTCGAGGAGCGGGCCCTGGTGGCCGACCTGCGGGTGACGGCGGTCGCGTACCCCGCCGACGCCCGCCTGGCCGCGTTCATCGCGCACACGATCCAGGCCAACGAGCGTTTCGCACGGCTATGGTCCACCGGCACCGCCGGCGCCCTGGCCGACGACCGCAAGATCGTCGAGCATCCGCTGGTCGGCACCCTGGAACTGGACCTCGAAGTACTGATGGTCTCCGACGCCGATCTCAGGATCGTCACGTACAACGCCGCGGACGACCGCCTCGACGCACGGAAACTCTCCGAGCTGCGGGCGGCCATCCACTCGCCGTGACCGGGCGCGGCTCAGGCCAGGACGGCGGTCCCCTCGTGTTTCGCGCTTCCAGCTGATCATGTTCCCGCTGCGGCCCAGGCCTGCGGTACAGCCGCCTGACACAACCGGCGCCACGGCAACCCGCGGCTTCCAGACGAACCGGTCCGGCGACATCGAGCCGCCGGATCGGTATCCCGCCGCGCCGCTGTCAGCCCCACGTCACCTTCATTGGGATCGGACGCCGTCATCCTCGATGAGGGCTGCGCATACGAGGCGGGCGCAGACCGCCAGCTGTTCGCCCACCCCGCCAGGCAGATCACCGACGGAGCCGAGCGCGACCGGACCGCAGGAACGCGATTGCTTGGCCGCTGTGGTCCTTCCTGTGGCCGCGCGGGACAGTTCGTTCCGAACGAGATTTACGTAGCTTTTCCATCATCAGTGGAAGAGCGCGCTAGGGAGCAGGCTTGTGGACGACAGCCAGTACGACACATGCGTGATCGGGGCGGGGCCCGCCGGATTGGCGGTGGCTCGGGCGTTGGCCGAGCGGGGTCTGCCTTATACGCATATCGAGCGGCACACGGGGCCGGGCGGGCTGTGGGACATCGACAATCCGGGCAGCCCGATGTACGAGTCGGCTCACTTCATCTCCAGCAAGACGCTGTCGGGGTTCGGCGGGTGGCCGATGCCCGACCATTTCGCGGACTACCCTCCGCATCGCCAGATCCTGTCCTACCTGACGTCGTTCGCCGACGCCTACGGGCTGACGGACCGGATCGAGTTCGGCGTCGAGGTCCAAAGCGTGGAGAAGAACGCGGACGGCACCTGGAAAGTGACTCGGGTTGACGGGCGGGAGAGCGTCCACGCCCAGGTCGTGGTCTGCACCGGCTCGCAGTGGCACCCCAACCTTCCGGAGCTGCCAGGCGACTTCACCGGCGAAGTCCGGCACACGGTGGGCTACCGCAGTGCGGACGAGCTGCGCGGCAAGCGGGTACTGATCGTCGGGGCCGGGAACTCCGGCTGTGACATCGCCTGTGACGCGGCCCGTTCGGCCGACCACGCGGTGATCAGCATGCGGCGCGGCTACTGGTTCATCCCCAAGCATCAACGCGGCGCAGACCAACTTCAAGCGCGTCTGTCTGGAGATGGGGCGGCAAGAGTCCGCAGGTGCTGCTGGACGACGCGCTCGGCTATGGCGACGAGCTCATCGACGACATGATCGAGGCCGCGTTTGTGACGATGGGCCAGAACTGCACGGCCGGTTCCCGCATCCTGGTCCACGAGGACATCGCCGATGAGGTCCTGTCGCGGTTCGTCGCGGCCGCCGAGAGGCTGGTCATCGGCGATCCGTTCGATCCTGAGACCCGGATCGGTCCGCTGATCAGCCACGCGGCCCGTGACCGGGTCGCCGGCACCGTGGACGCCGCCCGCTCCGCGGGCGCGCAGATCCACACTGCGGGCCTGCCGGCCGGCCTTTCGGCGGCGGGTGCGTACTACCCGCCCACCGTCGTGACCGGCGCGCCCGACGGCAGCGCGGTCCTGACCCGGGAGCTGTTCGGCCCGGTCGTCACCGTCCAGACTTTCGCCACCGAGGCCGAGGCGATCCGGCTGGCGAACGCCACCGAATACGGACTGGCCGCCTCGGTGTGGACCCGCGACATCGACGCGGCCTGGCGCCTGTCCGGCGGTATCCAGGCAGGCGTAGTCTCCGTGAACTCCTACAGCGAGGGCGACATCACCACGCCGTTCGGCGGCTGGAAGCAGTCCGGCTTCGGCGGCGCCGAGAAGTCCACCGCCGCCTTCGAACAGTGGACCCGGGAGAAGACGGTTTGGGTACGAACCCGGTCGGTCTTCGGACAGCACCAGTGAACGGAGCAGTGATGAGCGACATCGAGGAGCCTGTCCTGGTGACCGGCGGGAGCGGCTTCGTCGGCAGCCACCTCGTCCGGCAACTGCTGGAGCGCGGCTACCGCGTCCACACCACCGTCCGATCCCTGGCGAACCCGACGAAGGTGCAGCCCCTTCGGCACATGCGGGACCGGTTCCCGGGGCGGCTGGAGCTCTTCGAGGCGGACCTGCTCGCCGAGGGCTCCTTCGACCGGGCGATGGCCGGCTGCCGAGTCGTCTTCCATGTCGCCTCGCCGTTCCTGATGCCCGAGAAGATCAAGGACGGCCGAAAGGATGTCGTCGAGCCGGCGCTGCTCGGCACCCGGAACGTGCTGGCGGCGATCGAGCGGACACCGTCCGTAGACCGGCTGGTCTTCACCTCCACCGTCGGCGCGATCTTCGGGGACTACATCGACGTCCTGGACATGGACGGCCAGGTGCTGTCCGAGAAGTACTTCAACACGACCAGCACGGTGGAGAACAACCCGTACCACTACTCCAAGACGGTCGCCGAGCAAGCCGCCTGGGACGCCGAACGGGCGCAGGACCGCTGGCGCATGGTCGCCGTCAACCCCGGCCTGGTACTGGGCCCCTCCCTGGCCCCCGCCTCGGAGTCCGGCAGCCTGTTCCTCCTCGACGAGCTGTTCAAGGGCTACTTCTTCTACGGAGCACCCGACTTCTCCTTCACCGTGGTCGACGTCAGGGACCTCGCGGCCGCACACATCGCCGCCGCCGAGAACGCCGACACCTATGGGCGGTACATTCTCGCGGCGCCGGAGATGGTCTCGTTCCTCCAGATGTCGAGAATCCTGCGGGCCAGGTTCCCCGGGAACCTGCGGCTGCCCCGATGGGGGCTGCCGCACTGGCCGGTCCGGATCCTGGGTCCGGCGTTCGGGCTGACCCAGGACTACATCCGCAAGCACCTCGGCATCCGGTTCGTGGTGGACAACCACAGAAGCGTCGACGAGCTCGGCATCACCTACCGGCCGATCGAAGAGACACTCACCGACCACTACCAGGCCTGGCGCCGGCAGAGGACGGATTCTCGCTGAGGCCGGGGCGCTCGTCAGGTTGCAGGAAGCGCTTGCGCAACTCCAACGGAGCCGTGCCGTGCCAACGGCGCACTGCACGGCGAAGCGCGCGCTCGTCGGAGAAACCGGCTCGATGGGCGATCTCCCGGAAGGTCGGTTCCGGGCGCCGCAGCAGCTGTTCGACCCGCTCCCGGCGCACTCCGTCGACCACCGCCTCGTACGTCGTGCCGCACTCGGCCAGCCGGCGGCGCAGCGTGCGCTCGCTGGCCGAGTGCCGCCGGGCCTGTTCGGCGAAGGACGGCACCGCCGGAAGGCTCTGGGCGATCGAGATCTCCAGCACTTCCAGGAGCTCCTGCTGGTCTCGGCGCGCGGCCAGCTGCCCGTCCAGCAACTCCAGGATCGAGGCGAAGGTCACCGGGTCCCGTCCCGGCATCGCGGTGGCGGCAGACGCGGGACTGAGCACGAAGCGATTACGGCCGGCACCGAAACTCACCGGACAGCGGAACAGCTCGCCGAACGCGCCGGCATCGGACGGGGCCTCGAACGTGAACTCCACGCGGCGTGGCGCGAACGCCTCCCCCACTGTCAGGCGCGTGAGTCGCAGAACGCTGGCGAACGCCTCCTGGATCAGGAAGATCGCCACGGCCGGGTCCAGCGCCGGGTCGGGCAGGTCCGCGCGCAGCACGAATCCGTCCTCCTCCGGCGCGGCGGACCACACGAGCATGGCCCCGGACAGGTTCTGATACTTCACCCCGGTCCTGATCGCGTGCTCCAGGTTCGGGTCGAATTCGGCCATGCCACGCCGCACCCTCTCCACATCGTGCCGCCCGGTCATGGCCTTGAGCATTTCGGCACGAGCTGCGGCCACCCGCTCAGCAATGTCCCGGGCATGCGGCGACTCTGCGGGCGCGCCGGATTCGTCCACTGCCATCGCCTCGACCATGAGCGCCTGCTGACGTTCGGCGTGGGCCATCATCTCCGGCGAGGCCATGAGTCTGCCGCGCTCATTGCCGAAGGCACGGCGGTAGAACTCCCGCAACGCTTTACGTATTTCCTCGTCTCGCACGATTTCAGCCAGCTCGATCCATGCTTCGGGCTGTTCGGTCGACGGGTCCTCGGGCAGGTGCGGACGCGCGCTGTGCAGCCGCTCGATATAGCTGGGATGGACGACCAGACCCTCGGTCACGAAGTTCCAGAACTCGGAGATCATCCGGTCCCGGTCCTCGTCGGACATCGCCACGAGCCTGTGCATCAGGCTCACCTGCTCGGCGGTCGTGGGCTGGCGCACCATGGTCCGCAGCACGGCCCGGCGGGCCCGGAACTGCCGCAGGCTGTCCTCGACCAGGCGCAGATGGGCGACCGCCACGTCGTGCAGGCCCGCCTCCCCGGCCAGCACCCGGCGGATCTCATCCAGCCCGACACCCAGGTCGCGCAGCGTGCGGACGAGTTCGAGCCGTGCGATGGCCGTCACGTCGTACAGCCGGAAACCGCCCTCGGTGAGTCCGGACGGCGGCACGATACCCTCGTCGGCGTAGAATCTGATCGCGCTGACGTTCAGACCCGTGCGCCGGGCGACGTCCCCGATGGGGTAGAGCTCATTCACGCCGCCACTATGGGATCTCAAGCGACTGGAGAGTCAAGCCAGCGGCCATACGTGGCCCGGGAACCTGTGAAGGCCGACCATGCGGTGCGGCTGCTCGCCGAGTCACCTCCGCGCCGGCCGACGACCAGAGTCCGACGCGCCTACGTCAATGTTCCCGCCCTCCTCCCCGATGGTCTGATCGAACGCAGCCCGCGAGAAATCACCAATCTATACAGCTATGCTGTACACCTAAGGCTGATATCAGAGGGGCGATGGCATGGATGACACACTCGCCGAAGATCTGCGGCAAGCCATCGGAGACCTGGTACGGGCCGCGCGGGCCGCGGATACCATGCCGGCCGGCGAGGCCGCGATCCTCGGCCATCTCGACCGCGGCGGACCACAGACGACGGCCGACCTGGCCCAGCGTCGGGGCGTGACCCATCAGTCGACCGCCAAGTCCGTCAAGCAGCTGGCAGCCGAAGGCCTGGTGCGGGCAGAGCCCCATGCCACCGATGGTCGCAAACTCGTGATCCACATCACCGAAAAAGGCAAGGCCCGCCTGGACGAAGAACGTGCGCAGCGCGCAGACTGGCTCGACGCCGCAATCCGCAGCACGCTCAGCGCGACGGAACAACGGCAGATTCAGGACTGCATCCCTCTGCTGGTCCGCCTGACCACATCCATCACAAGCCGCTGAAAACTCAGCAGCCATGCCCCACCACTAGCCGATACGACCGTTCGACCCGGTCATGTGTCTGACGGCATTCGCCCCTGGACTCTTAGAAGCCGGACTTCCGCCGGAAGGGCGCTGCGGCCTTCGCGGGCCTGCAAACCGCCGTCACAGATGCGCGCTCGCGCCCGGTGGACCTCACCGGCCCGCCGCCGATCTCAAAGCGGTCGGCGGACTCGACACCTTCCACTGTTCTGCCAGGCCACGGCCGAACGATCAGTGCCCCGTCCGCTGAAATATATACAGCCAAGGTGTACAGTTATGCTGTAGAAATCTCCGACTGAAGGATCACCATGAAGCTCACGAAGCACGCCCACGCCTGCGTCACCCTCGAGAAGGACGGCACCCGCGTGGTCATCGACCCGGGCACCCTCACCCCGGACGCGGCGGAAGCCGTCAACCAGGCACAGGTCATCCTGATCACCCACGAGCACTTCGATCACTTCGATGAGAACCTGGTCGGCAAGGCACTTCAGGAACAGCCCGAACTGCATGTCTACGGCACGCCGGCAGTCGCCGCGGCCCTGGGTGACCACGACGGCCGCGTTCACGCCGTCACCGCGGGCGACGCCTTCGCCGTCGGCTCCCTCGACGTCACCGTTCACGGCCACCGCCACGCGCTGATCCACGCTGACATGCCCTGCCCCGACAACGTCGGCTACCTCTTCGACAACGGAGCCCTCTACCACCCCGGCGACGCCTACTTCGCCCCCGACGCCGCCGTCCACACCCTCCTGCTGCCGACCAGCGGTCCTTGGACCAAGCTCGGCGACGCCGCAGATTACGTGCGGACCGTCAAGCCGGAGCGCATCTTCCAGATCCACGAGCTCATGCTCAGCGAGCTCGGCCAGCAGTCCACCGCCAGGCTGCTGGGCGAAGACGGCCTGACCGGGACCCCCATCACCCGGCTCGAGCCGGGCACCACGGTCCAGCTGTAAGACTTGACCGCAGGAGACGACATGCGCCTGGCAACCATCCGCCTCGGCGACACCCTCACCGCGGCCCGGATCGACGGCGACCGCGCCATCCTGGTCCAGGCCCGCGACGCCGTCGACGCCTACCTCCGCCGAGACCGCCTTAAGGACGTCAGCGAAATCGACGCGCTCTCCGCCCACTACGCCCGCGTGTCACCGGCTCCCGCGCACATCCTGTGCATCGGACTGAACTACCGCAGCCACATCCAAGAACTCGGACGCGCCGCGCCGGCTTATCCGACCCTCTTCGCCAAATTCCCGTCCACACTCACCGGCCCCCGGGACCAGATCACGCTTCCACGCATCAGCGATCGCATCGAAGGAGAAGCAGAACTCGCCATCATCGTCGGGCGGCACCTGCATCGCGCGAGCCTTGACGAGGCACAGGACGGCATCGCCGGCTACACAGTCGCCAACGACATGTCTCTCCGCGACTGGCAGCACCGCACCAGCGAAGCCCTCCAGGGCAAGATCTTCGATCGCTCCACCCCGCTGGGGCCGATGCTGGTCACCCCTGACGAACTCGACGACGCCCGCGACCTCACCGTCACCTTCACCGTGGACGGCGTCGAATGGCAACGCGGCTCCACCGCCGACCTGCTGTTCACTCCCGCAGAGCTCGTCGCCTACTGCAGCACGTTCACCTCGCTCGAACCCGGGGACGTCATCCTCACCGGAACGCCTGGAAAAACAGCGGCCGCCGGCACGACCCTCGCACCAGGGCAGCGCCTGGTCACCGCCATCGAGGGCATCGGCGCCACCATCAACCTCACCGGCGCAGACCCGCTGCCAGACAACCGCGGCACCTGGCAAGAGCGGACACACCCGTGACCCAGTAACCCGGCCAAAGCGCACCGACGTCCTAACCCCAAGCTAGGGCCGCAATCCCCCGGCCGTACATCGTTTCTAGAAGGCCGCCTCGTCCAGGTCCATCAGCGACAGGTCGGTCGCCTCGACGATCGTGCGGGTCGTGGCCAGGTGCGGCAGCACGTTGCCGGCGAACCATTTCGCCGCGGCGATCTTGCCGCTGTAGAAGTCCACGTCCTTGTCCGACGCCCCGCCGGCCAGCCGCTCCTGTGCCAAGGCGGCCTGGCGCAGCAGCAGCCAGGAGACGATCAGGTCGCCCGCGGCGTACAGGAAGGTGGTGGTGGACTGCGCGGCCACGTGGATCTGCCGGGGGTCCTCCCATGCCTTCGCCGCCTGGGTGTACAGCGTGTTCAAGATCGCCTCGACCTCCGAGCGGGCCGTGACCAGCTGCAAGCGGGCCGCGGCCAGCACTTCGCCGCCGGGCTCGGTGGCCAGGAACTCATCGATCTCGTTCTTCATGTGGGTCAGCGCCTGGCCCTGGTCCTTGACGATCTTCCGGAAGAAGAAATCGAGGCCCTGGATCGCCGTGGTGCCCTCGTACAGGGTGTCGATCTTGGCGTCCCGGATGTACTGCTCGATCGGATAGTCCTGCAGGAAGCCGGAACCGCCGAGAGTCTGCAGCGAGCGGGCCAGCTGCTCGTAGGACCTCTCCGAACCGTAGCCCTTCACGACCGGCAGAAGGAAGTCGTTCACGCGCTCGGCCAGCTCGTCCCGCTCGCCCCGGTTGCGCGCGGCCCAGGCCCGGTCCTGCCACGACGCGGTGTAGAACACCAGCGCGCGCATGCCCTCGACATATGCCTTCTGCTGCATCAGTTCGCGGCGCACGTCGGCGTGGTGCGTGATGGTGACGCGCGGGGCGCCCTTGTCTGCGGATTGGGCCAGGTCGGCGCCCTGCACGCGATTCTTCGCGTACTCGAGTGCGTTGAGGTAGCCGGTGGACAGCGTGGCGATGGCCTTGGTGCCTACCATCATCCGGGCCATCTCGATGACCTGGAACATCTGCGCGATGCCGTCGTGCACCTCGCCGACCAGCCAGCCCCTGGCCGGGTGCTTCTCGCCGAAGGTCAGCTCGCAGGTGTTGGAGACCTTCAGGCCCATCTTGTGTTCGACGTTGGTGGCGTACGCGCCGTTGCGCGCGCCGAGCTCGCCGCTGTCCCAGTCGAACTCGTACTTCGGCACGATGAACAGAGAAAGGCCCTTGGTGCCCGGACCGTGGCCTTCAGGGCGGGCGAGTACCAGGTGGATGATGTTGTCGGACAGGTCGTGCTCGGCTGAGGTGATGAAGCGCTTGACGCCGGTGACGTGCCAGCTGCCGTCCTCCTGCCGGACCGCCTTGGTCCGGCCGGCGCCCACGTCGGAGCCGGCGTCCGGCTCGGTGAGCACCATCGTGGCACCCCAGCCGTTCTCCACCATCCGGTGCGCGACCTTGCGCTGCTCCTCAGTGCCGTTCTCCGCGATGATCCGGGCGAACTGCGGCGTGCCGCCGTACATCCAGATCGCCGGGTTGGAACCGAGCACCAGCTCGCCTATCGCCCAGATCAGCGAGGGCGGAGCGGCCGTGCCGCCCATGGCCTCGGGCAAGGCCAGGCGCCAGAATTCGGTGTCCATGTACGCCTTGTAGGAGCGCTTGAACGACTCGGGCAGCGGCGCGGTGCTGGTAGCCGGGTCGAAGACCGGGGGGTTGCGGTCGGACTCGGAGAAGGACTCGGCCAGCTCGTTCACCGCCAGCCGCTCCATCTGCGCCAGCACGTCGCGCGCGGTGTCCACGTCTACCTCGGGGTAGTCCGCGGAACCGAACGTCTCCGAGCCGCCGAACACGTCGAAGAGGTTGAACTCGATATCCCGCAGATTCGCCTTGTAGTGCCCCATGAACTGGTCCTTTGCCTTGAGGGAAGACACGCGCCGAGACATCTGCGCTGCGACTTGATTCACTCTGTGATCTCCGGTCCCGCCTAGAGGGCCCGCGCCACGAGTTCCTTCATGAGCTCGTTGGCGCCGCCGTAGATCCGCTGCACCCGCGCATCGGCGAACATCCGGGCGATGGGGTACTCACGCATGTATCCGTATCCGCCGAACAACTGGAGACAGCTGTCGATCACGAGGCATTGCTGCTCGGTCAGCCACCACTTGGCCATCGCGGCTGAGGTCGCATCGAGCGTCCCCTTCACATGGCGCGTGATGCAGGAGTCGAGGTAGGTGCGGGAAATGTGGGCGACGGTGGCCGCCTCGGCGAGGACGAATTTCGTGTTCTGAAATTCGAAGAGCGGCCGCCCGAACAGCTCGCGAGCCTTGGCGTAATCGATGGTGTGCTGGACGGCGGACTCCATCATGCTCACGGCGATGACTGCGATCGCGAGCCGCTCCTGACCGAGTTGCGACATCAACTGCCGGAAGCCTCGGCCCTCGACGGCACCCAGCAGGTTGCCGACCGGTACGCGGACGTCGTCGAAGAACAACTCGGTCGTGTCCGCGCCGTGTTGGCCGATCTTTTCGAGGTCGCGGCCCCGGGAGAAGCCCCGGCGGGTGGATTCGACCAACAACAGCGAGACCCCGCGTCCCCTGGCCGTCGGGTCCGTCTTCGCGGCCACGATCACGAGGTCGGCCAGCCGGCCGTTGGTGATGAAAGTCTTCGCCCCGTTGATGACGTACTCGTCACCCTCCTTGAGGGCAGTGGTTCGGATGGACTGAAGATCGCTGCCGGCGCCGGGTTCGGTCATCGCCACGGAGGCGATCACCTCGCCGGAGGCCATCTTCGGCAGCCAAGCCTGCTTTTGTTCCTGTGTTCCGTAGGCGAGCAGGTAGTGGGCGACGATGCCGCTGTGCACGAAGTTGCCGAAGCTCATCTCCCCCGTTCGCGCCTGGGCCTCGATGACGGCGATGTCGTGGGCGTAGGTACCGCCGCCTCCGCCATACTCGGTGGGAATCGAGCAGCACAACAGGCCCAGCTCTCCCGCCTTTTCCCACACGGCGCGGTCGACGTGGTGCTGCGACTCCCACTTCTTGCGGAGGGGCACGAGTTCGCGCAGGAAGAAGCTCTCGGCGAGCTTTCCGAGCGCGTGCGTTTCCTCGTCGCGCCACGACCAGACATAGTCGGCAGAACCGGGGGTGAAGTCACTCATCGTGGTTTTCCTCAGCCCTCGAACCCGCCACCGGCGACCAGCAGTTGGCCGCTGACGTAGTCGGACTCCGGATAGGTGAGCATCACGACGGAGCCTGCGGCCTCCTCGGGAGTCCCAGGACGTCCCAGCGGGATAGCGGCCTTGAGCATCTCCGACAGTTGAGGATTCACGCCGACCTTGATCTCGCGGCCCTCGACCTCGATGGTGGACGACG
>Ga0105241_10001432_pt1 | contig 18292 bp, 11 predicted proteins | sample KBSC64metaG_FD_80422 | JGI IMG/M metagenome (GOLD analysis project Ga0105241, IMG submission 80422) | Corn rhizosphere microbial communities from Kellogg Biological Station, Michigan, USA - KBS C6-4 metaG | ecosystem: Host-associated > Plants > Roots > Rhizosphere > Soil | place: Michigan, USA... | reverse complement strand
TACTGAATGCCGTTCGTGCGCACGCGCACTAAGTCCGGCAGGCCGTCACTGTTCATATCAGCGACACGAACTTCACTGTCCGCGAGCTGAACCGCGCCTCCGCTGGTCGGCACGCACGTTGCGCGCGGCTCGGTCGACACACTCGTGAATGACCCTTGACCGAACTGGTTGGCTCCGTGCGGAAACCGCCCGAGTGCGAAGAAGGTCTGATATTGGAGCCCCGTGCTCACTACGGCGTCGACCAGCCCGTCGCCGTTGACGTCCATCACGCGCGTGTACTTGCTCGCGGTGCGGTCCTGACCGAAATACACTTTCGAGCTGCTGCCCGGCACCGGCGTGACGACAGTCTCATTCCAGGCCCAGGTTCCGTTCTGCAACACCGGGGCGTACGTTGAATAGGTGTTACTTTGCGCGGACGCGCGTACCAAATTGATGGTGCCGTCACCGTCGAGATCGAGCGCCGCCACGTTGGGGCTGCTGAATTTCAGCGAATCCGCCGTCGTGGCGCTGGGCATGGCCATCGGGGTGGCCGCGCCAAATGAGTCAGCTGTGCCGCCGGGAGAGTTGAGAAAGAGCTGATGCCCTGTCTGCGTATTCAGAACATCCGGCAGGCCGTCACTATTGATGTCGATCAACTCCGTCGTGTCGGGATTGACTGACGAGTTTGGGCTGGAGCTGATTGAATGAATGTTCTCGCTGAACGGCTCGTAGCCCGGCAACGGGGGCGTACCCGGAACATGGCTGTAGCCAAACGTCATCGGCGGAAGGGTGTCGCAGCCGGTGTTATCCTGAAGCAGTTCGGTGCCCCGACCAACCGGGGCGCCCTGGTCTGCCGGGCCGGCCCTTTCGACCGGCGCATTCGCCTCAGCGCCGGCGCAACGCCCCTCGACCTGCACACTCGCAAGCAACGAAGCGTGATAGTTCGGGTCGTAGCTCAGACGGTAGCGCCGGAGCTGGTGACGCGAGCTGGTGACCGCGTCGTTGTATGTTTTGCTGGTGACGTCCACTCGAGCCAGGCGCTTCGCCTGATCCATCCGCCAACCACTGCGGAACGAGAACGTCGGATCGGTCCGCGGCTCGTAGGTCAATCGCGTGTGGTGCGCGTATTGTGAGGTATCGAGTGACGTCGGATTCGTGGTGGGTGTGGTGTCGAAGATGTCCGACAAATACGCTTGATTTCCGCTTTGGAAATAGCGGTACACGACGACGTTGTTCGGCGTGGGAGAGGCTGCCGCAGTCGCCGGATTTGCCGCCCCCTGCGCGTCGTACTGCCGAACCAAGTGCCAGCGATAGATCTGCTCCGGATGGTCCGGATTCACGTCCAGCGCACTGGTATCGTTCGAGCCGTCGAGCGGTACGCCGATTTCCATCGTGACGCCGCTCTTGTCCTGCACACGCCACGTGCGATGGTCGATGGACCAGAAGAACCGCAGATAGGATCCTTCCACGCGCGGCCTGAAATATTGCGACCCGCTCGCCCACGCCGGCATCACTTCACCGGGGAGGGCTCCCGACCCGCCCTGTGAGGGTAGGCAACTCGAGCCACTCACCACGCAAATCGGCACGAGCTCTTGCCCACCGTTGAACACGAAGCGATCCTGATTCGGGTCGAAACCCGCGGCGTCCGCGTAGTTCGGTAGCCCGCGGTCTGTCTGCCGCGCAATGAACGGTACGCCCACGTCCCAGCCCACGCCCGCCATCCCGAACCCGCCCGATGACGAGTAAGAGAGACCGAGCGACGGCTGCGCGCCGCCGCGCGCGTGTGGCAAAGCGAATGGGACGCTGAACGTCGCGATCCCCGTGGAAAGCTGCGCCGAAAAGCTCTCCCCCATGCCTTGGATTTTGCCGCTGCCCTGCGGAAGGGAGATCGCCTTGCTCGTGATCCCGGTCTTGTCGCCGCCAACTGGCGCCGAGTCCGCTTGATCCAGAATCGGCGTGTCTGGAGCCCTCGTTGGAGCGACGGTGGACTTGGTGTCTCGTCCGGCAAGCGCATCGCGGTCAGCGGGCGCGGTCGTATCCTTGTCAGCAGGCAAGACGGCGTCGGGGCGCGCATCAGTTTGGCCGCGCTCCTTCGGCTGGACACGCTCTTCGCGTGCTTCGGGGTCTACGGGTGGAGCGGGCGCGGATGCGCCTGTTCCGCCACTACTCGACTGTGCCCACGCTACTGCTGGTGCAAGCGCGGACTCGGCGAAGAAGAACAGCGTGGTTGCGGCGATTGGTGTCGCGTAGGTGCGAAACGCAGCGAGACCCGAACGCTCGAGCGGGTTGCCTCTTTTCGAATGACTCATTTCGCGACCCCTGTACTGGCTGCGCCCCAATTCGCCCTTGGCGCAACACCCGAACACTTCAACCCGACCCAGGAAACCGCCGCGCCCATTTCAGCCCACTTTCGAGGTAGCGCCTACGACGCACCCCAGCGGTACGCCCACGCCGCCGGACGTATAGGCTTGGCCCGGACGGGCGGTCAATCCCGTGGTCGGTTCCCAAGCTGCGGGCTCAGGCCGTGTATTTTTGCAACATCTTGCACCGCAAGTGCCCGAAAATGGCCGGCTAACGACGCTTCAATGCGCGTCGTCCCAGTTCGGCCCATGGCCGACTTCGACGACGAGCGGCACGGCGAGTTCGAACACACTCTCCATGGCTGCTTTGATGCGCGCTTCCGCTTCGGGCACTTCGGCTTCGGGCACTTCGAAGACCAGTTCGTCGTGCACGCTGAGCGTCATGCGGGCGCCGGGGCTCGGCGGCTCTTTCAGCGCCAGCATCGCGAGCTTCAGGAGATCGGCGGCAGTGCCTTGAATCGGCATGTTCATGGCGATGCGCTCCGCCGCCAAGCGCTCGGCCCGGTTGGCGCTGCGGATCGTCGGCAATAGCCGGCGACGGCCGAGCAGGCTGCGCACCGATTCGCCGACGCGAGCGCGTTCCAACGTCTCGTTCATGAAGCGGCGCACGCCGTCGTAACGGCGAAAATAAGCGGCGATGAAATTCGAGGCTTCGGCGCGCGGAATGCCCAGCACCTTGCTCAGCCCGCTGTCCCCCTGGCCGTAAATCACGCCGAAATTGACGGCTTTTGCGCGCGTGCGATGTTCGCGCGTGAGCTCTTCTTCTTTGACTTCGAAGATCTCGAGGGCGGTGCGGGTGTGAATATCTTGGCCGCTGCGAAATGCATCCAAGAGCACCGCGTCTTGCGACAAGTGAGCCAGCACGCGAAGCTCGATCTGCGAGTAATCGGCACTGACCAGCACGTAGCCGGGGGGCGGCACGAAGGCTTGGCGAATTTTGCGCCCGAGCTCGGTGCGGATGGGAATGTTCTGCAAGTTCGGATCGGTCGACGAAAGCCGTCCGGTTGCCGCCACGGCCTGCTCCCACGAGGTGTGGATGCGGCCCGTATCCGGATTCAACAGTTCGGGCAGGGCATCGATGTACGTGCCCTTCAACTTGGTGAGCTGCCGAATCTCGAGGATGACTTTGGGCAGCGCGTGCTCCGAGGCCAGCGCTTCCAACGTCTCGGCGTCGGTCGAGCGCGCGGTCTTGGTGCGGCGCAGCGGTTTCAGCCCCAGATCGTCGAACAGCAGCGTCTCGAGTTGGCGCGGCGAATTGACGTTGAACGGTTTGCCCGCGATGCCGTGAGCCTCCGCTTCCAAACGCGCGATTTCTCGTTCGCACTCTCGGCCGAGCGTGGCGAGCTTTTGGGTGTCGACGAGGACGCCCTGCTCCTCCATGCGCGCCAGCTGCGCGGCGAGCGGCAGTTCGATGTCACGCAGCAGCTTGTCGAGCCCCTCGTCCGCCAGGCGCGGCTCGAGCCGAAGCCGCAAATGATGCGCGAACACCGCGCTGCCCCCGACGAATTGGCTCGCTTCTTCGATCGTGATTTCGTCGAAGTCCAGCGTCTGTCCGCGCTTGCGTTTCGTCAGTGATTCATAGGTCACGGGCACGATGCCGAGCTCACGCTGCACGAGCGGTTCGCGTTCGTTGCGCGATTCCGGGTCCAAGAGATAAGCGGCGAGAGTCGCGTCGAAGCCGTAGCCCGTGAAGGGCAGGCCGGCGTGGCTCAGCACCACGTCGACGCGCTTCAGATCCAAGGCGTGCTTCGGTAAGGTCGAGTCCGCGAACAGCGGCCCCAAAATTTCGCCGACGTCCGCGATATTCAATTGCTTGGGGCAGCCCATGTAGCGATGCGAAATCGGCAGATAAACGGCCTTCCCCGGCTGCCAGGCGAGCGCGATTCCGACCAGCGCCGAGCGCAGCGCGGGGGGCCGGCTGGTTTCGACGGCGATGCTGAAGGAACCGGCCTTGCCGAGCTCGCTCGCCACATCGGCGAGCTGTTCGCGGCTCGTCACGATCACGATCTCGGGCGCACCGAGCGCGATCACCGTCGCGGCAGCGCCCGCTGTCTTCGCGGTCGGAGGTGAGGAGGGCGGCGCGTGTTCGCCGGGACGCGCGCCTTCGACCTCGGGCTCGGTGCTGAGGGCCTGGAGCTGCCTCTGAAAGCCAAGTTCCGCGTACAGGGCTTTGAGGGCAGGGATGTCACGCCCCCCGTAGCGCAAATGCTCGACATCGATGGTGATGGGGCAATCACTCTTGAGGGTGACGAGCCGCTGACTCAAAAACGCGTTTTCGCGGTGTTCGGTCAGCTTGTCGCGGAGGCCCTTCTTTTTGAGCTGCGCGAGGCCCGAGTACACGCCCTCCAGCGTGTCGAACTCCACCAAGAGTTCCTTGGCCGTCTTCGGGCCCACCGAGGGAACACCCGGAATGTTGTCCGACGTATCGCCGGTGAGTGCGAGCAAGTCGCGCAATTGGGAGACCCGCACCCCGAAGCGCTCTTCGACTTCTTCGATGCCGAAGACCCGGTCACGCATCGTGTCCCACATCACGACGCGCTCACCGACGAGCTGCATCAAGTCCTTGTCTGCCGCGACAATCACCACGCGCAGCTCGTGCGCGAGTGCGCTCTTCACGGCACTCGCAATCAGGTCGTCGGCCTCGACTCCATCCTGCTTGAAAATGGGGATGTTGAAGGCCCGGACGATCTGCTCGCAGCGCACCATTTGCTGGTGCAAGTCGGTGGGAGACGGCGGACGATTCGCTTTGTAAGCGTCGTAGATCTCTTTTCGAAACGTCGCGCGACCCGAATCCATGGCGATCGCGAGCATCGCGGGGCGGCACTGACGCACGAGGCGCTCGAGCATGCTGACCGTGCCGTGAACTGCGTGTGTCGGCTCGCCCGAGGGGCTCGAAAGGGGAGCTATCGCGTGATACGCACGCAAAACGTAGCTACTCAGGTCGACGATGTAGACTACGTCGGGTGCTCCAGCTGGAAAGAGCTGCGTCATGGCGGCGTCTTACCGCGACTTCGCAGGAACGCGCTCAGACGATGAAATCGACCTAAATTCCAGCGGCGGCCACCGGGCCGGCTGGGCCGGTCGTGGCGGGCGCGAGCAGCTCGGCGGAAGGCGCGCGGCTCGCTCTGCGTAGGAGGGTGTGAGTGTCTCGATTGGAGTCAGCTGTCGTGATGGCGCAAAGCCAGGATCATCGCTACGCTGGGCAAGTGGTGGCAGACGCACCTTTGCCCGTTCCAGAGTCGCTGGTAGCCGGGAAGTATCGCCTATCGCGCCTCTTGGGGCGCGGCGGCATGGGTGCAGTTTGGGAGGGCACGCACACCACGCTCGGTACGCGCGTCGCGGTGAAGTTCATCGACGCCGAGTACGCCGAGAGCCCGGAGGCGCGCAGCCGCTTCGAGAACGAAGCGCGCGCCGCTGCGAAGTTGCGCAGCAAACACGTGGTCGAAGTTTACGATCACGGCGTCGATACCGACGGGCGCCCGTTCATCGTGATGGAGTTCTTGCAGGGAGAACCACTCGACAAACGGCTCGATCGCGTGGGGCGGTTGCCCGCCAAAGACACCGCTCGCATCATCGTGCAAGTTTGTCGTGCGCTGAACAAGGCGCACGCGGCTGGCATCGTTCACCGCGACCTGAAACCGGAAAATGTGTTTTTGGTTTGGGATGACGACGACGGCGCAGACGTCGCAAAAGTCGTCGATTTCGGGATTGCGAAATTCACGGATGCTTCGATGGGGTCGTCCTCATCGACGCGCACGGGCTCCGTGCTGGGCACGCCCTATTACATGAGCCCGGAGCAAGCGCGCGGCCTCCGCAGCGTGGATTACCGCTCGGATCTTTGGTCCGTGGCGGTGATCGCATATCGCTGCATCGTGGGCAGTTTGCCCTTCGAGGGTGAGGCCGTGGGTGATCTGTTGGTGAAGCTGTGCACCGCTCCGATCCCCGTGCCCTCGCACCTGATCTCGGACTCGCCGCCCGGGTTCGACGCCTGGCTGCAAAAGGCGCTCAGTCGTGATCCCGCGCAGCGCTTCGGCTCGGCGCTCGAACTTGGCGATTCGCTCGCCGCGGTGTGCGGGCTTTCGGTGCGCGGTCCGTATGCCGCGCCCGATCCGCACGTCGATGGCAGCGGTTCCTACTCGGTGTACGGCAGCGGTCCGCAGCCGGCGTACGCCACGGGCCCGAACCCTGCGCAGCAGGTGACCGCGATCGACCCCGTGTCGGCTCTCGCGTCCGCAACCGGTGCGCCCACGTCACAGACTCAGCCGCAGATCCGAAAGTCGAGCTCGGGAGGGCTTGTCGCAGCCGGCCTCGCGGCGTTGATCGTGCTCAGCATCGGCGGCGCGGTCGCGTTGAAGAAGTTCGGTTCCGGGTCAGAGGCGCCTGCGGCGGCCCAAGCGCCCGCGCCGATGCAACCCCCAGCTGCCGCCGAGCCCGCGCCCACTCCCAACGCGCCCAGCACGCCGACACCCGAAATTCGGTCGGCTGAGCCGGCCGCGTCCGCGAGCGCGCCCCCCAAGGTCGCGCCCGTCGTTCCAGCGGTTCCGGCAGCTGTTGTGAAGGCGCATCCACCCGCCAGAGCCCCGGAAAAGCCGGCGCCAGCCAAGCCACCGCCGCCGAAGCCTCAAAAAGCCGGGGACATCGGCTTCTGAGCTCGGGCTGTCGCCGTCGGCGTCAGCTCCGCGGCACTCCGCCCGCCTAGGGTGGCACAGGTGATCAGTGCCCGCGGCTAACCGCCGGAAATGACACCGCTTTACGGTGTCCTACATCATCGTGCAATGTATTACATTTCGGTGACAATCGGCTTTTTTGCGGATGGTACTGCCGATCTGAAGCATGCAAACCGTCCTCCTCGCGCTCTATTGCATCACCCTGCTCATCTTGTGCACCTACGGCGTGCACCGCGCTTCGCTGGTCTTCACGTGCATCCGTCATCGCCGCCGCATCGAGCGCGCGAGCCGCACCGTGTTCATGGCCGAAGCGGATCTGCCGCGCGTCACCGTGCAGCTGCCGCTGTACAACGAAGCCACCGTGGTGCGTCGCTTGCTCGACGCTGCGGGCGCGCTCGATTACCCGCGTGAGTTGCTCGAACTCCAAATCTTGGATGACTCGACGGACGAGACGCAAGGCATCGCCAGCGCCGCAGTCGAGGAGCTACGGGAGAAGGGCATCGATGCCGTTTACGTGCGTCGCCCCGATCGCCACGGCTACAAAGCCGGCGCGCTGGACTTCGGGCTCGCCACCGCCAAAGGCGAACTGATCGCGATCTTCGATGCGGACTTCGTGCCGCAAGCTTCCTTCCTTCGTGACATCGTCGGTCACTTCGGTGACCCGAACGTGGGCATGGTGCAAACGCGGTGGGAGCATTTGAACCGCAACCACAGCTTGCTCACCAGCATCCAGGCCCTGATGTTGGACGGCCACCACATGGTGGAGAACCGCGCGCGATTCGGTGCCGGTCACATGTTCAACTTCTCGGGTACCGGTGGCATGTGGCGCCGCGCGGCGATCGACGCCGCTGGCGGTTGGGAACACGACACCCTGACCGAAGATTTGGACCTTTCGTACCGCGCGCAGCTGGCCGGTTATCGCTTCATCTACCGTGGTGACGTGCTCACGCCCGCGGAATTGCCGGAAGACATGTCGGCGTTTCGCGCGCAGCAATATCGCTGGGCAAAGGGCACCGTTCAAACCGCGCGCAAGCTACTCCGTCGCGTAGTGAAGTCGGAGCTTTCGTTCGCGCAGCGTGTCGAGGCGTGCTTTCACATGCTGCCCCACCTGGCTTACCCGATGATGGTGCTGCTCACCTTGCTGTTGCTCCCGGCGCTGCTGCTCATGCCCGCGAGTGACGTGCGCACCATGCTGCTCATCGACCTGCCGCTCTGCATCGGCGCCACCGGCTCGCTCGCCACGTTTTACACGATGGCCGAGGTCGCTCAGGGGCGTCCTGCTTGGGGCGCCATCAAGCGCTTGCCCGCGTTGATCGCGCTCGGCGCTGGCCTCGCTCCACACTTGAGCGGAGCCGTGTTCGATGGCGTGCGCTCGATGGCCGGTGAGTTCGTGCGCACTCCGAAGCGCGGCGAGCAGCTCGGTCGCTACCGCCAGAACGCGAAGTTGCCGCGAGCCGAAATGTTTCTCGCTGCCATTTGCGCGGGCAGCGTGGTGGCCTCGATTCGCACTGGTCACTACTTCGCGACGCCGTTTGCGGCGTTGTTCATGGCTGGCTACACCTACGTGGCCGCGCTCGTGATTCAAGAGCAATTCGGCCGCAGCGAAGAGCTGGCGCCCGAGAGCGTGCCCTCGGAGGCGTCCGAGGACGTGTCCGGTATGGCGCGCGCGGCGTGAATGTAGGCGAGAAGCCATCTCACAGATGAGATGGCTTCTCTATCTTGTTCCCCGGAGTTTGGGGCCCCGGCCCCAAACGAGTGGTTGCAAGGCACCTTCGGAGCCGGCCGGTTGGGCCGGGCTGAACCGCTTACGTATGGACTTCTGGAGGTGCCTCGGTACTATGAGTACCTATCGGTAACTCGCTCAGTATTTCCTGATCGTGTGGCCGAGTAGGGCGCCTCCATGACCAAGGCTGAAATCGTTCAAGCCGTGTACTCCCGTTTGGGAGGTTTCTCGAAGAAAGAATCCGCCGACCTCGTCGACCTCGTGTTCGAGACGATGAAGGAGACACTCGGTCGCGGCGAGAAGATCAAAATCTCGGGCTTCGGGAATTTCGTGCTGCGTGACAAGCGGCAACGCCAGGGGCGCAATCCGCAAACTGGCGAGCCCATCACCATCACGGAGCGTCGCGTGCTCAACTTCAAAGCCAGCCAGCTCCTGAAAGAGGCGCTCAATGATGGGCCCGATGCGCCTGCCGGCAGCGTGGAGAGCGGCGAGGCCGCGAAGGTCTGACCGTGACTGATCTCGAGCACGAAGTTCCGGTCAAGCTCTACTACCGGATTGGCGAGGTCTCGGAGATCGTCGGCGTCGAACCGCACGTCTTGCGCTACTGGGAGACCGAGTTTCGCTCGATTCGCCCCCAGAAGTCGCGCAAAGGCCAACGCATCTATTCTCGACGCGACGTCGACAAGCTGCTCAAGGTCAAAGACCTGCTGTATTCACACGGGTTTACCATCGCCGGCGCGCGCAAGCGGCTACGCGAGGGTGGTGCCGAGCCGGTCGCCGCAGCCGTTGTTGCGCCGGCCCCAGTGGTAGAGCGGCCGGGCGCGCGTTTGCGCGTCGCTTTGAGCGAAATACGACGTGACATCGTGACGTTGCTCGGGGAATTCGAAGCCTCGGGTGTGGACGTCGCCGCCGCGAATCAGCCGCAAGGCGCGACCGCCGGCTGAGCCGTGCACTCGGGCCCGCGGCTCGCAGCTGCGGGACGCGCATCCAAATATCGAGGGCGGACTTAATCCTTCCGTCCTCCGCTTGACGCGCCGTCGCCATGCGTTCACATGGGCTGGCTAAGTCTCTTTTTGGAGGAACCTGGAATGGCTGATGGTCTCAATCGCGTCATGTTGCTTGGAAATCTCGGCGCGGATCCCGAGCTCAAGATGACCAATGGCGGCCAAGCCGTGTTGAAGTTGCGGCTCGCTACGTCGGAGACGTACCTGGATCGTAACAAGGTTCGCCAGGAGCGGACCGAGTGGCACAGCGTCGTCGTTTGGGGAAAACGCGCGGAGGCGCTCGGAAAGTTCCTGACCAAGGGGTCGCGGCTGTTCATCGAAGGCGGCCTGCGGACGACTAGCTACGACGACAAAGAGGGCAACAAGCGCTACCGCACCGAGATCGTCGCCAACAACATCATCCTCTCGGGTGGTGGAGCGGGTGGCGGGCGCGGTGGTGGCGGCGGCGGCGGCGGTGCCCGCAGCGGCGGCGACTACGGCGATGATTTCGGCGCACCCGCACCGGCCAATCGCGGTGGTGGCGGCGGCGGTGGTGGTGGCGGCGGTGGTGGCGGTGGCGGCGGTGGCTACGACGACGCTGACTACGGCGGCGGCGGCAGCGACGACGACATCCCGTTCTGAGCGAATGGGTGCCGTGCCTCACTCGTTTCGAAATCCCCTGGTGGGAAGGCTGAAACGAGCCGCTTTCTGTGCGCTCGGGCTCTGCCTGTCGCTCGGCTGCGCGAAAAAAACGCAGTCGTTGGGCGGCGCCGCTTCGCTCGCGCAACTTCCCGATTTGCCCGAACCTCAAGGGGCGGTCGCGGAGCTCAGTGTGTTGCACCCGGACGTGACGTTCCGGGCGCTCCGCGAATTAGGCAGCCCGGTTTCGGCGTTGTTGCCGGCGGGCTATCCCATGCTCGCCGCCACGCTGTTTGGTTTGCCGCCGCTAGCCGCGGATTCATTCGACGCGGATGTGCCGGTGCGTGGACTGGTCCTTCAGAGCGGCGGGACCGATCCGGGGTTCGTGCTCGGTCTGCATTTGGTTTCGGGTCCTGAATTCGTCGCGAAGTTGAGTACCGGGAGCGCGCCGCCCTTTCGCGTCGCGCCGGGCCCGCCGAGTTCACCGACAGTGCTGCAAGCGAGCGTCCCGGCCGACGCGGGGGCTAACGCGAGCAGTGCTCTCGCGCTCGGTGTGTTCGACAACTACCTCTTGGTCGCGTCTTCGCCGGAGCTGCTCACGCGCGCGGGCCCCTACGTGGCGCGAACTTTGTCGCGACACGCGCCGCCCAATGCTCCGGTGTCCTTCACCGTTTCGAAGCAGGGCTTGGCTGACCAAGTCGTGCCGGCGCTGCGTGCGCGTTGGGCCAGCTACCGAACCAATCTGGAACGTCTCGATCGCGACAGCCGCTCTGCCCATGGGGGCCGCGCGCCGGATTTTGCCGATCCGGCTGCGGTGATCCTCGGTGCGGATAGTGGGGTCGAATCGGTGCTGAGCCTGCTGGAGGGGGCAAGCGGTCTCGACCTGACGGTTGAGCCGACGACTCAGCGTGTCGTGCTCACGCTGTTGCTCACCCCTGGCGCGGCCAACCAGAATCGACTCGTCGATGCCGTGGAAACCGATAGCCAAGCGCTACTGAGCCTACCGGAGAGCACTTTTTTCGCGTTGAGCGGTGCGCGCTCGGCGGCTGAAATGGCTGCGAGCGACAGCAACGCCGGCCAGGATTGGGCCGAGCTCTTGGGGTCGCGCCTGAGCGAGCACGATGCGAAGACGGTGCGCGAGGTTTTGTCCAATTGGCAGCACGGTCGCGGCACACAGACGACGTGGGCGGCGCTGGGCGGCGCGGAGCCGGGCGCCGCGCTGGTGACCACCGTGCGTGATCGAGCGGCGCTCGAACACGCTGCCCACGGCCTGTTCGGCCTGTTTGCGTTGCCCGGTGTGCGCGCACCGCTGACTGAATTTTTGGGACAGCCGAGCGTCGTCGAATCAAGCTCAGCGGTCGTGGGGCTCGATGGGCCCGTTGCCCGCGAGAAGCTGACGTTCGCGACGGGCGGCAAGAAGGTGCAGTTCAATCTGCCGGCGCTCGACTTTGCCTGGCGCGTGACGGACCAAACAGGCTTCGCTGTCGGTAGCAGGGCAGCAGCGCCGCTGCTCGGCACCCTCGTGCAAGCCGCGCACGGTGCAGGGCCGACGCTCGGCACCAATCGCGCGGTTGCCGAAGGCGTCGCCCGCGCGAGCACGCACGCGGGCATCGTTGCCTACGTCGATCTGCGTGCGCTCGGGGCAACTAGCGCGGCGAGTGAACCGGCGGCGCTCTTCTTGTCGCTAGGGCGCCAGGGCAATGCCGCGTTCTTGCGCGTCGAAGTCTCGAAACCGGCGGTCGATTTTGCGATCCACGGAGCCCTGGGCCAATGACCGACGCGCCGGCGATTCAAGTACTGATTACCGGTTTCCCCGCGTTTTTTGCGCGAAAGCTGCTGCAGCAGCTGCTACTTGCCGAGCCGCAAACTGGTGTCACGTTGCTCGTTCGCGCGAGCGACAACGTACTGGCGGATGAACACGTGGCGGCTCTCGCCAGCGAAGCGCGCGCGCGCGTCACGCTGCTCGAAGGCGATCCAGCTGCGCTCGATTTCGGTTTGAGCGGCGCCGAGTACGTGGCGCTCAGCGCGGCGGTGGGGCGCGTGTTCCACTTCGCTTCCGGCTTCGAAGCCGTTGGCGGCAGCGCCGAGACGGCCGCTCGAAATATCGCCTGCGCGCGAGAGGTGATCGAGTTCGCTTTGGCAGCGCCGCGCCCGCCGGGGGTGATCCTGCTTTCCAGCACGCGCGTGAGCGGAACTCGCCACGGCATGATCCGCGAGGACGAGCTCAACCAAGGGCAATCGTTCCGCGGGCGCGTGGAAGAATCGCTGGCCACCGTGGAGCTGATGTTCGCGCGTCACGCCGAGCTCGAGCCGATCGTGTTGCGCACGGCGCAAATCGTGGGCGATTCACGCACGGGTGAGATCGACCGCCTAGGCTTTCCGTACCCGTGGTTGGTGTTCATCGATCGCGGCCCTCAAGAGTTGACCGTGCCCATTCCGCATCGGCCTGATGCGACCTTGCAGCTGGTTCCCATCGACTTCGTGGTGAGCACCGCCCAATTTTTGAGCCGCAAGCGTTCGGCGTACGGCAAGAGCTATCATTTGGTCGATTCGGCGCCGCCCACGCTGCGCGAGTTCTTGCAGTTGGCGGCCGAAGCTTCGGGCAAGCGGCTTTCCGCGACGTTCAACCCGAGTGCGTTCACGCGCGGTTTGGTCGGCAACCCCGGTGTCAAAATGCTGTCGAAGAGCGCGCGCGGGCTGTTCGACTTGTTCGCGGCTTCACCTCACTTCGACACCACGCAATTGGGGGAGGCGTTGAACGGGAGCGCCATCGCCTGTCCGCCGGTGACGAGTTACCTGCCGACTTTGCTGGAGCGTGCTCGCGCGGGATTCGCGGCCAACGAAGTTGCGCCGGTGGATCTCGAGAACCCCGAGCCGGACGAGGATCTTGTCTGAGAAACCGCGCGAGCCGCTCGGCCCGCAACTCGAGCGGGGGCTCTCGCTGGGCTTGAGTTTGCTCGCAGCGCTGGTCGCGTTGACGTGTGGCAGCCGCGGCTAATTGATCGCTGCCGCGCCGCCGATTGCACCCGCACCTCCGGCGCTTAGTGCCTCGGCTCGCAGCGTGGCTCCGCCCGCGCCGCTGAGTGCTTCTGCGCCGGCCGATTCCGGCATGACGAGCGACGCGGGGGTCAGTGCGGCGCCCCGGGAGAGCGATCCCACTCGCCTCGAACTGCCGCATTTCTTCGCAGATCTTTCGGGCCTAGAACAGCGCACGCGCAAGACGCCCGTGCGCATCTTGTGGCTCGGTGACTCGCATACCGCGGCGGACTACCTCACGGGCGCGGTTCGTGCGCATTTGCAGCAACGCTTCGGCGCTGGCGGCCCCGGTTTCGTGCGCGTAGGCCTCAAGGCGATTCGCCACACGCAGGTGCGCTTCGCGAATTCGGGCACTTGGCGTGTCGAACCGAGCCAGCCCTCGCGTCGTTCTACGTTCGACGACGGCGTGTTCGGGCTCGGCGGCATGCGAGCGTCGCCGATCGATGCGCCCGCACTCGAGTCGTTCGAGGTCAGTAAGGGCACCGCGCATGGCGAGCTGCACTGGTCGCTGCACTACTCGCTGCCCCCGGGCGCGAGTTTTCGCGTCGACGTCGCGGGCGCCGCCCACACCGTCGACCAGAGTAACGAGGGGCCGACTAGCGCTGGCTCACCCATCGCCACTTTGGCGGTCTCTAGTGCCCTTTCGGACAAACTGCAGCTCGTGACCACGGGCGGGGCGCCGCGCTTTTACGGCTTATTCGTCGAAGGCTCCGAACCTGGCGTCGTCCTTGATGCCGTGGGCATCGATGGCGCGCGGCTCTCGACCACGCTCGCCTGGGGCGAGGCACCCTTCGAAGCCGAAGTTGCCGCGCGTGCGCCGTCGCTCGTGGTGCTGGCGTTCGGCACCAACGAAGCCTTCGACGCCGACAAGGTCGAAAAATATCGTGATCAGTATCGAGCCCTGCTCGAGCGTCTCCGCCGCGCCACGCCGACGACCGATTGTCTGCTCGTGGGACCGCCAGACGCCCTTGCCGTCGCGGGAGGCTCGGAAGCGCGTGTCGCCGAGATCGATTCGTTGCAACGGAGCGTCGCTGAAAATTTGGGCTGCGGCTACGTGAGCCAATTGGAGATCATGGGCGGCCCCGGTGGCTACTCGATCTGGGCGCGCAAATCGCCGCCCTGGGCGCGCGGTGACAGGCTTCATCTAACTCCTAAGGGTTATGAAGCGGTGGCCGACGCGATCAGCCAAAAGCTGCTGTCCGCTTACGATCGCGCGCGGGCCCAAAAATAGCTGAAGAACGCTACGGTTTGGTGGGCGCTTTCGCGCCGAGGTGCTCGTTGTAGCTCTGCATCAGCGCTCGAAAGACCCAATTGCCGATGACCTCGGAGCCGACGGCCGTCGGGTGCGTGAGGTCGGCCTGGCCCAGCCCGCGACGCACCCAGGTGGGCATCGAGCGCGCACCGCCCATCGCCGTGTACGTGTCGAAGAATGCGCAACCGACTTCTGCCGAAGCCTTGCGTTGCTCTTCGACGATGGCGGGAATGACTCGCATGCTCACGATTTGATCGCCGACCTTGGCGGCGCGGTCCATCGCGCCAATCACGAGGCAGCTGGAGCCGGGCAGGGCTTTCTGGCCTTGCACGAGCACGTCTTTCATCGTGCGGTGGTAGTCGGCCATCGAATACAAGAAGCCATCACCACTCTCGTTGGCTCCGAATTCGTAGATCAGTAGATCGGGTTTGCGCCAACCGAGCTGCTCGGCCCAGTGCGCGTCGTCTTGCTTGTCCAGAAAGCGAATGCGTGCGCCCTGCACGCCGAGCGCGTCGAGCACGACGCCTGGCGTATCGCGTTCGAGGACCACACCAAAAGCGCGCGAGACGCCGCTCTTGGTGAAGATCTCGAATTCGTGGGCGCCGTCGGGCACTGAAAGCGTGAAATAGGCGGCTTTTTTGACGGGCCCGCGGGTATCGATCTCGGCCTGTGGCTGACCGTCGACGCTCACTCGCAGGCTACCGCCGTTGGGATCTTCCAGATAGTCGAGCGTGAAGCGCGCTACGTTACGCCCGAAGTCACCACTCTTGGCGGTACCGAAGCGCGCGAGCGTATTCTTGTCGGCTTTGAACGAAACTCCGCCGAGCCCATACAAACCGTCCGCGGCGTATGGTCCGACGATGCGGCTCACGCTCCAGCCCGCGGTGGCGTAGCGCGAGACGTCATTGTGAAAGTACGCCGGCCAGGCGTTGGCGATCAGCAGGTAGCCGTGACCGGCGTCGCCGAATTCGCTCTGCAGCTTGCGGCGCAGCGTGCCGGAGACGTAGTCGCTGACGACGATCGAATCTCCGAAGTGAGCAATGCGGGTGATGGCGTGGGGTTGCTTGTGCGCCGTCGCGCTGAGTGCACGAAAGAAGCCGTCGAGCGCGTGGCCGCTCGCGTCCGCGAGGGGGATGGGTGCAGCCGCCGCGGCGATCACCGGCAAGGCGACATCGTCCGTCGCGTTCGTGTCGCGCAGCGTCGGAAGTGCCACGGATTCGGGTTGCGAAAGATCGGCTCGAGTCGAGGTTTCACCCGTGATTTTGGCTTCTCCGACCGAAGCTGCCGGCTCGGCCAGCGCACGTGCCGAGGGCTCGCCGCTCGGCGGCGGATGAAAGAGGCGTAAGCGCGCGAGCGCGGGCACGCGCTCGGCGGCGAATGCCAAAGCCAGCACCGTCAGCGCCGAGACGACGGCTCGCGAACGAAATGGGGCGAACGGATCGCGCGCCGGGTCAGTTGCTGCAGGAGGCATCGCCAAGCTGCTTGCACAGCGCGCGCAGCATCTTGAGGTCGCGGTCCGAGGCTTGCCCGGATTGCGCCTTTTGCTGGAGCAACGCCTTGGCCTGCAATAGCTTGCTGCGCTCGCCGCTCGTGGCCAGATCTTGTGCGCTACCCTCGTCCGTATCGAAGGGGTTCTTGCGCACCAGCGTAGCCGGTGTCGAAACCTTACTGGGTGCAGCCGGCTTCGGTTCGTTCACCGGGGGCTCGCTCGCCACCGCATACTGCCGCGGGGACGGTTGCGGCGCGGCCTTCGGCGGATCTTTCGGGGCACTCGGCAGATCGCTGATGTCGACAGAGCCGGCGCTCAGCGCCGCAAGTTCGTCGGCGGCTCGCTTGCGCCGGATCGAATCGACGCTCGTGGAGCGCGAAATCTGGTCGAGCAGCGCGCGCTTTTGCGTGGGATCGGGCTCCGCGCTGGCTTTGGTGAACAAGTCGTCCGCCCAGGCACCCTCGATCTGGCGGAAATCCGCGGTCTTCCGGGCATTGCTGTCGGCTGGAATTTCGGAGGCTTTGGCAGCGGCGCCGGCGGGGTCGCCTTTGTCGAGCAAGGCCTTGGCTTCCGCCAAAATGCGCGTCGCAGAATCACCCGTGTCGGTCGAACTCGCGACCGGCTCCGGCGTGCTCGGGCTCGAGTGGCTGACGACGGCGACGACGAGCGCGATCAGCACCACCGCACCCGTGGCGATCGCGCCGATTTTCAGCCCTTTGGGGAGTGGCGCCAGAGTGCCGGAAACCGGCGGCGCGCCCATGGCCGTGCCGCCCAGGCTCAGCGCCGAAAGTTGCGCGCTTTCATCGGCTCCCGCGACGTAGATGTCACCCGCAGGGATGAACTTCAGAATCACGTCGCCCAGTTCGATCATGTCGCGGGCATCGAGCAACGTGCGCGGCAGCTCGACGCCGTTCACGCGGACGCCATTGGCGCTCTCTCGATCGACGATCTCGTAGCGGCCGTCGCCGAGCGGCTTGATTTCTGCGTGAACGCGGCTCACCGACGGATGATTGACCGGGACCTCGCACTCCTCGCCGCGACCAATCACGAGCGGTTGGTCCTGGGTGAGGGGGTACTCCGCGCCGACCGTCGGCCCCACTACCATCACCAGGCGATCGGGCTGGCCGAGCAGCGTTTGGCTGCGCGGACCGGCGGGCATGGTCACGGCCTTGTCGAAGGGGGCGACCTCCACCACGGTGTCGTCGATCACTTGCAGGCGGTAATCACCGAGCTGCACCAAATCCCCGTGCATCAGCTCGTGACGCTCGCTCACGCGCTGCCCGTTGACGTAGCAGCCGTTGTAGCTGGTCATGTCGAACAGCACCCAGCGCTCGCTCGGTTTGGCGAGGCGCGCGTGTTTGCGCGAGATGTTGCGCTCGGTGAGCCGGACGGTGTTCTCCTCGGCTCGGCCGATCGAGTACTCGTCACGGACCAGGTGGACGACCGTCTTGCTTGCTTGGTCGTCCTCGATCGTCAGCTTCCACATCGTGCGCGCCCAACACCGACACCCTTGGAATCGCGTGCCCGAAAAGGGGCCGCATTGTCGAGGGCTCGGGCAAATTTGTCATGGTTCCCCGTGGGTTTAAAGCCCCTATCCGGGTCCGGGTGTCGTTTGAGGCGTTGCGCCTCAGGTGATGCGGCTCGGAGATTGTGCGGACAGCAGCTAAAAACCGCTGGATCCGGCGCCGGCCCAGCTGAAGAGCGCGTCGTGGACCGCGGGCCGGGCGCCACGAATTCGCGTGTTTTCTCGGCTCGGGCACACCCGATTGGTGAGCATGACGGCAACGCGATCGGCATCCGGGTCGCACCATAGGCTGGTACCGGTAAAGCCGAGGTGCCCGAACGTGCGGCTGCCCGCGAGCTTGCCAGCCGACGACTGTTCGGTCGATTTGCTGTCGAAGCCGGCGCGCAGCGTGCCGAGCGGTCGCTCGCGCACGAGCGGCTCCAGGTTGGCGGCGCTGAGCCATTCCTCCCGCCGGCCGTGCCAGGCGTCGAGCAGTGCGCAACCGAAGCGCAGTACGGCTTCGGCGGTACCGAACAGTCCCGCGTGGCCGGACGAACCGTGCCCCGATAAGGCCCACGCATTCTCGTCGTGAACCAGGCCGCGGAGCTCACCGCCGCGGAACGGAATGGTTTCGGTCGGCGCGCAACGGGCTTGGAAATC
>Ga0105241_10001429_pt1 | contig 18313 bp, 14 predicted proteins | sample KBSC64metaG_FD_80422 | JGI IMG/M metagenome (GOLD analysis project Ga0105241, IMG submission 80422) | Corn rhizosphere microbial communities from Kellogg Biological Station, Michigan, USA - KBS C6-4 metaG | ecosystem: Host-associated > Plants > Roots > Rhizosphere > Soil | place: Michigan, USA... | reverse complement strand
CGCGCCGTTCGCGCCACCGCGCTTGTCGGAGCCGCGGAACGTCGCCGCCGACGCCCAAGCCGTGGTAGCCAGTTGGGAGATGGACAGTCCCGACCCGAGAATCTTGGCTTTCAGAGCGGCAATATCCGGGTCCTCGATCAGTGCATGATCCACCTTGGGAACAGGATCCTGCCATAGCAGCGATTCCTTCGGTACCAGCGGGCCGAGGTACCGGGATATCGGCCCCATATCCCGGTGCGTTAGCTTGAACCAGGCCTTGGCGAACGCGTCCGCGAATTCCCGAGGATGGTCGAGGAAGCGCTTGGCGATCGGCGCATAGATCGGGTCCATCCTCAAGGAGAGGTCCGTCGTGAGCATGAACGGGGCGTGCCGTTTCGACGGATCCTGCGCATCCGGAACGGTGCCTGCGCCTGCGCCGTTCTTGGGCGACCACTGATGCGCGCCGGCAGGGCTCTTCGTCAGTTCCCACTCATAGCCGAACAGGTTTTCCAGGTAGTTGTTGCTCCACTTCACTGGAGTAGTGGTCCAGGCGCCCTCCAAGCCGCTGGTGATCGCGTCGGTTCCCTTGCCGCTGCCGAAGGTATTTTTCCAGCCGAGGCCTTGCTCCTCAATAGGTGCGCCCTCCGGTTCGGCGCCGACATATTTGCCCGCATCGGCAGCGCCGTGAGTTTTGCCGAAGGTGTGTCCGCCGGCAATAAGCGCGACCGTCTCCTCGTCATTCATCGCCATGCGAGCGAACGTTTCGCGGATATCGCGGGCCGCAGCGATGGGATCGGGCTTTCCATTGGGCCCTTGCGGATTCACATAAATCAATCCCATTTGAACGGCGGCGAGAGGATTATCCAGCTGACGATCGCCTTTGTACCGCTCGTCCCCCAGCCACGTGCTCTCAGGACCCCAGAAGACGTCCTCTTGCGGCTCCCAGACGTCCGCACGCCCACCACCGAAACCGAAGGTTTTGAAGCCCATCGACTCCAGTGCGACGTTGCCGGCAAGAATCATGAGGTCGGCCCAGGAGATTTTCCGGCCATACTTCTGTTTGACCGGCCACAGCAACCGGCGCGCCTTATCCAGGCTCGCATTGTCCGGCCAGCTATTGAGTGGCGCAAAACGCTGCGTGCCATCGCCTGCCCCGCCGCGGCCGTCGCCGATGCGGTACGTACCAGCGCTGTGCCATGCCATACGAATGAAAAACGGCCCATAGTGGCCATAATCGGCCGGCCACCAATCCTGTGAGTCCGTCATCAAGGCATGCAGGTCTTTGATCACGGCGTTTAGATCAAGGCTCTTGAACTCCTCAGCGTAGTTGAACGCGTTTCCCATGGGATCGGACAGGGGAGAGTTCTGGTGCAGAATCCTCAGGTTAAGCTGGTCCGGCCACCATCCCGAATTCGTCGGGGCTCCAGCCACCGTGTGTCTGCGAATGCCAACGTGTACCGGGCACTTGGCCTCAGTTGGATTATTGGGGACAGCCGCCGCTGTTCCTGAGAGTTCTTTTTCCATGTGTTGATTCTCCTTCGAATGGGTCAAAAATATTGTGATGAACTATGATAAGCCTACGACGCTGAGCGGGCAGCGCGCCGCGGAGCGCACTTCGTGCAGAGCCCCCGGAAAATGAGTTCGCATTCGCGCAGAATCCGCTTCCCCAGGGAGCCTGCGGCAGGCTTGGGCACGCCGTACCACTCGATGTCCTCAACATTGCCGCAGCGGTCGCAGATGAAATGGTGATGTCGCATGCCTTTCGCATCGAATCGCGCGGCGCGGCCCTCGACGGCCACTTCACGCACCAAACCCGCCTGCACCAAGTCCCGCAGATTGTTATAAGTCGTGGCTCTGGAAGAGCGCGGATCCACACGATTCACGGCTTCAAAGATCTCCGCGGCCGTGGGATGCCGGTTGTGTTCCATCAAGAACGCCATCACGGCGTAGCGCTGCGGAGTACACCGCAACCCGCTGCTCTCCAGGGATTGCTTAATCGCCGTGGCGTCCATGAATTATTTAGATTATATCTAATGTGACATTTTGTCAAGAACATATGCCTTAGGTTGCCGCGGCGAGCGAAACAGTGGCGGCCATCTCAAACCCCGCTAGCAATCACCACGCGCGCATTGGCATGTCGCAGAGCAGCATCAACCGGAAGTTTTATTGCGTTTGCAAGGCATTCGGGACGGCCTCCGACCGGACATCCCTCCTTAATCGCGGCCCACGCCGGGACGGCGGTTATGATAAAAGAAACCAATGTTTGCTTCGCAAGCCAAGCCCCCGCTTTTTTTGACCGTCGTCCTTAGCCTGATATTGGAACTCGCATTCGCAGCTCCAGCTTCTGCGGCGGGCGTGTCGGGAACCTCCGCGCTGGAGTTCACACGCCGCGCCGTAGGCTTCGGGCCGCGGCCACCGGGCTCAGCCGCAAATCACGCACTGCAGAACTACATCCTGACCGAACTCCAGAAAGACGGCTGCGACATCCTTGAGGACGCTTTCAAGGCTAAGACGCCGCAGGGCTTGATCGCCATGAAAAACATCATTGCGCGCTTTCCCGGGAAGGCGTCCGGCTCCGGCGGGTCTCGCCGCGCCATCGCGATCACAGGGCACTTCGACACCAAGTTTTTTCCGGGCCGCAAATTCGTGGGCGCGAGCGACGGCGGTTCCTCGACCGGACTGCTGCTCGAGCTGGCTCGGGTTTTGGCGCATCAGTCGCGCATGGATGACGTGTATCTCGCTTTTCTTGACGGTGAAGAAGCTTTCGGCGAGTGGAGCGACAGCGATAGCCTTTACGGCAGCCGCCACCTGGCCGAGCGCTGGCGTAAGGACGGCACTCTGCGGCGTCTCAAGGGCTTGATCAATGTAGATATGATCGGCGATAAGAACCTGGACATTCCTCAAGAGACCAATGGCAGCGCGGCGCTGAACAAGCTGATCTGGCAAACCGCGGCCGACTTAGGCTACAAAGCCTTCTTCACCAGTCAGCAGATCGCCGAGGAAGACGATCACATTCCCTTCATTCGCGCCGGCGCCCCGGCGGTCGATCTGATCGACATCGACTATCCGCCTTGGCACACCGACACGGACACCATGGACAAGCTCAGCGCGCAAAGCATGGAGATCGTCGGTATGGTGGTGTATGAGGTGATCCAGCGGCTCGAACGCCAGTGAGTCGCTAAGCGCCGCGGCGCGGATCTGAAACCGCACGGGAGTATCCTGTACTTGGCGAGACTCTATGAAGCGTGCTCTGATTGCGTCGGTTATGGCCGTGCTGTTCGCTCTCTCCGCGCTTCCTCAGCGCGGCCGCTACAACGAGCCCTCCCCGGAAGACGACCCCGCCATCGCCGCGCGCGAAGCCGAATTCCACTTTCTGCGCGTCGAATACACTGATCTGCCGCAATATCATCGCGGTTTCGGCTACGCTTCCCGCGACGGGCAGGGCACCGGCTGGTGGCTGGTCGACTGGCCCGATGCCGACAATCATTTCACGCGCGGGATTCAGCGCCTGACCAAAATCGACATCGGCGAGCCTCGTCACCTGCGACTCACCGACGACCGTATTTTCGACTACCCCTGGATTTACGCGACTCAAACCGGCTGGTGGGGACTGAGCGACCGCGAGGTCGCGCGCCTGCGCGAATACCTGCTTCGTGGCGGCTTCCTGGTGACCGACGATATGTGGGGCGCCGACGCCTGGGACGTGTTCCGGGAGACCATGCAGCGCGTGCTCCCCGGCCGCGACATCCCGGACCTGGCGGAAACCGACCCCGTCATGCACGTGCTCTACGATATCCGCGACAAGGATCGCACGTTTATTCCCGGCTCGCGCCATCTGTGGCGCCGTGGAGACTCGGTCCAAATCGTGCAGCCCTTCGGCTCCAGCCCCGCCTGGCGCGGCATCTACGACGACCGAAACCACATGGTGGTCTCTGTCAACTATGACACCGACATCGGCGACGCCTGGGAGTTTGCCGATGTGCCTTACTATCCGGAAGCGATGACGGCGCTCGCCTACCGTTACGGCATCAACTACATCATTTATGCGATGACACACTGAGGCGCTCTGATACCGTGCTCTATAGCCGGTTTAGAGGGACCTGTCGGATCAAAAGCGTCCGGCGGCTGCTGGTCTGAAGTGACTTTAAAACAGCTTCGTGAGAACCCCTGGGGTCGTCCCGTTGATCATGCTCTTATATCCCGTAGCATCCGGCGTCCACACTTCCACTGTGCCGGATTTCCGCCAGATAAAGGTGATCTCGCGACTCGTTCCCATAAACCAATAGGCCGAACCCTCTGCTGCGTGAACGAAGGTCTGGCCCTTGGTGGGAGGCGTCTTGGTGTAGGCCACCGAGCCGTTTTTAACCAGGTAGTATTCTTTTCTGCCCGAATATTCCAGTTGCCACCAGCCAAGCAGCTTACTGAGTGGGCCCGGATATGGCGCGGGATCGTCATCGGAGAAGTGAATCAGCGTGTAGGTATAGTGCCCTGGCGGCTTCAGCCACCAACTGTCCTCGACCCAGGACTTGCCTGCAAAGCGGCAGATGGTGTGGCAAGTGACTCCGCCGTCCTTCTTGCCGCCAATCTTTCCGACATACATGGTGGAGTGGGCATATTGCTTTGCGCCGCCATAGTCGCCCTTGGGGTCTATGTTGAAATATCCGATCATGTCGCCGGGCTTGAAGATGCCCGTATCGATGACTCTTTGGGCCGCGGCGGTGGGAACCTTCTCGCAAAGGGTCTTGGTGTCGGATCGCGCCTGCAAAGTATTCACCAGGGAGGGCACGCCGCGCTCCGCGACTCTGGCGCCGCCGGCCGTGAGGCATCGGGATAGGAAGTGAGCGCAATCGGCGATTCCCGCCCAGGGATTGATAAGAATTTCCTCGGTGTTGCCGCCAACGACGCGGCGGAACACCGCCTTTTCCCCTCCGGCCCCGTCGTCCACGAAGAATGGCTGCCAGCCATCGGCGGCTGGAGCCTTTTTCCAGTAGGGAGTGCCGATCACGTTTTTTTCGCGGACTTGTGCGATCGAGACTCCCTGATTGCTAAGCCAGAAGATCCCGTCATCGGCCGGGATGTTCCAATGTTTATCCGCGAATTTGACAGCGTCGGCTCGGTTGAATGGCATTGTTTCCCCGCGTCACTTGATCCACTTCACAGTGCCGACCGCGCGGTCGACTTTGTCTTCCAGAGCCGTCAATCGGTCGGGGATCGGCCCGACGCAACCGTGGTTATGAAGGATCGTCTTCGACCGGCCCTGGTTGGAAACCGACAGAATCGCCATAGGCTCACCTGGTTCGATCGATTTGCAGCGCTCAGTGTTGCCATAGCCGTAGTTGTTTTCCAGCCGGAAGAAGCCGCCTGTTTCCAGGTCGTGGACCAGTTTGGAGAGGGTTTCCGGCGAGATCCCGCCCCGGATTAAGCCGGCTCGGCGGACAAAGTATTGTCCGTCGTAGATAACCGTGCCGTCGGCGAAGATCATCAGCCGGTATACCGCGCAGCGCTGCTCACAGGCGCCACGCTGGAGGGTGATCAACGTGTCTGGCGCGGATTGATTGGTCTTGATTGCCTGGCCATGCAACCAGACGGCGTTAGCGCAGGTCAACGCGAATATAATGCCAAGCTTTGTCATCCCTCTTTATCCTCCGTTGCAGCCAGGATACAACGGCGTTACAAGCTTAGCGCGTGGCAGGACTCAACTGGGAGCGAAGTTGGGCAACGACGGTCAGTGGTGGCCGCACGGATGCGGCCAGGTAACAGGGTTGCTCACCGTAGCCTAATTTCGGAAGAACTCAGCCCTACGCCCGGCGCCGCTGCTCCTCGCTGCGTAGAGGGAATTCGACCACCGGCACCAGCTCGCTCTTGTGACGCAGCCGTCGCTTTACACGGGTAAACACGACGCTGAGTCCCAGCATGCATGCGATCAGGATGGCCGCGGACATCAACACCGCGGGGACGCTCAGGTGCTGCCGGTACTTTGCAAAAAACGGGCCGTATTCCAGGTCCACGTGCACCCAGTAAACCAGCAGCGACGTCGTGCCCAGTTGCCGCACCCAGCTCCAGCCGCCCGCCCCCAGGTACTCGCACCACAGGTATGCAAAAGATCCGAGCAGCAGGGCAATTCCCAGCTTGCACGCCACCAGCGCCGGGCTATTCAGCCAGAACTCCGATTGCGCATACACGCTGAAGGGCAGATCGGCGAAGTAGCGGCCGCCGGATAACAGTCCGAAGCCCAGCAGCGCCGACCATTGCATCACACGGTTCCATGCGCCGCGCTCCACCAGCGGAATCACGCTTCCCACGCCCACGCCGAACGCCAGGAACGCGCCCCACGGAAAAATGCTGAATGCATCCGCGCTCGGAACCAGATAGTCGCGCAGCGGTCCTGGAATCCCCTGGAGATTTAGCGCCGACATCACCGGCGACAACACGGCAATCGCCGAGCCGGCGATCACCGCCCAGCGCACGCGGTCGATCCCTCTCAACAGCGCCAGCGCGGAGATCAGCGCCGCGGTCGCTCCCATCACATTCAGGATGTCCACCTTCAGCAGATCCGTCCAGGGGCTGGTACCCCACGCGAAAATCCAGCCTTGCAGCCGGAAAAGAATCGCGAGAACAAACAGAAATCGTGCGCGCTTCAGCGCCTGCAATACCCGCGCTCCCGGAGGCATGTGCTCCCGCCGGTTCATCCCCATCCCATAGGTTGCGCCGGTCAGGAAAAGGAAAATAGCCGCCGCTTCGCCGCCCAGGAATTGCGAGTAGGTGAACCATGCGCCGCTGCGGTCCGCGGGCCGCAGAAAAGCGTCGAAGGTATGGCCCTGCAGCATGATCAGGGCCGCGACTCCGCGCATCCAGTCGATAAAGGTTACGCGGGGTTTGGAGGCGGGCTGCATCAAATGGACGGGGAATCTTCAGTTTAGCAAAAAACGGCCCTCTTCTTGTAATGGCCGGTACAAGAAGGGGGCGCGTCCCGCCGTCCCCAGGTTACAGCCGCGGGTTACAGCCGGCGTCTGCCTAGCGGGGCGTGGCGGCGGGTCGCATTATATCGATACCGCCTTTGAAATATGCGCCGTCCTCGATCACGATGCCGGCGGTCTTCACATCGCCCACCAAGTTGGCCCCGGCGCGCAGCGTGATGCGCTCGGCCGCGTCGACGTTACCCTTGACAGAGCCCGCGATAATCACTTCTTTGGCCTGGACGCCTGCTTCTACTTTGCCTTTGGCGCCAATGGTCAAACGGTGATTCATTTGCAATTGGCCGCTCAGTTCTCCATTCACAACGATTTCTTCGTTACTGGTCAGCGTGCCTTGAACCCGAAGAGTCTCGCCGATCACCGTAACTGCTCCGGAACCGCTGACTGGATGACCGCTCGCGGCTGCCGGCGTCGTTGCGGGAACGGGCGGCCGGGTGACGGGTTGGGAAGAAGGTGAGGGTTGCTGTTCTTTATTCCACATTTGGGACTACGTTAGCACGATACAGGCCAACATTCTACGAATGGTTGAAATCCACCACGCACGGTGCTTTTTAAGCAACCGCGGGCGTCTCGCGTCCTAGTCTTATGTTGTTGTTAGCACAGCAACCCGTTTGGTACTCCGGATGCCCTAAGGATTGAGAAGAGGTTCTAGAAGAGGATCTATGAGAATGCTTCGTGCGGTAAAAACTGGACTCCTGGTAACTTTTATTACGGCAGGGGGAATCGCCGTGGCGCAGGACGAGGCGCCCCCGCCTCCGCAATTTTCGACGCAGGACGAAGCCGGCCCTCAAGGCGCGGCCCCGCAAGATCGCGGCGCCCAGACGGCGGATCAGAACGGGCCCCAGCAAGACGACCAAGGTTGGCGCCGCTTAGGCCCAGCGCCGTATCCGCAGAATGGCCGCGATCCGCGTTATGCGCAGCCTGGTCAGTATGGCGATCGGAGCTATGCTCAACCCGCGCCGCCCGCGAACATACCGCCACAACTTACCATTGCGCCGGGCACCTTCCTGACGGTGCGCGTGAACCAATTGCTGTCTTCGGACCACAACCAGGCGGGCGACGCGTTTTCCGCTTCTCTGGTTAGCCCCGTCGTGGTGAATGGCATTATAGTCGCGGATCGTGGCCAGACCATTCAAGGACGCGTCTCGGAAGCGCAGAAAGCCGGCCGCATTTCGGGCACCTCGCGCCTGGGCGTGGAACTTACCGACCTGTCCCTGGTCGACGGCAATCAGGTCCCGCTGCACACTTCGTTGGTCAACCGCAATGGGCGGACTTCCGAAGGCCGCGATGCGGTTGGAGTCGGCGCCGCCACCGGTATTGGCGCGATCATCGGCGCTGGAGCGGCAGGACCATATGAAGCGGGAGAGGGAGCCGCCATTGGCGCGGGCGCCGGCGCGGCGGCCGGAATCATCGGCGTGCTTCTGACGCGCGGAAAACCGACCTACCTCACTCCTGAGCAGGTTCTCACCTTCCGGGTGGAAAATCCGATCGTGATCTCAACCGACCGCGCGCCGCAGGCCTTTCGCTATGTCGGACCCGGCGACTATCAATCTGACCAGCAGTCTCGCCCGTACGCTCCTCGCCGGCCCGCACCTTATTATTATGGAGCCGGCTATCCAGTCTATGGCCCGTATTGGGGACCCTATTATGGCTACCCGTATTACTACGGACCCAGCATTGGAATCGGCTTCGGTGGGTTCTACGGCGGCCACTACCGCGGACGCTTCCGCCGCTAACGCATCCAGCCGGGACCGCAGTGGCGGTCCCGGCCTATCGTCCGGCCGAATATCGGGTGAAGCAGGCTGTCAGCCCACCAGCGCCATGTTATAACACCCGCGGGTTTCTTCCACCCCTACCGGCGTCTCGAACAACTCTTCCATCTTTTCCGCGGTGAGCAGGCCTTCTTTCTTACCGTCGAAGAAAATTCGGCCGTCCTTTAGCGCCACTACGCGCCCGATCTCGGGAACGATGTCGGGAAGATGGTGCGTCACCACGATCACCGTCACGCCGTTATGCGCCAGCTTGCGCATGGCATCACGCACTTCCCTTTGCGCCCGGATGTCGAGACTATTCGTCGGCTCGTCCAGCACCAATGCCTTGGGATCGTGGGCCAGCGCCCGCGCGAATACCACTCGCCGCGCCTCACCGCTGGACAGTTCCGTCATCAGGCGGTCCGCCAGGTGGGCCACCTCGAAGAACTCCAGCACCTCGTGCGCCCGCGTTTCCATTGCCGGAGTCACATGATGATTCGGCCAGATCCCGATCGATCCGAAAAACGCGCTGAGCACCGTCTCAATAGCCGAATATGGCTTGGTGCAGGTGGCCACGAGATCGTTGGTCACGATGCCCAGCGTCGCCCGCAATTCGAATAATGTCCAGACTTCTTCGCCCCAGATGCGGACCCGGCTCTCGAGCGGATAGCGCGGATAGCATTCTCGGGTCACGGTCTTGAGCAGGGTCGATTTACCGCTGCCGTTCGGTCCCAGAATCGCGACGTGCTCGCCGTCTTCGATCGAAAAAGTGACATTCCGCAGCGCCATGGTCCCTTCGCGCTCTACGGAAACGTTGTCAAACTCCAAAAGCTTGGGCATCAGCCCATGCTAACAACCCGGCGTTCGGAACCCTACACTTGCTGCAATTTATAGCTAGGCACGAGAATTCCACAACCGCGAAGAAATCCCACTTGTGCTGCGTCTAATATTTTGGTTACACTAGTGAGTGAGCACTTACTTATGAATGTCCCCACTCCCGCCAGCCCTCCCCCGGTTCCATCCGTCCGCAAGAGCCGCATGCATGCCGATGATCGCCATCGCCAGCTCCTGCGCAGCGCCATCGATTGCGTCGCGCGCAATGGTTTCGGAGGCACGAAGACCAAGGACATCGCCGCCGCCGCCGGGGTCAGCGAAGCCATCCTGTTTAGGCATTTCGCGACCAAAGAGGATCTGTACCATGCCATCCTCGACATGAAAGAGGGCCAGCCCGCCGCGAAGGGCGGGAAGCGATTAATGCAACAGATGGAGGAATGCGCGGCGCGCCGCGACGACGCGGGTGTGTTCGGAGCCATCGCGCGCGCAATCTTTGCGTCGTTCCGCGAAGATCCCGCCTTTCACCGTTTGATGCTGTACGCCATGCTCGAAGGCCATTTGATGGCGAGTCTGTTCCACAAGCGGTTGGGAGCCGGTTTCAAGGATTTCTTGCGGCGCTATGTGGTGTCGCGGCAGGCAGACGGGGCGTTTCGCTCGGGCGACCCCGACCTGGTGCTGGACTTTGCGGTGGGAACGGCAGTGCATTGCGCTACCGGGAAATACATCTTCGGACTGAAAAAGTCCGCTACGCCAGATGAAGAGGCCGTGAAACAGCTGGTCGGATTTGTTTTAAATGGACTCACCGAACCTGCGGCCGTCCGTCTGCGTACTAACAAGAAGAACGGGAAGGGGACTCATGCCACGCCCTAATTTGTCTGGAAGGAGCAGTGCGTTTGGCCGTGCCTCGGCGGGCCGCACGGCCTCCTCTCGCTTGCTCGGCGTCTTGATTTCGGCGCTGTCAATTTTGTTTTCAGTAAGTTGTAGCGGACCCAAGACCACACTTGCCAATAATCCCGGCGCAGCGGCGGCACCCGCTGGGGCAACTCTCACCGTGGCCGTTGTGCCCGCCGAGAATCTGGCGGTGGAAGCTTCGGTGCGGGTCACCGGCAGCTTCGTGGCGAAAGAGACTTCCGATGTGGCGCCGGAAACCGGCGGCAAGGTGATCGCGACCCCGGTGGACGTCGGCGACTTCGTCCAGCAAGGGCAGGTGATCGCCCGCCTGGAAGATCGCGACGCTAAACTCCGGCTTGACCAGGCCGAGGCCGCCGAGCAGCAGGCCGAGGCCGGATTGCGCCAGGCGCAGTCGCGCATCGGTCTGGTCCAGGGCGAGCAGTTTAACGCCGACAACGTACCCGAGGTATTGTCCGCCAAAGCCAATGCCGATTCCGCGGCCGCCCAGGCGCGTCTGGCGGAGGCCGACGCCCAGCGCTACGCGAATCTGCTCAAGACCGGCGATGTTTCGCAAAGCGCCTATGACAAATTCCGCACCCAGGCCGATACGGCGCAGGCCCAGGCTAAGGCCGCCCAACAGCAGTATGAGGCCACGCTCAACGCGGCCCGGCAGAACTATCACGGCACCGTTTCCGCCCAGGCCTCGCTCTCCGGCATGCAGGCCCAGGGCGCGATGGCGCGCAAAGCCATCGCCGATACCGTCATCCATGCGCCCTTCGCCGGTTACATTAGTGCGCGGCCGATTGCTCCGGGCCAGTATGTCAGTGTGACCTCCAAGATCGCGACCTTGCTGCGCATCACCCCCATCCGCCTGGAATTGCAGGTGCCCGAAGTCAACGCGCCGGATATGAAACTGAATGTGGGCGTAGAGGCTATGGTCCCCGGCTACCCGGGCCGCGTTTTTAAGGGGCGCGTGACGGCTATCAATCCGGCCGTAGATCCCAGCTCGCGCACCATTACCGTGATTGCGGAATTTCCCAACACGGATATCGCGCTCAAACCCGGCATGTTCGCCACCGCGCGCATTTTGCTGGCCGGCGACAGCATGGGGCTGTTCGTGCCACGCGCTTCGGTGATCACGGACCCCACTACCAACTCCTCTCAGCTCTATTTCATTCGCGATGGCCGCGCGCGAGTGGCGGTTGTACAGTTGGGCGCCACGCGCGATAACACCGTGCAGATTCTGTCGGGGATTTCTCCTGGCGCCTTGATTGCCACCGACCATCTCAGCGATCTGTTCGATGGCATGGTGGTCAAAACCGTGCCCGCCGCCCCTGCCCTGAACGGAACGAACAGCGGAACGAAAGGACGCTAAGTCATGCATGCACTGGCCGCGCTGTGCATAAAACGCCCCGTCTTCGCCACTATGTTGATCGTGGCGCTGATGGTGGTGGGCATTTTCTCGTTTTTCACGCTGGGCGTCGATCTGTTCCCGAAAATCGATCTCCCCACCATTATTGTGACGGTGGCCAATCCCGGCGCCTCGGCCGAAGAGATAGAAACCGACATCACCAAGCGCATCGAAGACGCCGTGAACACCACCAGCGGAATCGACGCGATGCAGTCGACCTCCATTGAGGGAAACTCCACCGTGGTCATCAACTTCACGCTCGACAAGAGCGGCGACGTGGCGGCGCAGGAGGTGCGCGACAAAGTCAACCAGGTAGTTCCGCGATTGCCGGAAACCGCCAAGGCGCCGGTGGTGCAGAAAATCGACCCGGATGCCCAACCCATCTTGCAAATGGTCATTTCGTCACCGCGGCCGTTGCGCGAAGTCACTGAAATCGCCGACAAGCGGATCAAGCCGCTGCTCGAAAACATCTCCGGCGTGGGCCAGATTACCCTCGTGGGCGGGTTGAAGCGCGAAATCCGAGTGTGGGTGGACCCGGAAAAGATGCGCGCCTATAACCTCGCCGTCGCCGACGTTGCCAAAGCCCTGCGCGAGCAAAACGTCGACCTTCCAGCCGGCAGCGTCAACGCCGGTGAAAAGGAACTGTCGGTCCGGACGCTGGGACGGCTGGTCGATCCCGCTCAGTTCGACGAACTGGCCGTGGTTCGCCGCGGTAGCTATGTAGTCAAGATTCGCGATATCGGACACGCCGAGGACTCCGAAGAAGAACCGGTCACTGCCGCGCGCCTGAACGGCAATCCCTCGGTCACGCTGGTGGTTGCCAAACAGTCGGGCGAGAACACTGTGGCCACCGCGGATGCCGTCAAGGCGCGGCTGAAGGAAATTCAAGCCACGCTGCCCAAGGATCTCACCATCCAGATCATTAACGATCAGTCGGTGTTCATCAAGGGCGCCGTGCACTCGCTCGAAGCGCACCTGATTGAGGGCAGCATCTTGGCCGCCATCATCATCTACATTTTCCTGGCCAACATTCGCACCACTTTGATTTCAGCAGTGGCGATTCCCACCTCCATTGTCTCCGCCTTCGGACTGATGGCGGCGATGAAGCTGGACTTGAACCAGATCACCATGCTGGCGCTGACGCTGATGGTGGGCATCGTCATTGACGACGCCATCATTGTGCTCGAAAACATTTACCGCTACATGGAAGAGAAGGGCATGCCTCCGATGCAGGCGGCCATTGAAGGCACCAAGGAGATCGGGCTCGCCGTCATGGCGACCACGCTTTCGCTGCTAGCCGTGTTCCTTCCCATCGGCTTCATGGGCGGCATCACGGGACGCTTCATGTCGTCTTTCGGATTCACGGCGTCGTTCGCCATCGCCGTCTCGCTGCTGGTGTCTTTCACGCTGACGCCGATGCTGAGCTCGCGCTTTATCAAGATGCCGCCGCGCCAGGAGGGCGGCTCACATCACGCATCCAAGGATTCGAGATTCTTCCGCTTCCTGGACCGGAATTACACGCAAATGCTGGAGTGGGCCATGGCCCACCGCAAGAGTATGGTGGCGCTGTGCGTGGTGGTGTCGCTGTCCACCATTCCCCTTTTCATGCTGGTCGGCAAGAACTTTTTGCCGGTGGATGACCGCAGCGAATTCCAGGTCACGATCAAAGCTCCCGAAGGAACCTCGCTGGCGGCGACACTCACCATTGCCGAACGCATCGCCCGGGACCTGCGTGCGCAGCCCGGCGTGACCGCCACGCTCACTACCATTGGTTCGTCACAGGGCGGCTTCGCCTCGGTGGCATCCGCAGCGAACCGGGCGACCATTTACACCCGCCTGGTTCCCGTCGATCAGCGGAGCTTCACGCAGTTGGAAATGATGTCGCGCGCGCGTGAACTGCTGAAGGCCTATCCTGCGGACCTGCGCACTGCCGTTCTGCAAGCCGGCGGCGGGGGGGGCGGGCAAGCTGACGTTCAATACGTGATCAAGGGTCCGGACCTGGACAAGCTGAACGAATATGCCACGAAAATCGTCGCCCGGCTGAAGGAGACGCCCGGCGTGGGCGATCCCGACATGTCAATGGTCTTCGGCAAGCCCGAGCTGCGGGTTGAAATCGACCGCCAGCGCGCCAACGATCTGGGCGTGAAGGTCACCGACATCGCCACCGCGCTCAACACGCTGGTGGCCGGCCAATTGGTTTCCTCTTTCCCTTCGGGCGGCGAAGAGTACGATGTGCGCCTGCGGGCTGACAGCAAATATCGCACCAGCGTCGAAGGCCTCTCGCAGTTGATTGTTTTCTCGACCAACAAGCAAGGCTGGGTTCCGCTCGATCAGGTGGTCCGCATCAAGGGCGGTAGTGCGCCTTCGAGCATCAGCCGCCTGGACCGCCAGCGCCAGGTGACCATCAGCGCCAACGTGCTGCCGGGCGGGTCGCAACAACAAGTGATCAACACTATGAACGACGTGATTAAGGAGATCCATCTCGACCCCGGCTACACCACCACCCTCGGCGGGTTCAGCAAGAACCTGGCGCAGTCCGCCTACTACTTCGGCATCGCAATCGCACTGACGCTGATCTTCATGTACATCGTGCTGGCCGCGCAGTTTGAATCTTTCCTCCATCCGTTCACGATTCTGCTGACGTTGCCGCTGGCCGTTCCCTTCGGGATTCTCTCGCTGGTGCTGGCTGGCCAGACCATCAATGTGTTCTCCGCGCTCGGCATGCTGCTGCTGTTCGGCATTGTTAAGAAAAACGCGATTCTGCAAATTGACCACATGAACGGCCTCCGCGAGAAGGGCCTCGACCGCTATGAAGCTATTATTCAGGCCAACCGCGACCGTCTGCGGCCCATTCTGATGACTACCGCCGCGCTGGTGGTGGGCATGCTGCCGCTGATTATTTCCACCGGCGACGGAGCCGCGACGAATCGCTCTATCGGAGCGTTGGTGGCCGGCGGACAGACCTTCTGCCTGCTGCTGACGCTGCTCGCGGTGCCGGTGTTCTACTCCCTGTTTGACGACATGAAGAACCTGCCGCTGGTGCACAAGATCTTCAGGCGAATACGCGGCACCGGCCGGCGGCCCCTGCAAAGCATTCCGCAGCCAGTCCACTTTGAAACCGGAGAGAACGCCTGATGCGCTGGTTATTCTTCCGCCCTGCCGCCGCGCTCGCATTCGCGGCGGTTCTGATTCCCGGAGCCTCTGCGCAGACGGCGCAGGTGCAGACTGCCCCGCCGCAGGCTCAGACGACGCCCTCGCCGGACGCAACCACATTGGTCCCGCCCGTGCGACCGTTCCGCCTGCCCGCGCGTATCGGCGTTTTCGGCGAAGCCCGCATCACGCTGCAGCAGGCTCTGGCGATGGCCTTGGCCAACAACAAGGACATCGAAGCCTCCCGTATCGATCGCGAAATATCCGGCTACAGCCTCACCGGCGCGCGGGGACTCTACGACCCTACCGTCGGGGCCGTTTCTCAGTTCTTGAAACAGGTGAATCCGGTGGCCAGCGCGCTGGGCGGATCCGCCACCGGCGCGGTGCTCAACCGCACCTGGCAAACCGATCCCACGCTCTCCGGCTTCACGCCGTGGCTGGGCGGCAGCTATCACGTCGACTTAAGCTCGCAGCGGTTGTACACCAATAACACCTTCGTCACGCTGAATCCGCAATACCCAACCGCGCTCACCTTCCAGTACACCCAGCCGCTGTGGCGCAATCTGCGGTATGACCTGAATCGCCACACAATCGACGTTGCGCAGAAGAACCGGTCGCTTTCCGACGCCCAGTTTCGCCTGCGTGTGATGCAGGTGGTGGAACAGACTGAGCGCGCGTATTGGGAAGTGTTCTATGCATATAACAACCTGCAGGTGCAACTCGACTCCGTCGACATTGCCCGCCAGCAGGATGAAAGCAACCGCCGCCAGCAGGCGCAGGGCTTGCTTGCTCCCATCGATGTGGTGGCCGCCCAGACCCAGCTCGCCAACTTCGAGCTAAACGCCTACAGCGCGCAAACCACCCTCACGCAAGCGGAGAACAATCTCAAGACGCTTATGCTCGAAGGCCGCAGCTCCGCTTTGTGGGCCAGCGCGCTGGTTCCGGTCACCGCGCCTGACGGCGCGCCTCCGCTGACTCCTCTGAGCGATGCCGTCTCCGAGGCTCTGGCCAATCGTCCCGAGGTCAGCCAGGTGGAAATCTCCGGCCAGATCAATGCGAAGGACACGCGCCTTTATCGCGACCAGATCAAGCCGCAGGTGGACTTGGTCGGCAGTTATACGCGCAACGGTCTGGCGGGACCGGTGGTGGTTCAAAGCGGTCCCAATCCTTTCACTTCCAGCTTCGGTCCGCTGATCGATCGGCTGAACGTGCTCTCGACTTCGGCGGGGCTCAATCCGATAACTCTGTCGACTGGCAGTGGCGCGCCGCCCGCCCTGCTGGTAGGTGATTACGGCCAGTCTCTCAGCAACCTTTGGGCGGGAAATTTTCCTACTACGCAAATCCAGCTCCGCGTTACCTTGCCGATCCGTAATCGCGTCGCGGAAGCCAATCTGAGCACCGCCGTCGCGCAGGGCCGCCGCATTCAGAATCAGCGGGAGCAGGTGGAGCAGGCGATCGAAGCCGACGTGCGAAACGCCATGCAGCTGATGCAATCGGCCGAGCTGCGTCTGGAGGCGGCGCGCATTCAGCGCGAATCAGCCGAGGAGCAGTATAACAGCGAGCAGCGCCAGTTCCGCGCCGGCACCTCCACGCTGTTCCTGGTCCAGCAGCGCCAGACGACCATGATTACCGCTCGCAGCCAGGAGCGCCGCGCTGAATCCGACCTCGGCGAGGCGGTATCCGCCTACGAATTGGCTACCGGCTCGATCCTTCGCCAGCACAATATCAACTTACAATAATGCCTAGCCCCGATTATTCCATGCGCCGCACCGTTTTTCGGAAGCTCCACGAAAGCGGCTGTTTTGTGATTCCCAATCCCTGGGACGCGGGCTCCGCGCGCTATTTGCAGCATCTTGGATTCAAGGCGCTCGCCACCACCAGCGCCGGATTCGCGTTCTCACTCGGTCGTGCGGACAACGCTGTGCCGCGCGACGCCATGCTCCGCAATATTGCAGACATCGTCGCTGCGGTGGACTTGCCGGTCAATGCGGATTTCGAATCCGGTTATGCGCGTGATCCGGAGGGGGTTGCCGCCAACGTCCGGCTGTGTGTAGATACCGGCGTCGCGGGACTCTCGATTGAAGACTCAACAGGCGACGCCGCCCATCTGCTCTTCGATCTGCCGTTGGCTGTCGATCGCATCCGCGCCGCGCGCGGCGCCATCGACGACTGCGCTAGTGGAGTGCTGCTCACCGCGCGAGCCGAGTGTTACCTGGTAAACCACCCCGATCCGTTTCGCGAATCGCTGCGCCGTCTGCACGCGTATGCCGAAGCCGGCGCCGATGTGCTGTTCGCGCCGGGCCTGAGCGAGCGCGGTGATATCAAGATCTTCATCGCGGAACTAAGTCCCAAGCCGGTGAACATGATCATGAGCAAAAATACCGGGTTGACGGTTGCCGATCTGGCCGACCTGGGAGTGCGCCGCATCAGCGTCGGTTCGTCTCTCTCGCGCGCTGCGTGGACCGGCTTCATGCACGCTGCCGAAGCCATCGCGAAGGAAGGCAGCTTCTCTGGATTCGACGGGCTGGTGCCGTACGCAGAGCTCAATAATCTGTTCCGGCGCTGACTACCGGTTGAGTTTTCGCAAACACTCGGCCGCGGCCGCAAGAGTCTCCGGTTTTTTGGGAAAGCAGAAGCGGATCAACTGATCGTGGCCGCCTGGATCCGAGAAGAAGCACGAACCCGGCACCGCGGCGATGCCGACGTGCTCCACCAGATGGCGAGCGAAGGCCGTATCGTCCGGGAAACCGAAACCAGAGATGTCGGTCATCACGTAATACGCACCCTGCGGCCGGAAGCAGCGGAAGCCGGCGGGAGTCAGCATGTCGATCATGGCGTCGCGCCGTTGGCGATATTTTTCCGCGAGATCGGTGTAGTAATTGTCGGGCAGCGCCAGCGCCGTCACGCCTGCGATCTGCAAAGGGTGCGCTGCGCCGACGGTCAGGAAGTCGTGCACCTTGCGAATCGAATCCGTTAAATCCGGACTCGCCAGCACCCAGCCAACGCGCCACCCCGTCACCGAATATGTCTTGCTCAAGCTATTCACCAGGATGGTGCGGTCGCGCATGCCCGGCAGCAGCATCATGGGGATGTGCTTGGCGCCGTCGTAAAGAATGTGTTCGTAGATCTCATCGGTGATCGCCAGCGCGTCGAATTCCTGGCACAGGCCCGCGATGAAAACCAGCTCATCGCGGTTGAAGACGCGGCCTGTGGGATTGTTGGGCGAATTCAGAATGATGGCTTTGGTGCGCGGAGAAAACGCGCGGCGCAGCTCATCGCGGTCGAAGGTCCAATCCGGCGGGCGCAGCGTCACCAGCTTGCGG
>Ga0105241_10001426_pt1 | contig 18332 bp, 16 predicted proteins | sample KBSC64metaG_FD_80422 | JGI IMG/M metagenome (GOLD analysis project Ga0105241, IMG submission 80422) | Corn rhizosphere microbial communities from Kellogg Biological Station, Michigan, USA - KBS C6-4 metaG | ecosystem: Host-associated > Plants > Roots > Rhizosphere > Soil | place: Michigan, USA... | reverse complement strand
TGTCGTCGACCGCATTCATCGCCCCGTGGGCACGCGCCTGGATCGATTCTCCCGCGTGGGCAACGCTCTTCCTGGTGGGCTGGGCGCCGCTGCTCGTATCTGGCCTCCTGCTGCTCGTTCGCCACCTCATTGCGTCGACCGACGTCGACGAGAAAGCGCGGACACGCACGATGCTCGCTGCCGTCGCTGTTGGCGGTGCACTCGCCTCGACGGACTTGCTTGCCGGGGCAAGGTTTGCAGTCCCTCATCTCGGTTCGCTCGGAACGCTCATCGGAGCATTTCTACTTGCTAGCGCGGTCTTCCGCCTTCGTCTTTTCGATCGCGACTTGTCGGTCAATACCGCCGTTTACGCGGGCGCCCTTGCCGTCACGAGCATCGCTGCCTATGCCGCGATTCTCGTGCTCTTCGGTGGGAATGTTGCCGCGGTCACGTTCGGCACCGCGGCCGTCACGATCGTCATCATCGCAGCCGTTCGCGAACTGATGGGTAGCCTGTCCGCGCATCGCGAACGAGTTGCCCGTCTCGCGGCACTGGGCCGCATCTCCGCTCAGATGGCGCACGACCTCAAGAATCCGCTCGCCGCCCTGCTAGGAGCCGCGCAGGTCCTCGAGGGGGAGCTGACTCGCGCCCAGCAGCAAGAATTCTTGAAGCTAGTCGTGGAGCAGGCACAGCGAATCCGCACCCTCGTCGAGAAATATGAACGTCTCGGGCGCGTCGAGCCGATTTTGAGTCGCGTGCACATCAACGACGTCGTCGAACGCGTCGTTGCTGCGCAGCGCAGCATCGCCCACGACGGCTGCGAGATCCGCATGGATCTCGCCCGGCCGCTTCCCGAATGCGACGCGGACCCCGATCTGATCGCCGGCGTGCTGGAAAACTTACTTCGTAACGCGATCGAGGCCATGCCGCGCGGTGGCTCGCTTTGCGTACGCACCAGCACCGAGAGCAACGTGTCGGGGGGGCTCGTGGTCGTCGTGAGCGTGGCCGACACGGGCGAAGGAATCGAAGCGCGTCGCGCCGAACGGGTGTTCGACGACTTCTTTACGACGAAAACGACGGGCAGCGGATTCGGGCTCGCGTTCGTCAAGCGAGTCGCACTCGCGCATGGTGGCAGCGTCTCGCTAACGAGTCAGCCCCACCAGGGAACGACCGTCAGCGTACGGCTTCCGGTGGACGACGGAGCAAGCGGGTAGCCGCCCCTCAGGCCGAGCGCGCTACGTCGCGAGCCGAATCGCCGCGCGGACACCCGCCTCGAGGATGGCGTCGGACTCGACACGATCTGGGGTCGCGCGGGCTAATTGTAGCGTCCCAGCGAGGAGACCCAAGAAGGCCGCCGCATCTGCGCGGCCGAGCGCCTTGCCTTGCCTTGATGACAGCCAGGCCGCGAGCGCATCGAGGGTCGGCGCGTTGTGGGATGCGAAGGTTTGTCGCGTGGCACGGGGGTGCCGCGCCACCTCTGACGCCAGGGCCGCGATCGGGCATCCCGTGGCCGCCGCATCGCGGTGCTCAGGGCTCAGGTAAGCACGAACCACCGTCTCGAGGTCAGCCCCGTAGAGCACTTGCTCAAGCTCCTCATGCCGAGCATCGAGCGACCGAAGCAGGGCTTCTCGGAGCAGCGCCTCCTTCGACTTGAAGTGCGTGTAGAACGTGCCCACGGTCAAGCCGGCCTCGGCCATGATCTTCGCGAGACCTACGGCGGCGATGCCATGCTGACGAAAAAGACGCGACGCTGCCTCCAAAATCCGCTCGCGCGTCGCATCATTGTGTTCTGGAGTGTATCGCATCGTGCCTCGTCCAGCGCGTGTCCTCACTTCATCTTAATCACGACCTTGCCTTTTGCTCGTCCAGTTTCGACGTAGGCCAGCGCTTCATTCGTCGACTGGAATGGAAAGATCTCGTCCACCACCGGACGAATTCGCCCAGCGTCGATCAAGGCGGCAATTTGCCGGAGCTGATCGCCGTTTGCCCTCATGAAGAGAAACGAAAATGTCGTATCGAGGCTCTTTGCCCTGCGCCTCGCTCCCCAACTCAACACCCGCGTGAAGAACCTCACGAACCACGGCGCGCCGATCTCCTCCGCGAAATTCGAATCTGGCGGACCGGAGATCGAGATCAGACGCCCACCGGGTCGCAGCACGCGCAGGGACTTACCGAGTGCCTTACCGTCCTGGCTATGTAACACCAGGTCGTAGTCGCTCAATTGGGTTTCGAAATCGTCCTTCTTGTAGTCCACGATCAGGTCGGCACCGAGGCTGCGAACTAGCTCGATATTCGATGTGCTGGTCGTCGTCGCGACGGTGGCGCCCAGATGCTTCGCAAGCTGAATCGCAAACGTACCGACACCGCCCGAGCCAGCTTGAATGAAGACCTTCTGGCCCTGCTTCAGCTGCCCTCTTTCGACGAGCGCTTGCCACGACGTCAAACCCACCAAGGGAATCGAGGCCGCTTCCTCCATCGTGAGTTTCTTCGGCTTCAACGCTAGGTCCTTCTCCTGGACGGCGATGAGCTCCGCGAAGGTGCCAATGCGATGGTCCGCGGGGCGAGCGTAAACTTCGTCGCCAGCCTTGAAGTGCTTCACGTGCGCGCCGACACGAACCACCACGCCGGCCAGATCGTGACCCAGAACGAACGGCACGCGGTAGGGCAAGATCAGTTTGAACTCGCCCCTCCGAAGCTTTGAATCCAAAACGTTCACACCAGCGGCGTGGACCTGGACCAGAACGTCGTCATCCCCTACCTCCGGGTCCGCGATCTCACCGGCCCGTAGGGTCGAACGGCTCCCATAGCGATCCAGGATGAATGCCTTCATGACGCCGAGTCGAGCCTCAAATCCTTTCGAACCCCCGCGTCCATCAGGCCAGCGGGCAAGACCGTGCGAAGGAATCGCAGGCGGCCGGCGAGACCACCGGCGGTATATCGAACTTTCGGGCGCGCCGCGCTGGCAGCTCTCAGCACGACGTCGGCGACGACGCGGGGTTGGTCAGCAGTCGCCATCACCTCCTTCACCCTCTTGCTCACCACCGCGCGAACCGCGCGATACTCGTCGAGCGTGGCGTCGGGTTCCAGGAAGTTCGCGTCGAACGGGGTCTTCGTGTACGCCGGCTCGATGACTGAAACCCGGATGCCCCGTGTACGCAGCTCGTGGTCGAGCGATTCCGAATAGCCTTCGATCGCGTGCTTGGTCGCGGCATACAGCGCCCCGTACGGCATTGGCAAGAAGCCCAGCACGGAGCCGATGTTGATGATGCGACCGCCCCCCTGCCGCCGCATGTGGGGCACGACCGCGCGTGTCATCCGGACGATCCCGAAGAAGTTCGTGTCGAAGATCGATTGGGCCTGTTCGGTCGAGCTCTCTTCCGCCCCAGCGGGAGCGACACCGAAGCCCGCGTTGTTCACGAGCAGATCAATCCTGCCTGCGCTCCGCATCACTTCCGCCACGGCCGCTTCGACCGAGCGATCACTGGTCACGTCAAGGGTGAGCATCTCGAACGATCGCTGTCCCGCGGGAGCCGCTCGTCTACTGGTACCGAAGACCTTGTAGCCAGCCGCCACGAGCCGCTCTGCCGTGGCTTCGCCAATGCCCGATGATGCGCCCGTAACGAGCGCTACTTTGCTCTTCATGATGGTTCTCCTACGTGCTGCAAGGCCCAGCTATCCGCTGAGGGCTAAGGCCTTCGCCTTTTGATAGTAGTATACCCATAATGCCATCGCGAAGTAGCGCAAGGGGGCCCCCCGCGATCTTGGCTACCGCCACCCAATCACGATCACCTCCCTGCTTTCAGGTCCGGGCGGCGGGCAACAGGCCGAACTGGACGAAGCTCTCGACCATGTCGGTGATCGAATCCTCGTTCGACCGTGCGCTCCAGCCGAGGAGGCGCTGCGCTTTTGCGCTCGTGGCGGACACCGACATGCCGAGCTGCGGGACGACCGCGCGGACGGCTGGGACGAACGGAGCCAGGGCGCGCAGCAACCACGTCGGGATCTCGTGACGCGGCGCCTTGGCCGCCAGCGCGCCGAAGCGTGCGCGCATCATGAGCGAAAGCTGCAGCACGGAGAGGCTGGGGCCCGAGCTGGCGAGGAATCGCTGCCCTTTCGCTTCGGGCCGCGTCATGGCGAGGAGATGAAGCGCGGCAACGTCGCGCACATCCACGAACGGAAACGCGAATTTCGGGCACCCTTTCAGCTCCCCACGGAGGAGCCGCAGCGGTAGCTGCAGCGATGGGCCAAGGTCCGGACCAAGCAGCGGCCCGAGCACGGCCACCGGATTCACGACCGAAAGCTCGAGCTCACGTCCCTCACGCTCGATGAAGTCCCAGGCCGCCCGCTCGGAGAGCGTCTTCGACTTCTGATACGGCGCGATCCCACCCTCGATGTTCGTCCAGTCCTCTTCGGTGAAGGGGCGTTCGCGCGGGGGGTGACCGTAGGCGATTGCGCCAAGGGCCGAGGTGAGCACCACGCGGCGGACACCCGCAGCGCGCGCGGCGTTGAGCACCCGCAGCACCCCTTCGCGCGCCGGGCGGACGAAATCGTCGTCGTCCTTCGGGTGGCGAGTAAGCGTGGGCGAGGCCACGTGCAAGACGTACTCCGCACCGGCAACCGCCTCCCGCCACCCGGCGTCCGCCGTGAGCTCTGCCGCAACGCACGTGAGCCGTGCGCCCTCTGGCAGCATCTTCTTTACCTCTGCTTCGCGACTCGGATCGCGCAGTGTGACACGCACGGAGTGCCCGGCCTCGAGCAGCTTCCGCACGCAGTGAATGCCAATGAATCCCGAACCGCCCGTAACCAGAACTTCACTCATACTTGGAAGCTAAAACTCACGGTTCGGCGCGTCTTTCACGTCCTGGCAGAGTTTCAGATTCCGGCTAACCTCGAAACCATGGCTCGAGCTTGGCTTGACGTTCGAACCTCCACCGGGTGCGAGCACTCCGAGGCGCTCGCGCCGCACCACACCATCGTTCTCTTTGGCGACCCCACGAACGATGTCGAGGTTCGCTTCGACGGCGGCCCGCCGCTTCGCGGGAGCGACGCCGCCTGGACGGTCTCGGTGCATCCCGCCGGACTACGCTATGAAGCGCGCCGGCTGCGGAAAATGGGCGAACGCCGGCAGCTCGTCTCGCTCTCGCTCGCTCCCCGGTTCCTCGCGTCGGTCACGGGTACGGAGCGTTACGAGCTCGTGCCAGCCTTCGGAGCACGAGACACACTCGCGCAACAAATCGTGATCACGCTCGAACGCGAGGTACGAGGTGGCGAAGGCATCGCTTCTCTGTACGCCCAGTCGCTCCTCGTTGCGCTCGCGGCTCACCTCACGCGGCATCACGGCCGACCGGCGAAAGGCCGCATCGACGGGCTTCACGCGTTCATCGCAGAAAGGCTCGATCAGCCGCTCACCCTCGAAGACCTCGCCGCCTTTGCGCAATGCGACGTACGCTCGTTCACGCGCTGGTTCCGGGCGGAGGTTGGCGTCTCCCCGCACCAGTACGTGACGCAGGCCCGCGTCGAGCGCGCCCGCTCTCTCCTGGTAAAAACGAATCAGCCGCTGAGTGAAATCGCGTTCGAGTGCGGGTTTAGCAGTCAGAGCCATCTCACGACGGTCTTCCGCCGCTTCACGGGGCAGACGCCAAACCGGTTCAGGAAAGGATGACGAGCCAGCGTAAAGGCCGATCATCCAAGGCGACGCGGTGAACACGCGCCTCGAAATCAGCGCGTCGCTACACGGCCGCGATGCGGGCCGTTCAGAAAGCTTCGTACCCGACGTTGAACGTGGGCATGACGATCGTCTTCAACCCGTCCAAGCTGGTGAAGCGAACATCCGCGCCCACCATGAGGCCCTTCCTCCGTGCCTTCTCCTCGCTCCGACTCATCAGCGGATACCCACCAACGCGCAAGATGGGACTCATCCCTCCGGGGCTGTTGTACACGGTGTAGCCGAGGCCTGCACCGACGAAGAGCCGGTCGATGAAGGTGGCGTCCGCGATGACCGAAAATCCGAGGAGCCCGCCCGCGGCCAGACCGCCACTACCATTGGCGCTGTAGTACCCGAGAGTCGGCTGAGCGTAGACGCCGATCAGATTGTTAATCTGAGCTCCGAAGCGCAAGTCGCTCCCGTAATAGGTGCACGACACCTTCGCAGGGCCGACCTCGCTCGCAGCCGAGAAGAACCCAATGCCGCCTCCGACTCCGAAGCGGAATCGAACGCCGTCCGGCACGCCTCCGTTCGCAGTGGCCGCTGCGGGTGCGGCCGCCTCTGCTGGCGCCGCCTCTGCCGCGGCCGGCGCCTTCTCGGGCGCCCCCGGCTCCACTTCCTGCGCCTGCGCGAATGCGGATGCCGTAAGCACCGCGGCGATGGTCAGACCCTCGAGAACAAACTGATTCATGCTTTTCCTCGCTTCCCTCAAAGCCTACGAATGCTCACGGCGGACCTTCCGCATTTCTTTATGCCAATACGAGGTTAGTGAGACGTGAATGACACCGACATGTACTCATTTGGAGCCGAATCGATCACCAAGTGCACACGCGGTTGAGTCAATCTGAGACGCCCGCAGCCCGGACAGACGGCCTGATACGGGCACCGCCAAGAGCGCACGCCGGTCGTCCCAGGCCCACGGTTCTGCTAAATGTACAGTCAGCCCGCGTTGCCAGCGACGCGCCGGCCCCTCGCCACAATGGAGTCGAGAGCGAAGTCCCAACGGCTGCTTGTTTCGGGGAACCGCTCCCGCAAAGCGCGGTCCGCAAACACGGACGCGTGCGAGATTTTTCATTGTGGCGTCGTTTTGTCGACGGATTCGTCGGGAGCCGGCATTCACTCGATGCCCCAGGATCTCAGCCGCTCCCAGCAAATCCTTCCTGGCGGTTCGCAACGGAATTTTGAGCCAAAGAGCAAGCGCGAGAGCATTTCGGAATGAAAACGGCATCCTCTTCGAGCATGCAACGAGCACTACCCACTGATCGGATGATGGAGTCGCAGTCATGAGCTTTCGCCGCGTATCTTGTCTCACTGCGGTATTCATCCTCGCGTGCTCGGCGAGTGGCGGAGGTCCCTCGCCGTCGACCGGAGACGCTGGCTCTGCCGGCAGCTCGACCGGGGGTGATGGGAGCGCAGCGGGTAACGGTGGGATGTCCTCCGTCGCCGGCTCTGAGAACTCCGACGCAGGCGCTCTTGCTGGCAACGGCGGAGCGAGCATGGGCGGAACGGGCGGAGCGCCGCCAGTTTCGATGCCGTTCACTCTCGTGGAGAGCAAGACAGCGATCGATATCTTCGTCGACTCCGCCGATGACCCCGCCGTGATTCGGGCAGTGGGTGACCTCAAAGCGGACATCGGTCGAGTCGCCGGGGTGCAGCCAAACGTCAAGAACACCACGATCGGGCTCTCGTCGCGCGCGGTCATCGTGGGCACGTTGGGCAAGAGCCCGGTCGTCGACGCACTCGTTGCGGCCGGCAAGTTGGACGTGAGCCAAGTGCAAGGGCACTGGGAATCGTTCGCCGTGCAAACCGTTGATGCGCCGGTCAAAGGCGTGGATCAGGCGCTCGTCATCGCCGGCAGTGATCGCCGCGGTGCCATCTACGGCGTCTACGACACCTCGGAAGCGATCGGCGTTTCTCCTTGGTATTGGTGGGCAGACGTCACGCCTCACCATCAAGATACGGTGATCGTGGACGGCGCGCCGCGACAGCACGGCGAGCCAACCATCAAATACCGGGGCATTTTCATCAATGACGAGGCGAACCTCGACGCATGGTCTGCGTCGCTCGACCCCGGCGATCACCTCGGCCCGGAGACGTACAAGAAGGTCTTCGAGCTGTTACTGAGGCTCAAAGCAAACCTGCTTTGGCCCGCGATCAAGACGAGCTCGGATCCGTTCAGCAGTCATCCCGAAAACGCGAAGAACGCCGACGCCTATGGTGTCATCGTCCAAACGTCATTTGCCAACACGAAAGAGTGGGCGACGTGGTCGAAAGCTCACCCAGTCAATGGCGCGACGCCAACCTACGACTACAGCGTTTATCCCGACATCGTCCATGGCTTCTGGGATTCGGTGGTCGCGCCGACTGCGCAGTACGAGCGCGCCTACTGTTCGTTCGGGATGCGGGGCCTGAATGACCAGCCGATGCTCGCGAAGAACGCGCCCACGACCGCAGAGAAGGTCGCCTTGCTCGGCAAAATCCTGCTGGATCAGCAGAAGATCGTGGCGGCCCGCACTCCGAGCGCGCTTGCCACGCCGCTCGAAGCCTTCATGCCGTACAAAGAGGAGCTCAGCCTGTACAACGACGGCATCGCGGTTCCTGACTCCGTGACGATGCTTTGGCCCGAGGACAATCAAGGCTTCGTACGGCAAGTTCCGAGCGACGCCGAGCGCAAGCGCAGTGGGGGCTCGGGCACGTATTACCACATCTCTTACTACGGCTCTCAACAGACGAGCTATCTCTGGCTCAACTCGACGCCTCTCACGCTCATGCGCGAGGAATTGCAGAAAGCGATCGATACTGGTGCGAAGGAAATGTTGATGCTCAATGTCGGCGACATCAAGCCGGCGGAGCTCGGCGTCGAGTTTGCGATGCGCTTCGCTTATCGGGCAACGGACTACGGCGAGTCGAACGTCGATGATTTCTTGAAACAGCTCGCTGCGCGTGATTTCAGCCCGGACTACGCGCAAGACATCGCCGACATCGTCATGCGCTACTTTCAGATCAACATCGCGCGCAGGCCGGAGTTCATGACGAAAGGCGTGTACAGCGTCGTCAGCTACGGGGACGAAGGGCACCTGCGTTATGCCGAGCTTTCGGATCTGCTCGCGCGGGCCGAGGCGATTTCCCAGAAGCTGCCCGCGGACCGTGTCGATGCCTTCTACGAGATGGTGCTGTTTCCGCTGCGCGAAAGCACGCTCACGCTACAGAAGTATGTCGCGGCGGATGTGACCGATCTGTATGCCGCGCAAAACCGTCGCAAGAGTGTGAAGGCACATCAAGATTCGGCAAAGGCCGCGTACGCGAGCATCATGAAGGAGCTCGACTACTACAACACCCAGCTTGCTTCCGGAAAATGGAACAAGATCATGAACCCCTACAACCCGGCGTTACCGACGATCGAAGGGCTGCCGGCTTTGGCAGACGTGCCCGCGCCGGTAACTGGGTCCGCCCTGGGCGTCGTAGTCGAAGGCCAACTGCAGGAAGCGCCCGCGACGCTCACGTTCTCCAACTATACCGAAGACGTTCGCACCTTCGACATCTTCACGAAGTCGGACTCGACCTTCGATTGGTCAGCCACCACGTCGGACACCTGGATCCACCTCAGCCAAGCGAGCGGAACGATTCAAGACGAGCAGCAGGTTCAAGTCAGTATCGATTGGGCGAAGGCGCCCACCGGAAACACCACAGGGACGATTCATATCGCCGCTGGTACCTCCGCAACGCGAGACATCAGCGTGCAGCTCTCGAATCCAACCTCGCCGTCCAAAACCGATCTTTCCGGATACGTCGAAGCGAACGGATACGTGTCGATCGAAGCCGAGCATTTCACGACGAACAAAAGCCGCGGTGATTCCGAATGGCGCGTCCTCCCGGCCCTCGGCCGAAACGGCGATTCCGTGAAAGTGTTTCCGGACCTATCGACTCCGACCACGAGCAACTTCGCGAGCACGTCGCCATCGCTCGACTATCACATCTACTTTTTCTCGACGGGCACATTTCCAGTCACCATCTACCGGATCCCGACGCTCAACGAGGTCGGTGCGTGCCGCATCGCCGTGTCACTCGACGACGGCACGCCGCAGGTGCTCACCGGCGTCAACTCCGTGGCTGACGCCGGGTGGCAACTAGCGATCCTCCGGCAAATCGAAAAACTCACCGCCACCATCCAGGTCAAGACGACCGGCTATCACACGCTGCACCTGTTCAAAGTCGATCCATCCATGATCGTCGACCGCATCGTGATCGATACCGGCGGACTCCAACCTTCCTATCTCGGTCCGCCAGAGAGCTATCGGCACTGATACGTCTGGGAGCGGCCCCGCCGAGCACGACGAAGCGGGCCCCCTGCATGGTGCAGCTCGACGAGGATGTCGCGAAAGTCGTCGAATAGCTCGATCATGCGGATCCATGCCGGACGCGAGCGCGCCATCACGGGCGTGGGCTAGGCTGGTCTGCGTTGACGCAGAGAGGAGCAGAGGATGACCGATTCGCAGGACAACCGGATTAGCGAGCTCGAGGACGAAGTAAGCCGGCTACGAGTCATGCTGGAGAGCGCGCCGGACTTCATGGCGCGCCTGACGGTCGAGGGAACGTTCCTGTATTTGAATCGACTGGCACCCGGTTTCAAAATGAACGAGGTGCTCGGCACTTCGGCCAATGACTACGTGGCGCCGGAGTTTCGCGAGCAGCAACGGGAAGCGATCATCCGTGTGCGCGAGACCGGCACGACACAGGAGTATGCAAATATCGGGCGCACCGGGGTCGACACGATGGGTCACTATCTGACTCGAGTCAGCCCCGTGTTCGAGAACGGCGAGGTCACGTCGCTGGTCATGATTGCGACGAACGTCACTGTGTTGGAAGAGAACCGCACACTGCTGCAAGTCGCCCTCGATGCCACCGGCCTGGGGATTTGGACCATGACCCCCGATGGCGCCGGCTCTTGGGACGAGACCACGCGCCGAATTTTCGGAGTCTTGGAAGATCTGCCGTCGCCCGACTTGGCGAGCATGCTGCAAGAGCGCGTGCACGAGGCCGATCGAGCGCTCGTGCGTGAGGGGCTCGAGCTAGCAGTGCGCACTGGACGCTATGGCCCGCTCGAGCATCGCATCGTGCACCCGAATGGCGAAGTGCGCTGGGTATCGGCCACCGGCATCGCCACTCGCGATCACGAAGGACGCTTGGCCCGCATCGTCGGAAGCGTGCAGGACATCACGCACCGGCGCTCGCTCGAGGCCCGCCTCTCCGAAGCGCAGAAGTTGGAGAGCATTGGCCGCCTCGCAGGGGGCGTGGCGCACGATTTCAACAACATGTTGACGGCGATCTTGGGCAACGTCGATTTGGCGACAGCCTCGCGCTCACTGGACGAAATACGGCCGCTCTTGGCCGAGGTGCGCGTAGTTGCGGAGCGCAGTGCGGCGCTCACTGCGCAGCTCCTGGCGTTTGCGCGACGTCAGGTGATCGAACCGAAGGTGATCGAGCTGAACGGGCTGATCGATCGACTCGACGCCTTGCTGCGTCGAGTGCTGGGCGAGCACATTGCGCTCGGTATCGACCTGCGCAGTCGCTCGTGCGTGAAGGTGGACGCGAGTCAGCTCGAACAGGTGCTACTCAATCTGGTGACCAACGCGCGCGACAGCATGCCACTCGGTGGTCGCCTCAGCGTCGAGACCGAAGATGTGGAGCTTACCGGCCGGCACGCGCAGGGTCAGTTGGATCTGGCACATGGCCCGTACGTTCGCATTACCGTCTCGGACACCGGCACTGGGATCTCGCCCGAGGCTCTGCCCCACGTTTTCGAACCCTTTTTTACGACTCGCCAGGTCGGGACGGGCCTCGGGCTTGCGACTTGTTACGGTATCGTCAAACAGAGCGGAGGGCACATCACCGTGCACAGCGAGCTCGGCAAAGGCACCACATTCGAGGTTTACTTGCCGCGCATCGCCGGGCGCGAGCCGGAACGCCCGGTGGCACACACGGCCGCTCTGCCGTCGGTCCGCAGCGAGCGCGTCTTGGTCGTCGAGGACGAACCGGCAGTACGCAGCGTGATTGAACGCGCGCTGCAGTCAGCGGGCTATCGAGTCATCGTTGCATGCAATGGCGACGAGGGGATCCGTGTAGCGGAAGAGCATGGCCCTTTCGAGCTACTGATTACCGACGCCGTGATGCCGGGCCTGAGTGGCTGGGAGGTCGGCAAGCAGCTCGGCGCTCGCTGGCCGGCGCTGCGCATCCTCTACATCTCGGGCTACACGGAGGATGCAGTCGCACACGGCGGTGTGCTCGATCCCGGGGTGAGCTTTTTGCAAAAGCCGTTCAGCCCGTCGGAGCTGCTGCGCACGCTGCGCCGCATCTTGGACGCTTGAGTCGGCATGGGCGGGTTCGCGGGCCGAGTGACAGCAAGGCGCCCCGCTAACGGAGCGGAGCACGCCTGCCAACGCGTTCGACGAGTAAATCCCAGACCACGCGCACACGCGGCACATCGCGGAGCGCGCGGTGCGTGACTAAGAACAGCTCGTCCGTTGGCCACTCTGCCGTCGAAGCGCGCAGCGCAGCGCCGACCTTCAGCGGCACCAGACCATCATGCGCGACGCTGGGTTCGGGGATGAGCGCGATCCCCACGTTGCTTTTGACCATGGCCAATTGCAAAAGCAGGCTGTCGGAGCGCACGAGCAGGCTGGCTTGTTTGCCATGAGCCGAAAGCCAACGCGCCGGCTTGATGAACGACAAGCGTTCGCCCCAGCCGACCGCGACTATGAATCTCGGAGTTGTTCGGATCCCTTCAATCGCCGACGTGGATCTTGAAATCGAACGGCGCGGGTCGTCCGCTCCCGCGCTCGACGAGCTCCATGAGGCTCAGCAGGAAAGTCGCCCATTTCGTACTGCAGTGGTGCATGAACTCGACCGGTTCCCTCCAGTTCGCGTGCTTGAAGAGCACGAAAGTCTGATCGAGCTTCCATTGAAGATCGAACGTCACCTCGGTCCCCACCCATTCATCGGGACCCGATGTGCAGAGCCAGCGGACGAGGCGCCCAGGCTCGGCGACGACGACTTTCATGCAACAGAAGCCGAAGTCGATCGTACCGTCGAAGGCGGCGTCGCCCGTGGCAGTCGAGACCCACCAATTGCGGACGCCTTCGAGGGTGGTGAGCGCGGCAAACACGGTGTCCGGTTTGGCGTCGATGCCGACGCGATGAAGGATATCGGGCATGGTCATCTCCTGGGGATCGAGGCTTGGCCAAACTAACTACTATTTATGCGTATCAACGCGTGAAGCATTCGCAACCGACGACCGCCGGCGGCTCAGTGCGTGCGTGCGTAGCGCCCCGGGGGCTGCCCCACGTGGCGGTTGAATGCCGTGCTGAAGGTGCTCGCCGAGCCGTAGCCGACGCGCTCGGCGACCTCGTCGATCGCGCAGTCACGGCGGAGGAGATCGCGCGCGACCGCCATTCGCCAGGCGAGCAGATACTCCATCGGCGGTATCCCCACGATGCGGGTGAAGCGATCGAAGAAGGCCGAGCGCGAGAGCGCAGCGGTTTTCGCGAGCTCCGCCATCGTCCACGAGCGGCCGAGCTGTGCGTGCATCTGGCGGATGGCGGCGGCGAGGCGTGCGTCGGCCAAGCCGCGGAGGAGCCCGGCTGGCGCGTCTTCCCCCGAGGTCGAGCGCAGCGCTTCGATCAGCAGTACCTCGACGAGCCGCGCAAGCACGAGGTCCCGACCGGAGCGCTGCGCGATCGCTTCGTCACCGACGAGGCTCACCAGCGTCGAGAGGCGCTCGACGCCCCGCACGTGCACCAAGGCGGGGAGTAGTGAGGCCATCAGCGCGGCGTCCGGCGACTCGAAGGTGAAATAGCCGCCGAGCAGTCGCACGTCGGGCTGACCACCACGTGTCCCGTGGCGGACTTCACCCGTCTGCAGAGACGCCGCTGCCTTCGCGTCGATGCGCGTGGGCGTCACGGGCTCGAAGCCGGACAACGTGAAGCTCGGCGTCGCCGGCAGGAGGATGAAGTCACCAGTTGCTAGTGTTAGGGGGCGCTGCCGATCGACGGCCAGGCGACAGCTCCCCTCGAGCACCGCGCAGAAGCTCGGTTGGCCGAAGGCCGAGTACCGAACGCCCCAGCGACCCGCGCCGCTGATGCGTTTCGAAAACACCGTGCGCGGCTGGAGCAGCGCGATGACTTCGGACAAGGGATCGTGCATCACCGGACTATGGCAAATAAAAAGCGGACTATCCATGGTAGATGGTCCAATTGGTCGCGACTACGTTGAGCTCATGAACGCCGCACTCCAGCGGCAAGGAGACAACATGAACGCGAAAACTGTGCTCATCACCGGTTGCTCGTCTGGCTACGGCCTGGAAACTGCCCGCTACTTTCACGCGCAGGGCTGGAATGTGATCGCCACCATGAGAACGCCGCGCCAAGACCTGCTATCCCCCTCGGAACGACTGCGAGTGCTCGCGCTCGACGTCACCAAGCCCGAGAGCATCGCGGCCGCAATCGAAGCCAGTGGGCCCATCGACGTGCTGGTCAACAACGCGGGCATCGGCGTCGTCGGCATCTTCGAGGCGACGCCGATGGCCACGGTGCGCGAGGTATTCGAGACCAACACGTTCGGCGTGATGGCAATGACGCAAGCGGTGATCCCGCAGTTTCGGAAGCGCGGGTCTGGCGTGCTGGTCAACGTGACCTCGAGTGTGACACTGGCGCCGATGCCGCTAGCGGCCGCGTACACCGCCAGCAAGACGGCCATCGAAGGCTTCACCGGCTCGCTCGCCCACGAACTCGGGGCGTTCAACGTCCGAGTCAAGCTGGTCGAGCCGGGCTACGGCCCGACCACGCGCTTCACGAGCAACGGGGGAGCGCGCATGAATGGCCTGTTTCCCGACACTTATGCAGCCTTCGCAAACCCCATCCTCGCTGCCTTCGGACAGGCAACGACGGTGACGACCGAACACGATGTGGCCGAGGTCGTGTACCGCGCCGCGAACGACGCCTCTGGACAACTTCGATTTCCGGCCGGTCCCGACGCAGTGGCGCTTGCGGGATGAGCGTTCATGGTGAGAGTTCCGCCGCGCAGGAGCATCACCGAGCTTTGAAGCGCGCAAAGCCTGCAGTCGTCAGTGCCGGAGCGCGATCATAACAAAAGCTGAGGAAGACCGCGCTCGACATGAAGGCGACGAACGCGGTGATCGTCGGTCCGAAGATGACGTCCATCGATGAAAACGCGAACCAGCCGAAGATGCCACCCAGCGTGGTACTCAGTGTCTGCCAGAGAAAGGCGCGTCCCAGCGGCACGCGCCGAAGCAGGACCCAAACCACGAGGGGCGCGCTGATCACGCCGAGTATTGCTCCTATCTCGCCTGCGAGCGCGACGAGACCGAGAGACTTACCGACGCCTGTGAGAGCCATGACCGTTGCCAACGCAATCGCCGCTGAGAGACCGCCAAACGCGGCGCCGGCCAGCCCGAGCCCCAGAGTGACGACGACTACCCGAACCGGATCGTAGCGAAACATGGCGTGTTTCATGGTGATCCCTCGAACGCCAATACGCAGCGCTGCATTCCATGCGTCCTGTGCGGCATCGAATTAGCTCGGCTCGATCGACGCCGCATCAAAGCGTAGTGGTCGGGTCGTCTGGAGTGTCTGCTGCACTGGACTCGGCGCGGCCGCTCTTCGACAGCCAGTTCGTCAGCGTTGCGACGGCCAGGAGTGCAAAGCCCAAACCCACTTCGGACAGCCCCCATTGAGTTCGGGTCCGCGGAAGCGAGACCGTACCTGATTGCACGCCGAGATGAAGCAAGTTCAGAGCGACCGGCACGAGCGCGGAGTATGTTCGCCAGTGCCAGACCATACTGAGTAGCGCGACGGATAGCGCGGAGTCGCACCACCAGGCGTGGGCTGGCAGCGCCCCTCCCGACCAATGCAGCGTCCAAGCCGCAAAATAGAGCAAGGTTGCCGAGCCGGCAATGAGGCGCAGTCGCTCGGGTTGCGCGGGTAACTCGCGTGGTTTGAGCATCGCACGCAGAGCAAGCGTGATCGCCGCCATGCCGGCTATCGTCGCAAAGAACGTGGGCATCATGAGCCCGATCGCCAACGCGACAGCGACGGCAAGCCATACCCGCGACTCACGCGACATCCAGCGCGTCGACAACAGTAGCAGCACGGGAACGATGAGCGTCGCCCTGAGCTCGAACTCGGTCGTCCAAAACCACACATGCGATAGTGTGAGCACGAAGAAGATCGACCAGATCGCCCTCACGGCGCGTTTCAACACGGTTTTCCCCCAGCCGTCGAGCGCGAGCAAACTCGTGATCCGAGGTGCGCCCCAGAGCCCGAAGGCGAACAGGCCAAACACCCAGAGCGCCACCAGCGAGCTCATGCTGGAGCCGTTCGCCTGTCGCAGATAGGGCGGAATGAGCAGCGCTCCCAGAGCGCCAATCGTCGGCAAAAATAGGGCCGAACGCGAGAGACGTACGCGCATCGCGGAGGCCAGGGCCAAGAGCTTCGCGACGAAGCTGATGAACCACACGCCTCCAGCCAACACACCGATGCCGCCCAAATAGGCGCACGTCTCGGTGTGCAAGGTCGGATCGCACTGATAGATCACCGCGAGCAACGCCAACATCACTGCCGGCCTGCGAAGCTCGATGCGCATGAGCAATGCTGCGCTACCGATCAGCGCCCAGGCATAGAGTTCAGCCACCGCGGCAACCGCGAACCCACTGTAGGGGCTGCGCGAGAGCCCTGCCGACAGCTCGTTCACGCCCACGAGCACCGAGCCCGCACTGAGCAAATACAGAGGGTTATATTCGATGAACCAGCGACGAAAGAGGCGTCTCCAAAAATCGATCGACATCGGGTCAGCCGATAGCAACTTCGATGCCTGCGCCGCGCTCTGCTGATCTCCGGCGTTTTACTGGCGATCGTAACGACGTGGGAACGTCAGAGGCTGCCAGAGTGGCAGCCTCTGGTCTGTGTTCGCCGTCGTGTCACGTCAGGGCGCTTCCTGCGGAGGTTGCGGGATGGCCCACGCGCTCTTCACGGGCAAACGACGGTCATCTTGAAGGGCCCCGCGTTCTCCGCGGCGTGGGTGACGGCTTCGTTTGCGTCGTCGAGTGCAAACGTGGTGACGCTGAAGTCGTCGAGCTTCACGAGGCCCGAGACGCAAGGGGAGCATCGAATTCCAGGGGTGGTGGGACTCGCACGACGTCGGCAAAGCGACTGCAGGTCAGAAGCGAATCCACCATCCCCAGAAAGGCCCGTTGAAGTTCGAGTACGCGAGCTTCCAGGCAAACGACGATCCCGGGCTGAAGCTCGTGATCTACAAGGTGGTTTGAGCGTGCGGCGGCGCAGCCATTGCGCGGTCGGGTCTCGTCCTCCGGCGAGGCCGGGAGTCCGCCGTGGGGCATGGATGATACACTGCCCCACCATGAACCTGCCTCACCGCTTTCCGGCTCTCTTGTTGGCCGCGCTCGCGTTCGCCGGATCCACGGCGTACGCGGAGGCGGCAAAGGATCGGTACTACTTCGAGGTCAAAGCGATCACGGCCAAGCCCGAGCTGAAACCCGAAGCGGTCAAGATGGCGACGCCCCGCGTGCTCGCCGAGGTGAAGAAGGCTTTCGAGCACCAGCCGCAACTCTTGGCGAAGCTCGAAGGCGCGCCCGACCCAAAGACCGATCCGGATGGCTACCGCGCATTCCTCGCCAAGTCGCATGTCGCCGGCGCGTTCAACGTCAACGTCGAGATCACGGACGCAGTGCAGCAGCTCACGCCCAAGGCAGACAAGCCTGGCACGCAACAGTTGGAGATCCGCCTCGCGCTCCGCATGCTCGGCTCGCACATCCCGGATGACACCCTGGGCTTCACCGGTCACGGCAAAGCGGGCGTCCAGCAAGAGGTCAGCGGGAAGCCTAGCGCTCACGATCTGGAAGGGACCTGGGATCAAGTGAGCGAGCTCGCCGTTTCCGCCGCGATCAGAACGGCGCTCGAAGAGCTCGCCTCGTCCGCAAAGACGAAGCCAAAGACGAAACCAAAAGCCAAGCCGAAGCCCAGCACCGCGCCCGCGCCGTAATAGCGGGTTCGAGCGCCGCCTACCCAAGCACGGCGCGGATCCAGGCCATCAAAAACCAGTCAGTTGCTGGGGTAAAGCGGCACCGCCGGGGCCGTTGCCCCAGCAGTACACGGCGCCGGTTTCGAGCACGTCGCACACGCCATACTCTCCAACGCCCACCGCCACGACACCGCTCGACATCCCGAGTGGGTCGACGGCTTGCGTGTACGAATTGGCTGCGCTCCCGGTCCCTAGCTGATTCCAGGCGGCTGGGCCCCAGCACTTGAGCGCGCCGGACTGCGTCACTGCGCAACCGACGCCGCCCCCCACGGACAGGGCCGTTGCGCCGCTCACGCCAGCGATGTCGATCGGGGTCAATGAGTTGCCGGTGCCCGTCGCGTTCCAGCCCCAACAGCGCACCGTGCCCTGCGTCGTGAGCGCGCACGTGTACTCCTCGCCAGCCGAGATCGCCGCCGCTCCGGCGGAGAAACCGACGACGGCCGCAGGCGTCAATTGGTCGTCGGGCGTGCCAGTGCCAAGTTCACCATAACGATTCATCCCCCAACACCACAGCGCACCACCGCCGGTCATTGCGCAC
>Ga0105241_10001424_pt1 | contig 18343 bp, 20 predicted proteins | sample KBSC64metaG_FD_80422 | JGI IMG/M metagenome (GOLD analysis project Ga0105241, IMG submission 80422) | Corn rhizosphere microbial communities from Kellogg Biological Station, Michigan, USA - KBS C6-4 metaG | ecosystem: Host-associated > Plants > Roots > Rhizosphere > Soil | place: Michigan, USA... | reverse complement strand
GTTCTGCCGCTGCCGACGGGGTCGGCGCCCGCAGGTCGGCCACGAAATCAACAATGGTGAAATCGGTTTCGTGCCCGATCGCAGAAACGATCGGAATCTCTGAACCAGCGACCGCACGCGCCAGCCCTTCATGATTGAACGCCGCCAGATCTTCCGCTGATCCGCCGCCGCGCGCCAGGATGATCACATCAACTTTCTTTGCGCGGTTGAAATACTTCACTCCCGCTGTCACTTCCTGCGCAGCGATGGTTCCTTGGACCTGGGCGGGATAAATCAAGATGCTGGCGCTGTGATGGCGGCGACGCAAGATATTCAGAATGTCTCGCAGTGCCGCTGCTTGCGGTGAGGTCACAATGCCAATACAACGCGGTAATGGTGGCAGAGCCTTTTTACGGGCCGCCTCGAAAAGGCCTTCAGCCTGAAGCTTGGCTTTGAGTTGCTCAAATGCGACCTGAAGTGCGCCGGCGCCTTTCGGTTCCAGATACTCAGCGGAAAGCTGGAGATCGCCGCCCTTCTCGAAAACCGTCACACGCCCGCGCAGCGTAATCTGCATTCCGTTTTCAGGGCGAAAACGCAACAGCCGCGCCGCCGATCGAAACATTACGGCGCGAATCTGGGATTCTCTGTCCTTCAGCGTGAAATAGAGATGGCCGGAATCGTGGGGTCGAAAGTTCGAAATCTCGCCTTCAACCCAGACGTCGCTGTATTCGCGCTCCAATTGAGTGCGAACTGCCGCCACCAGGTCCCGCACTGCCCAAACCCGGCGGTCTGGAGCTTTGAAGGTGAATCCGAGCTGATCGGCAAAGGACACTTCGACGAGTGTACCGTGACGGTGCGTGGAATATAAATTCCGAGTGAGGATGGAAGCGAACCTTAACTACCTCACGCGAGGTGGATGGGCATTTCAATGATCTTGCCGCGAACCTCAGGGTCTTCACCGGCAGGAGTCTTTTGTTTGAGCAACTTGCCGACCAGACGCAACGCTTCCACTTCCTCTTGCAGCCGTTCGAGTTCAGCTTCTTTACGGCGCAGTACTTCGACCGGGTCCTTCATGGCGCTCCTCGGGGACTGCAAGAACTTTAAGGGCACATGTTAGTCGGGGAAACGTCACCGGAGTACAAGGCCGGAATCCCAGATTCAGTGCCCCAGGTGGTACGGATGTCCCTTGAGGATAGTGAACGCCCGATACAACTGCTCGAGCAGCACGACCCGTGCAAGCTCATGAGCCACAGTCATTTTGCCGAGGGAGAGCGTGAAATCGGCTTGAGCGAGAGCCTCGGCGGTAAAACCATCTGCTCCTCCCACCCCAAAGACCAGAGGCAAGGGGTTGCGGTCCTGGTGTTCTTGTAAAAATTGAGCCAGTTCTTCCGAGGAAAGCTGCTTGCCTCTAGAATCGAGCAGCACCAAACGACCGCGGTTCCCGCGACCATGACGACCATACAGTTTGAGCAGGGCGGCTTCGTCTTTAACAGGGAGGCCGTCCGTCTCTGCGTATTGCCGCAGCCGTTTCAGATATTCGTCGGTCAAGGACTGGATGGCGGGGTTCTTCCTCTTACCGATCCATGCGACGGTGAGCTTCACGCGATAGGTGCCGCCTTAGTGCGATCTGAGTTATCCACGTGAGAATCCATTGTTTCCGCATTCAGATTATTCAAGCTGCGAGCCGTGGTCGAGGCAGCCCTCGCCTGAGCCGTCCGAATCAACTCGAATAACGGCTGATTCATCGCTGCAGAACGCCCGCCTGCCCGATGTGTTCGGCACTTTCGGAATGGCGGTTATTTGGAATTTCGAAATCGGCCCCCCTTCCTTTTCCGCGGTGCAGCTTTGCAAGAAGAACGTATATCCATGCTTAAAGCCGGCTGCGACGTGGGAATCGAGTTGTCCAGAAAGATCGGAAAAGCTGCAGGTAAAGCCCGCATCCTGGTGTGTGGCGTGATAGCTGATCTCGGCGCTCACTAATTCTCGCACCGAGGCGACGGCGGAGGCTTCATTGGCGGCGATTCTTGCGCGCAGCAAATTTGGAATGGCGATCGCAGCTACGATGAGGACAATCGGAATGAAGATAATTCCGAGATATCCCAAAATCAGTCCAGCCAGAGCGATGCCTTCACCTTTTAACCTTCCCGCGCTTTTCCTGATCTCAGACCGTGATATGTGGCCGAGAACGATGGCCACAATGAAGAATGGAAAAATGTTGATAACGCCGCACACGAAGCTGGCGATGGCTTTGCCGCTGGTTTGAGGAGGTCCAGACAGAGTAGGCGATGGAGCGAGTGACTGTGCCGAGGGCTGGGCCTGCATGAATGCGTTCCCGCAGTTGGAACAGAACTGGCTATTATCGGCTACAGCCGCGCCGCATTTGGGGCAGATCAAGTTTTGCACCTCGTGAAGTCATCAAATTGGACGAAACACTACTCCGCTAAGACCTTTCGGTCAAGCAACTGCATTCAATTCCTGATGAACTTCTCCGCGGTCCAACCTTGCCACAAATACCAGACGATCATTACTCGCAAAATTATCGCGGTTGCTGCGAACACAAACCGCCACGAGAAGTCCGTAGCCTCGGCTGAGACTTTGGGAATAAGTAAGACCATTCCCGCAGCCGTAACTACGATCGCCACTCGACGCGCAATATTGCTCAGTCGCAGCAAGCCGATCCCAATGGCTACGCCTGCAGCAGCGGCTATCAGAAACATGTAAGGTCCCCAGAGTTCGAGCCCATGCAGGAACTGGGCTCCGAGTGACAATGAAATCATCTCCGGCCATACCAGCTTAAGAATTCCGACAGCGGCCAGATAGCCTGCTATGGCAAAGAACAATGCCGCAATACCGATCACACCTGCGGGACGCTCCACGTTGATGTTCTAGCAGAAACCGATCGACAGTGCAGATCGGAATCTGTCCGCCTGCGCATCACGCGGAACACTTCTGGCTATATCGGAGCGTCGTCACGCTGCCGATAATTCCCTTGAGAGGCCATTCGAATCATGGCAAAAAAGGCCCCGGGGTTGTTGTTGATCATGTTGGCGATGACCTCCTGTGGAGGCCAGCCCGCTGATTTCAACCCGAATACCAGTTTCGTCAACCATACCCGCCATTCTGATGCGCAACTGCAGGCCCTGTGGAAGGCCGCGCAGCAGGACCTTAGTCAGCAGATTGATCTGAATCCACTGCAGCGCGAGCTTTACAACTCAGCGCCGAACATCGCTCCGGGAGATGCGCGAGTCTGGAACGTTTCGCTACGCCAGCTGGTAGTCGCATCGCAGGCGGACGTTTCTTCGCCGACCCTGCTGGCGGCAACCGGAATGATCCGCCCCGATCCGACAGGACTGATCGCCTGCCCGCAACCCTGCAATGTGCACTACGCGCCGGCATATTCTCTATACGCACAGCCCTCGACTCGCTACGCCGCATCCTGGGAATCCTCTGGGAGTAATTTCGACACCCTGGTGCAATATGAGTTCGAAAATCAGATACTGCACGCTCTCGGATACGACACGCTGTGGCGATGAGCGACATTAGATTCGTGGAACCCGCGTCCATCAAGGCTTGTCCGTGTTTTTCACAAAACGAAATAACAGCAGTTGCGGCTTCGCGCTCCTCGAATTCCGCTAGGAACTCCGAAAAATGGCCGATTTTTGGAAAGAGGCTCTGGTATTTGCACAACCAGTGGAGCACACCCCTGTGAATGAGCTGCACTCGATTGAAAACACACAGCTTACAAATTCATTTTTTCGATTGACCAAAAAAATACAAGGTGTAAAACACAATTGTTCTTTGACAGTTTCTGAAGTTTTTCCGGTTGGTGCGGCGTCCGGGGGTCAAGCGAAGTCACCCTAAGCAGCGTGCCAAGAGCGTTCATAAGAAACAGTTGGGCAACCGACAGTTACAAGTGGGCCGACTCTAGGCAAGATGACTGAGGGAGGGCTAGTAAGGCTCTATAGCAAAGCGCTGGTCGAGGAGAACAAGAGACCCAGTTAAAGGCAGGATAGAGTCCCGAGGCGTTGCACTGATTTATCCGGTTGGCGGTGAGCCCGGAGCCCGAGTATAGATCGCTAAACGCGGTCCGCAAGGATAGCGAAACAGCAGGTCGGCGAGGGTCTAAAGCGAGCTACTGGCCGAGACGAATGAGATCAACATCACTTCGGGACTCTTATATCTTTTGCATCAGCGCTTCGCGCGGTGCGCTTGCGAGTTCGCAGCGTCATTAGGCATTTCGGGAACGGCCGGTCTCCATCTGCTCCTCCCCCTTGCAGAGCGGCTATTTTAAGCTTCCCCACGCGGAATGACGCTGCGTTTCCGTTTGTTCCCTCACTGGACTTGTAGCCTAGGGCCCCTGGGTTACCGCTTCGTTTCCCGTCACCAGCCTTGACCTGAAAATCATGTTTGACTGGGGCTCTTCGCCTACCACGTCCACATTTACCGTGTAATTACCTCTCGGAAGCGTGTCGCCGAAAGGGAGTTCCTGGTCGCGTGTGCTCGCCCGTAATGAAAAACGTTGATAACCAATTGCTGTAGCGCGACCAATGTCATTAACGGCAAGCACAACCAATGTCAGGTCGAAGTCGCGCCCGGTAGTATTTGAAACTTTGATCGTGCCGTCAATACGTTGGCCGTTGACCTCCGCTTTGCGTGACCAGGCGGCGCTGAGCGGCGCTTCAATCGAAAGCGTGAAATTTTGCTGTTGCGCCTTTCCCGTTTGTTCCGTAACGGCAACCGTGAAATCCTCCTGTCCCTGCTCTTCGGCGGCGCCGGCGACCTCGCCATTTTGTTGCAGCGAGATTCCCCGAGGAAGTGATCCCCTCACCACGCGCCAGTGATAGGGCGGCACCCCGCCGCTGGCCTGCAGTTGAAACAAATAATGGTTCCACAGTGAAGCCTTTGGAAGTTTCGCGGGCGCAATCGAGACCGCATCAGCAGGTTGCGCCTGTTGCGCCCATACGTGCAACGAACCCAGGACCAGGCCCACGAAGGCCACACTGCGAACTGAGGACATCCCGAAATTATAGGCGCGTGTAATCTTCTTCACGTAAACTGTCTCCCATGCGGATCGGCTACGGATGGGACTCGCATGAATTTAAAAGCGGGATCCCGCTGAGAATCGGCGGCATCGAGATCGAACATCCAAGAGGACTCGGCGGCCACTCTGACGGCGACGTTCTGCTTCACGCCATTACCGACGCCCTTCTCGGCGCAATCGCCGCTCCTGACATAGGAACGCTGTTTTCTCCTGGAGATGCACGCTGGAAAGGCGCTGACTCCTCCTTGTTTTTAGAGGAAGCAATGCGCCGAATGAAAGCTGCCGGGTATGCGATCACAAACGTCGATTCCACACTGATCCTGGCGCAGCCGAAAATCGGGCCGCATGCTGCAGCAATTCGCGAAAAACTCGCCGGACTGCTTGGGATTCCTGCGAACTGCATCGGAGTAAAAGCCAAGACTCCCGAAGGTATGGGAACAGACAATGCCGCCATCGCGCATGCGGCTGTGTTGCTCGAAAAGAGCAAAACGTCCTCTGCCAAATCATCAACCTCGAAACCCGGCCATTCACAATCCAAAACCCGGCATTAATACCTGCCGTCCCTCTTCTGATAACTTCCTTGCTAACGCCAGGCACGCGCTTTCGTCCAATCGCTAACACCTCAGAACGTGGAACCTCCAGCTGAGCGTTTTCGTATTGAGGTAGAGAAACGCGCGCCGGAATGCGCGCCCCAAGCCACTGGAATTAAGCAGGGGTAAGGGACTGCCTCACTCAAGGTTTGGCGGCCAGGTGAGAACAATCCCCCTTAGGGACCGGTACGCCCGATGGGCGAACTTGTCTCGAAACCCCGGAGCAGAATTGTAGGCTTTGCGAAATGAAACGCAAGCTTTTTCGCAAGCACACGCGGCCGCCACAGACCTTTCCCGCGCAGTCGGGAAGCAGGAGGAGGAACTGTGAACGCTACAAACAATAGTTTCGTGAAGGGTGTTCTTTTGACAGCAGTAGTTCTGCTCGCGGGAAGCGCTTTTGCGGCAAGCAAGGGATCGATGGAATTGCTCAAACCGGCTACTGTCGCAGGCACGCAACTGCCTGCCGGAAATTACACGGTGCAATGGGACGGCCAGGGAGATCAAGTCCAGCTGCAGATTTTCAAAGGCAAGAAAGCAATCACCTCGGCAAGCGCTCATGTTGTGAAACTGGAACATCCGTTACCCGAAAATTCCGTCGTGGTTACTCCGAACACAGACGGTTCAAGGTCTATCTCCCGCATCAACTTTGGCAAAAAAGACTTTGCCCTCGAGTTGAGCGATGAGGGAGCCGGGTCCGGTGCATCCGGAGGGGCTGCAAAGTAGGGCGATCATGGACGCCCGCAGCGACGAAAGGCAGACCGTTCGCCCCTGCTAAAATAGCAGAGCGATGGTCTTGCCTTTCGTCCGCGATTTTTTTGCGGACGTGGAAAAGCTTGCGTCTTTTTCGCGTGTTGTCTCCCACCTTCGAGTAAACACGGGGCGGATTCGTGTTTCTGGACTTAACCCTTCGGCCAAAGTTCTCCTGATTGCGGAACTACAAAAAGCCGTCCAGCGTCCACTCATCGTAGTCCTTCGCAACAATGAAGAATTAGAAGAAACTCTGCCGGTCTTAGAGACATTTTGCGAGTTGATCGGCGGCGCAAAATCGGAAAGCATCGTAGGTCTCCCCAATCGCGACGTGCTGCCGTTCCAGAATCTTTCCCCTCATCCCGAAATTCAAGAGCAACGCGCGATCGCACTCTGGAAGATCGCAACGGGAGAGGCCTCGATCGTGCTGGTTCCAATTGTAGCTGCGGCGTCACTGCTGGGTCGCCCCGAATTTTATTCTGGAATTGCGCGCATCATCCGACGCGGTGAGACGGTGGACACAGCTAATCTGACTACACATTTGAACTCCGTCGGATACACGTCCACAGACGTCGTTGAAATGCCAGGCGAATACGCGCTGCGCGGCGGCATCCTGGACGTGTATTCACCGGAATCGGAGCGGCCGGTTCGCATCGAACTCTTCGGCGACGAAGTTGAATCCATTCGCAAGTTCGATCCCGGCACCCAACGCTCTTCCTCGCCGGCTGATGAAATCACCTTGCTGCCACTCTCCGAGACACCGGTCAGTGAAGGAGTTCTCGGTGCAATTCACGCGCGGCTCTCCGGGAAGCGCATCAGCGGTTCTGAGGAAATTATCGAAGCATCGGTTCGGTCCGGCGGCGTGACTGTGTTTCCGGGCTGGGAATTTTATGCCCCGGTCGCAGGCGCAAGCGGCACGATCGTCGATTTGATGACAACTGCATTGCTCATTTGCGACGAGCCTGATCTCTTGCAGAGCGAAATGGAATCTGCCTGGGCAAAGATCGAAGAGGCGCACGAGCGCAGTGGTATTGGCAATTTGGTCCGCCCGTCAGACCTTTACCTTCCACCGGATGAATGGTGGGAGAGAGCTACGGCGGTCGCGGGCGCTGATCTCGAACACCTCGGCATCGCACGCGGCGACGCAGAAACTGTGGAACTGCAATCGCAGCCGAGTCCTCGCTTTCACGGCTCGATTCCAGCCATGCTCGAAGAAGTGAAAAAGCACGTGGCCGAAAACCGCCGCGTCATGGTGGTTGCGCCGAACATGGGTGAACTCGAACGACTGGCGGACTTCTTCACCGAGTACGGAGTCTCTTTTCGCCTGGGCACGCGCACTCGTGGAAGTGAAAGCTATGCCGACGAAACTTCCTACTTTGCCGGCGAAGTACTGACTGCAACATTGGTCAGGGCCTACATACCGGATGGAATGATCTTGCCTCAGGCCGGATTGGCGATTTTCGGCACGCGTGATTTATTCGACGAATCCGAGTCTGTGACCTCGCGGCCGCAACGCCAGAGATCGAAAACGGCCGCATTCCTTTCCGATTTTCGCGATCTGCAGGTCGGCGACTACGTCGTCCACGTGGAACATGGCATCGGCCAGTATCAGGGCCTGAAAGAAATCAATCAGGGCGACGGCAACGCCGAGTTTATGGTCTTGGAATACGCCGATGCGGCCAGGCTCTATGTGCCGCTGACGCGCCTTGACCTCGTCCAGAAATATCGTTCGGCAGAGGGTGCAAAGCCGGTACTGAACCATCTTGGCAGTGCGACGTGGGCAAAGACCAAAGCCCGCGTGCGCAAGGCCATGAAGGACATGACCGAAGAACTGCTCAAGCTGTACGCTCAACGCCGCGCAGCCCAGGGCCACAGCTTCCCCGCGGACAACGAATGGATGCGCGAATTTGAAGATGCCTTTGAGTACAGCGAGACGGAAGATCAGGGACAGGCAATCAAAGATGTAAAACGCGATATGGAATCGTCGCAGCCTATGGATCGTCTTCTCTGCGGCGACGTCGGATACGGTAAAACGGAAGTGGCAATGCGCGGCGCGTTCAAAGCCATCAATGACAATAAGCAAGTCGCGGTGCTGGCGCCGACGACGGTTCTTGCATTCCAACATTTCGAAACTTTCAAGCAGCGTTTCGCCGCGTTTCCCGTCACCATTGAAATGATCAGCCGCTTTCGCTCTGCCAAGCAGCAGAAGGAAATCCTGCAGCGGGTGGAAGCCGGCAAAGTTGACATCCTGATTGGAACGCACCGGCTGCTCTCGAAAGACGTGAAGTTCACCGACCTCGGTCTTCTGATTGTGGATGAAGAGCAACGCTTCGGAGTTCGCCACAAAGAGCGGCTCAAGCAGATGCGTAAGGAAGTGGACGTGCTTACCATGTCGGCCACCCCGATTCCACGCACATTACACATGTCGCTGGTGGGACTGCGTGATATGAGTGTGATCGAAACTCCTCCGAAAGATCGCATCGCCATTCAGACCGTGGTCGCAAGTTGGGATGAGAAGTTAATTCGCTCGTCGATCGAGCAGGAGCTCGAACGCGGCGGCCAGGTTTATTTCGTGCACAATCGTGTGGATACCATCTGGGAGATTGCGGCCAAGCTGCAGGCACTCGCGCCGAAAGCGCGGATCATCGTCGGCCATGGACAAATGTCCGAAGGTGAACTTGAAAAAGTGATGCTGAAATTCATGCATCACGAAGCCGACATCCTGGTTGCCACCACCATCATCGAGAACGGACTCGATATTCCGCTTTGCAACACGATTCTGATCAACCGCGCGGAACGCCTCGGGCTCTCGGAGCTCTATCAACTTCGCGGCCGCGTGGGGCGGTCAAATCGCCGGGCATACGCCTATCTGCTCGTGCCTGCCGATATCGAACTCACTCCCATCGCGCGTAGGCGGTTGGCAGCACTGAAAGAGTTTTCTGATCTCGGCGCAGGTTTCAAAATCGCCGCGCTCGACCTCGAACTTCGCGGCGCAGGCAATCTATTGGGCGGCGAACAAAGCGGCCACATCGAAGCCGTGGGCTTCGATCTGTACACGCAGATGCTTGAGCAGGCCATGCGCGAACTGAAGGGCGAAACTGAACCGCAGCCTCAAGCCCAACTCAATCTCGGCCTCAACATCCGCATTCCCGCCGACTACATTCTCGAAGAAAATCAGCGCCTGCGCATGTATAAGAGAATTGCCGGCGTTGAAACCGAGCGCCAGCTTTCCGATGTCGAAGCCGAGTTGCGCGACCGCTACGGTGATCCACCCAGCCCTGTACAACAACTGCTTCGTTACGCTGCTTTGCGACTACAGGCGCTCGACGCCGGTGTGACCGGAATTGAACGCAAGCGCGACCTCGTCAGCGTGAAGTTTCGGCAGGATGCTCCGGTTGATCCTGTACGGTTGGCGAAATTCGTTTCTTCGCATCGCGGCGCACAATTTCTTCCCGACGGCACGCTGAAGTTTCTTGCAAAAGGGCTTAACGCGCAGGAGCTACTGGAACAGTTGCAGCAACTGCTCGAAACTCTTATCGAACAAAAGTCACCTTCCGTCGCCTAGGCGTACAAGCCATGTTTATTTCGCGGCTTCCCATGGACATCATAGAATTTTTGAATTGGACTTCCACAGCGGCATTTGAAAAAGTATGGGAAGTAGCTGCTGCCATGACGCCGCGCAGTTGGACCACCTGCTCTGTCGCTTTCGACCTCGTTGTCCCAGAAGCCAAATCTGAAATGAAGGGACACGCATGGAAAACGAAAACCTAAATGGCAAAGTCGGCAGAGTCACTCTTAAGACGGTCGCGGACCATCTCGGCTTGACTGCCGGGACCATCTCCGCCGTCCTGAATAACACTCGCGCCGCGGATCGCATTCCTCAAAGTACTCGTGACCGCATTGTTGCCGCGGCACGTGAGCTGAACTATCAACCAAACCCGCTTGCACGCGCACTGCGTAATGGCACGTCATTCGCGCCGCACGCTGTGGCTCGGGACCTCAACAGCACGCGCGGGGCAGTTGTAATCTTGCGAGCCCATCAGTTCGATCGTGCCATCGATGCGATACAGCAAGCTGGCCTGCGAGTACACGATGATTTTTCCGTGCTCGATCTGAACGAAATTACCGCTGCGTGGGACTACCCTGCATTTGGATCGGCGCCCGAGTGTCCGGTTTACGACGCGGCCTCCAAGCCCAGCTGACTGGGCTGGAGAATATCGCGAAAGTTGCTGCACTGAATGTTGCTACTCTGCCCGGCCGCAATATTTTCATGTGCGGCTTTTTCATTGTCTTGGCCTGGCCATCGACGATACGACCGCCCTTTCATCGATATACTGGATCTGCACAGGTTTCACGCGGTTTCGCGCCACTACTGCCTAGCCTGGCGTTAAATCGATCCAGCTCACCATGTTCATAGATGAGGCAATGATTCGTGTAAAGGCCGGAGACGGCGGCAATGGCTGCCTGGCCTTTCGCCGTGAAAAATTCGTTCCGCGCGGTGGTCCTTCTGGTGGCGATGGCGGCAAGGGCGGCGACGTGATCATGGAATCGAGCGAGCGTCACAACACTCTCGTCCATTTTCGCTTCAATCCGGAATACAAGGCTCAGCGAGGCCGTCACGGCGAAGGCTCGAACCGGACCGGACGAGAAGGCGTGGACGTTCTGCTTAAGGTCCCCGTCGGCACCATCGTTTACGACGCTGAAACGGGTGAGAAGGTGCACGACTTCTCTCATCCCGACGACCGGATCGTGATAGCGCGTGGCGGACGCGGTGGACGCGGCAACGCGCAATTCAAAACATCCACCCATCAAGCTCCGCGCGAGCACGAAGACGGGCGTCCCGGCGAAGAGCGGGCGCTGCGCCTCGAACTAAAGCTGCTCGCAGATGTCGGCCTGGTCGGGTATCCCAATGTCGGCAAATCCACACTGATCTCGCGCATCTCCGCTGCTCGGCCCAAGATTGCGGACTACCCGTTCACCACCTTGCAACCAAACCTGGGAGTCGTAATGGTCGGGGAGCCGCCGCACGAAATCAGCTTCGTAGTGGCGGACATCCCGGGACTTATCGAGGGCGCGCATACCGGTGCCGGCCTCGGAACACAGTTCCTGCGCCACATTGAACGCACTCGTTTGCTGGTGCATCTGGTTGATGTTTCAGACGGGAGCGGCCGACCTGATCCAGTCAAGGATTTCGAAATCATCATGGAAGAACTCGCCAGCTTTGGCGCGGGTCTTGAGACTAAGCCACTGATCCTTGCTGCATCCAAGTGCGACGTCGCCAACAAGGCTAAGCTCAGCAAACTGAAGCGTTACGCGAAAGCACACGAATTGGAACTATTTCCGATTTCGGCGGTTACTGGCGAAGGCATTGAGAAACTGAATTATGCGATTGCCCAGAAGGTCGAAGAGATACGTCACACGGCTGCCCCGGAAATTGTGGCTTCGTGACGCACTCAGCAACTTCTGAGAAGATAGCAAGCTGAATGAATATCGGCCTTTTCGGCGGAACCTTCGATCCCATTCACAAAGGGCATCTCGCGCTCGCGCAGGCGGCCCGCGAACGTTATCAGCTTGGAATCATTAATTTCGTCACCGCAAATATTTCTCCGCACAAAACATCCCAGCCGGCAGCCTCTTACTTTCACCGCTATGCTATGACTTCGCTAGCGACCCAAGGTGAAAAAGCGTTTGTACCGTCGTTGCTCGAAGCCCCTGGGGAATTCGTGGTGCATGGCAAGAAAAGCGCGCAAGCGAGTGTGACCTCGGCGCCCAGCTACAGTATCGACACAGTCAGAAAGCTGAAAAGCGCATTACGAAAAAGCGATCGTCTATTTTTTTTGATTGGTATTGACGCATTCAAAGACGTCGCGAAATGGCGGGAGCCTGAAGCTCTGTTTGCCGAATGTGAATTCATCATCGCCAGCCGCCCAGGATATTCGCTGGCGGATGTGGCCACTGCGCTTCCGGAAAAGCTGCGTCCGCGATCAGAGATCACGAAGCCTTTCGCCCGGCAGCCAGCCAGGGGAGATCTTGTGCTTCCGGGAGTCACTCTTCATTTGCTGGACGACATCAATCAGAATATTTCCGCTACTGCCATACGGGCGGCGGTTGCAACCAAGCGCCCTATCAGAAAATTTGTTCCAGAAAGTGTGGAAGAATACATAAAGAAGGAAGCGCTGTACGGTAAGTGAATCAGGGCAAGGTCCACAGCCAGCCTTCCGACCAATGACTTTTAATGAAAAAAAACGAATTGAAATCCCAGATTTCCGAAGCCATCAGCGCCTGTAACGAGAAAAAAGCCGAAGAGCTCACCATTTTGGAGCTCGAGAAAAATTCCGGCGCTTTCACCGATTACTTTGTCATTTGCAGCGGGACAAATCCTCGCCAGATTCAGGCTATTTCTGATGAAGTCGAACTGCGCCTCAAGCGCAACGGGGTTTATCCGAACAATATTGAGGGCTACAGGCAAGCCGAGTGGGTGCTGATTGACTATGTGGATTTTGTGGTCCACATCTTTTCCGGTTCTGCGCGCAAGTACTACGATCTGGAGAGGCTGTGGCGCTCGGCCAAGAAGATCGAACTTGCTGACCTGATTGCTAAACCGCGACGGAAGACGGCGTCAAAGGCTGTTCGCAAGCGGGCCTGAACTCTAGAATGAAGCAAATCCCTCATTCGCGAGATAGAAATCAGGCTGCTCCGCGCTGATTTGGTTGGTTTGGCCGACTTTTGCGCAGATCGCGGTCTTCCAGCGCGCGGGTCAGCGATTCAATAATGTCCATGAATTTTTCTGGGTCTTGCTCCTGTACCGCCTCTTCCGCCAGAATTTTCCACTCTTCGACTTGGCCCATAAGAATCTCTTCTCTGATATACGCAAGTTACGCATAGTGAGGGAGTACAGACTGTCAGGTGTAATACACAACGAGAGATTCGAACGCGCCAAGATGCGCCAGGCGTTCAGGCGATGCGTCTTTCAGGGGGAGTATTTTCTTCTTGGGTGACCAACTTCTGCACAGCCGTCTTTTTCAGTCGCTCCGCATGCTCGTGCAGGGCAGCTTTAAGTTCCGAGAGAATCAGTTCGCGCTCGTCGTCCCATCGGGCCACCGTCGCGAGAGCACATAATTCGCGTATTCGATCTGCTAACCGCCGATTCACAAATACCCAATACGCGGATGTTATCTAAACCCGCATATTAGTTCGATACCAGACATGCTGTAGAAGCATTGGTGCAATGTGTCTGTCAGATAGGTATCGGCCAGGGACGCCCTTGAGCGTTGGCGAGGAAAGCATGGGCTATAACAGAGAGGACCTGAAAAGATGGTGGGCGCTGTAGGATTTGAACCTACGACTTCCACCGTGTGAGGATGGCACTCTACCGCTGAGTTAAGCGCCCAACATTGCAGGGGTAGGCTGCGGTAATCAGGAAATTCCCACCATTCAGAGCCTATCAAACTTTTGGAGATTCTTGCTAGTCGAAGCCCGGCAGTGAGGTGCACTTTCTACTTGGCCTCATATCGCGTACATTCACATTTTTCGATATCCTTCAAAGACACTGGATGATACAAGCTTCTTTCCTGCGCCTGCCGGCGCTGACCGGCTTCCTGCTGATATTTTTTCCTGCGCTGGTTGCGCAGAATCCGCAACTGCACACCAAAAGCGGATCTCGTTTCCCAACCGTGATCTTTACTTCCGTGCTGTGGGCGGCCGATCCTTCGTACTATTCCATAGCGATTGATTCCACCGGCACTGCGACGTACCAATCCGCGCCCGATTCCCTCGAAAAAACGGGCGTTCCCTATACGCTTGAATTTCAGGTCAGCGACCGTACCCGCAGGGTCACATTTAACGTTGCCCGGCAGTTGGATTACTTCGGCGATAGGGCACAGCAAGTTGTTAGTTCACCGCAGGCGAGCAGCGTGCGGACTCTCGCATATCACGATTCAACCATCCGTCACCAGATAACCTATAGCTCCTCGTCGGATTCCGAGATAAACGAACTCACGTCGGTCTTCGAGGAAATTTCGGTCACCCTGGAATTCGGCCGCCGACTCTCCTACTTCCATGAGCATCAGGACGGGCGTCTAGGCAGCGAACTGGATCGGCTACAAGCGAACGCTCAGGGCCGCAGTGCGCGAGAATTGCAGGCTATCGCTGCGGTTTTGCGCAGCATCAGCGCCGATGATCGGCTTAAAACTGGAGTTCGACAGAAAGCGGAAGCGCTTCTCGCCCCGCAAACTCGGCCTTAGTTCACAAATTTTTGCGGATCGCGGGAAAATGCGAGAAGGTTCTTTGTCTTCGTGATGGCGACGCGGCTCTCCTCAATGAGCCGCTGGGAGTTTTGAATCAGCGCTCGGCTGGCTTCTCGAGTGTTAGGAAATGGCTGGACATTCAGCAGCCTTTTCGCGTACCAGCGCCGTCCTTTCACAAACGCAGAAACAGAAATTCGCTCCCGCTTGTCCATCGCGCTGCGGCCCTGGGAGCCGCGTGCGTCGCTCCGCGGTGCGGAATGCCACGCATTGAAGTGCCCGCTAAGCCGCTCAGTCCGTTCCCGCCCCAAGTCTCTTTCATTCTGCATGTATGGTTGGATGTCGGAACTCGAACACATGGCCCGAGTTTAGTTGCGTTCTTCTATGGAATTTTCCGAGCCCTTCTCGCCTGCTGAAGCTTGCTGGCTAGGGCTGCATGAGATCAGAAAGAAAATTTTTTCAGCCTTCGGAGTATCATTGTTTACAGAAATCCGATGGATCCCCTACCCCGTAGCCCGATTGCTTCAGCAAACCTCTGCTAAAACGATCTGCACGCGATTATACTGCGGGTATCTGCAAGATCAGGTTTTGCAGAGTTGAGCGCCATCGAGGTGTCCCCATATGCGCCAGTCTGCTCTCACTGGCCCGACAATGTTGAACTCGTGGAAGGAAATCGCCTCTTATCTGGATCGCGGGGTCCGGACTGTTCAGCGCTGGGAGCGGGAACTCCAATTGCCGGTCCACCGAATTGGCAAAGGCAAGCGGAGTCCGGTGTACGCAATCGCAACGGAACTGAAATTGTGGCTTTGTACTGCTGAGATTCCTCACCCAAAAAAGACACAGGTTAAGCCCATCCTCGTCTCCAGGTCGGTCAGACCTATCGACGATTCAATTCGCCTGCTGACGGCAGCGCACTCACTGGCACAAACCGTCGCGCAAAACAGCATTCTTCAGACGAAGCAGACAGAAATTCTTCGTATCAGGATGGCTCAGATGCGGCAACTGCGTGCTCGCATGAAGGGGCATGGATAATTCCGTGATGCTTTTGTTTCAGTTTTTTTTCTGAGCGGCTTTTGGCACCCCTCCGACAGGTTCAAACATCATCAGCACATTCCTTGTGCGATCTTCCCTCAGGATCACACTGAAGTGAATATCCGCCACCGATTTGAGTTGATCTCCGAGAAATTGTTTCCGGGCAATATTTGGTTTTTCGTTGATTAGAATTTGCCGGTGCCTGCGGATCAGTAACGCCTTCAGACTCTGGGACAACGGGAGCTGTTCTATCGTGAGATCCATCGGAGGCTTGTTTTTGAACCCAAATAGCCGGAGGGCCCGGCTGTTCCAAAACTCGATATGGCGCTCCTGGTTTACCAGCATCACCGGCAGACGTATCTTCTCCAGCGTCTGGGCGTAAACGTTATTAACCTGGTCGAGTTCCTTGGTGCGCTCCTCGAGCTCTTGATTGGTGGTTTCCAGTTCCTCGTTCAGAGACTGCAATTCTTCGTTCGTCGTCTCCAATTCTTCGTTAGTGGACTGCAGCTCTTCGTTTGTGGTTTCCAGCTCTTCGTTAGTGGATTGCAGTTCTTCATTGGTGGTTTCAAGCTCCTCATTTGCTGACTGCAACTCCTCGCTGGTGGATTGGAGCTCTTGTACCGTCGCTTCGAGCTTTTCCTGAATGCTCTGGTCCTCGAAGTAAATAAGGGTCCCGCTGCGCTCCCCCTTTTCATTGAGTAACGGACGCAGGGTTATCTCGACCAGCTTGTCTTCAGATCCACATTTGACATGAGTAGTAAAGCGAGAGGACTCATTGTTGAGGCGGGTCGCCGCGAGCCGTTGACCAAAATCAGGAATTCGGGAATAGAAATCGGTGTCAGCTATCCGCCGCTGCATCATATCGGACGGTGGAAGTCCGCACAATTTCTGAGCAAAGCTGTTGTGCTGCAGGATGACGTCGTTCGAGCTTAACGCGATGACTCCAACCCGCAACGTTTCCATCAGGTAACGGTGATGTTGTCTCAAGCTATCGAGTTCCTGTCCGGATTGAGACGGCTGATCTATTTGCGGCGAGCTGATTTCATCGGTAGCCTCATTGCGGCTATTTGTCGCTGAGGAGCTGCTGATTCGCTGAAAAATACGCCAGCGGGCGTTCAAACGCTGGAACTGCTGCGAGTTGACCAGTTGCGATTCCGATTTTCCCAGAAACAGGATGCCGCCTGGCTCCAGCGCGTAGTGCAAGCCTGTCAGTATCTGCTTCTGCAGGTCCGAATCGAAATAAATCAGTAGATTGCGACAGACCAGAAAGTCCACATGGGAGATAGGTGCGTCCTGAGCGAGATTACTTTTTCCGAAAATTACCAGTCGCCGGATATCGCGGTTTACCCTCAGCAGATCTTTGCCGCGAAAATACTTGTCCCGCCATTCCGGGCGGACCTTGCGGACTGCCTCCTCCGAATACTCCCCGCGCCGGGCGGCGCTCAGTTCCTCATCGTCGATATCCGTGGCATAAATTTTCACGTCATAGTCGCGAATGCGCGGACCAAAATATTCCGCCAGCAGCATGGCAATGGAATAAGCTTCCTCTCCGCTGGCGCATCCGGCGCTCCAGGCGCGGAAAGAATGGCCTGGCTTGATTCGCTTCAGCAATGGAGGCAATAACTCGTTCCGCAAAATCTCCCAGGCGGGCGGATCTCGGAAGAATTCTGTGACATTGATCAGGATAGTGTTGAGCAGCAGGTTCAGTTCTTCCGGGTGCTGCCGAATGTACTCTCCGTACTCACCATATCGGGACATGTTGAGCTGAAACATCCGGCGCCGAAACCGGCGCTCGATCGTCGTATTTTTATAACCGCGAAAATCAAAATTGCGCTGCTCAGCGAATTCCTGCAACAGCTCCTTTAACGTAAGGTCAGTGGCCATGCTTCAGTTCTTTGCCTCTTTGCTCAATCAGCGCTGAGATGGTTTCCCCCAGCTTTTCGAGGGTCACAATCAAGTCCACGCAACCCGTCTCGATGGCTGCTTGCGGCATGATGCGGTACTCGGCGCTCGCCGGGTCCTGCGCGATCGTGGTTCCACCGGCACGTTTAATGGCCGCAATGCCGTCGGCTCCGTCGCGGTTAGAGCCGCTCAGAATAACACCGATGCAGCGCTTGCCGTAGGTGGCCGCAACTGCGCCAAACATCATGTCAATCGAGGGCCGGGAAAAGCGGACCAAACGTGAATGGGCAAGCTGAATTTTTCCCCCGCGTACCAGCAGGTGTTCGTTAGGGGGCCCTATGTAAACCGTGTTCCGTGCCAGACGCTCACCATCTTGCGCTTCCTTTACTGCTTTGCGTGTTTTGCGTGCAAGCAGGGCAGCCAGATGGCTTTCGTGGGAGGGATCGAGGTGTTGCACCACTATGATCGGAGGAAACTCGGCGCATAATCCGGCGAGAACCTGGCTGAGCGCACCCAGTCCTCCGGCCGACGCTCCGATGGTGACCAGCTCGCATCTCGAGTTGGTCCGCGCGCTTTTTCTTGCAGATTTTTTCGGCACTGGGGTCTCGGGCGTAATTGTAAGCTCACGCTCAAGTTATTGCGGGCCGCAACCCATCACCCTTTCCGTTCAGCGCGGGTTTTGCGGATGAGCTTTCGAAGGCGAGCGGCTGGAACGGCTCATCTTCACTTGCAGAACTGCCCTGCTGATAGGAGCACGCGCTGTCCGACCGGCGACGCAACTAACGGGCCTTCGGCAAGACAGCGCGCGG
>Ga0105241_10001419_pt1 | contig 18362 bp, 14 predicted proteins | sample KBSC64metaG_FD_80422 | JGI IMG/M metagenome (GOLD analysis project Ga0105241, IMG submission 80422) | Corn rhizosphere microbial communities from Kellogg Biological Station, Michigan, USA - KBS C6-4 metaG | ecosystem: Host-associated > Plants > Roots > Rhizosphere > Soil | place: Michigan, USA... | reverse complement strand
CTGGTCCTCTTGCAGAGCGACGATTGGGGACGCGTAGGGGTGCGCGATCGCGAGGGCTACGAGCAGCTTCGCGCCAGCGGAGTTCACCTGGGTGAAAATCCCTACGACTATTACTCGCTCGAAACTGCCGAAGACCTGATGGCGCTTCGCGATCTGTTGAAGCGACACCGCGATTCAACCGGCCGTCCGGCGTGCCTGGTCATGAATTTTCTGCTCGCGAACCTGGATTTCCAAAAGATCGCGGACACCGGATTCAAGGACATTCACTTGCGGTCTCTGGGCCAGGGTCTGCCCGGCGCCTGGAAGCGGCCGGGACTCTTCGAAGCCTATCGGCAAGGCATTTCCGACGATGTCTTCTATCCCGCGCTGCACGGGCTGACTCATTTTTGCAGGCTGGCCGTGGAGAGGGCGCTGGCACTGTCGAGCGATCGCAACAACCTGCTGCATACCTTGTGGAAAGCGGAAACGCCTTACATCTACTGGCGTATGCCATGGATCGGTTACGAGTACAGCAATCCCGAAAAGCCGCAGGCAGGCTTTCTGGATGCCGAGGCCCAAAAGAGCCTGATCGCCGAAGCGGCCCGAGAATTCCAGAAGCTTTTTGCCACCGCTCCCTTGTCGGCGGTTGCCCCGGGATATCGTGCGAACGATGATACGCACCGAGCCTGGTCACAGTGCGGCATCCGCGTAGCTCAGAATGGCAGCGGCGGTGCACTGCCCCCTCACATGGATGAGTGGGAGATGCTGAATCTGCATCGCACGATAGACGTTGAGCCTTTCGAGCGCGGACTTCCTCTGGAGAAATATATGCAGCTTGCCGAACGCTGCTTTGAACGCGGCATCCCGGCAATTCTGTCCGTACACTCCATCAATTTCCATTCTTCGCTGAGAGATTTTCGCGGCCCCGCCTTGCGTGTGCTGGATGAATTTCTCTCCGCCCTGGAAGCGAAGCATCCCGACTTGCTGTATGTACATGACATGAACTTGTACGAACTGGTGACGCGGGGAAAGTTCAAAGGTCCGCGGGGGCCGGTTTCGGTCATGGTCAAACAAGGTGGCAGCCAGTCGAGATCTGTGAAGCTGGGAGCCAGCTAGCATGAATTCGCCGCGATCGGTACTTTTGATCACTGTGGATTGTTTTCGGGCCGACCATGCCGGTTTTCTCGGCTACAGTCGGCCGACCACGCCGTTTCTAGACTCGCTGGCCAGAGAAAGCCTGGTATTTTCCAACGCGATCGTGGCCGGCGCTCCGACTTATTTTTCATTTCCTGCCGTGATGGCTTCGCGCTATCCGCTCGCCCTGGGCCGGGATGTGGTCGGTCTCGCGCCCGGAGAGCCCACGATCGCTTCCACGCTGAACGGGGCCGGTTATGCCACGGCGGCCTTTCTGGCGGCTAATCCTTATCTTTCGCCGCGCTTCGGGTATGACGCGGGCTTTAACATCTTCAAAGATTTTCTGGATCATGAGACCGATCCACTCCCGGAGGAATCTGGCGGCGACAACAATAGAAGAGTTCCGAGCCGGTGGAATCAGCGCCTGGCCAAGGCGTCTCATGCCCTCGGGCCGGTGGGCTCGCTCTATGACGAACTCTACTTTGAGTATTGCCAGCGCCTCGGATCTTCGCCGTCATTGTCGCTCGATCAACTCCGGCGCTTTCCCGCTGCCGACGTGATTTTTGACCATGCCCGCAACTGGCTGACGGGTATCGCCGGTCAGCCATTTTTCCTTTGGCTGCATTTGATGGATCCGCATGCGCCGTATTACCCGCGGCAAGAAGCGCTCGAATTGATGGGAGAGGATTCGCTCGACGCCACCCGGGCGCGATATCTGAATTCGTACTGGAACCGCGGCGATCTTGGAGCAGCGCGTTTGCGGCGACATCGCGAAGAGGTAGTCGCTCTCTACGACGCCGGTATTCGCTGGATGGATGCGCAGGTAGCTCGCCTGGTCGACACGCTTCGGGACCTGGGGCGGTGGGAGAATTGCGTCACGGCGCTGACGGCGGACCACGGCGAAGAGTTTCTCGATCACGGCGGGCGCTACCATCCTCCGTCTAGTGTCGCGGAGGAATTGGTGCGGGTTCCTCTACTGCTGCGCGCGCCGAGGCTGGATCAGACCGGGACCGCGACGGCACCGTTTAGTCTCTTGCATCTCGCTCCCACATTGCTGGACCTGGCTGAAGTCCCCATTCCTGGAAGCTTCCGGGGACGCAGCCACGCCGAACTGCTGCGGACCGGCAATGATTGGGCAAGTGACGCCGTCGTCGAATGCGTTGCCGGGTGTAGAAATCCCTTGGTGAAAGAAAACCGTTTGCAATCGCGCGTGCTGGCGATCCGCGAGGCGCGATACAAGCTGGTGTTCGACTTCAACTCAGCGACTGAGCGGTTATTTGAGCTGGATGCCGACCCGGGCGAACTCCGACCGCTTCCTCTTGATGCGGAGAAGCAAATACGCAAACGCCTGCTGGACCGGGCCCAGCAGCATCTATCGTGCTCTTTGCGCTCGCGGGATGCCGACAGACGTTTGGCGGCGCGTCTGCGCGATCTTCAGCTAGAATGGTCGAGCCCCGCTGTCCGGAAGTCCGCCTAGCATGACCGCATTGCGTCGCAAAAGACGCGGTCTCTGGTCAGGTCCCGTATGACCCCTGTGCGAATCCTCGTGGACAGCCTGGCTGACCAGGGCCTGACCAACGCCCAGATGAGCAATGCCCGCGAGATCATCCGGCGGCTGGATTCGGAGCGCTTTCATGTCAGCATTTTTTGCGGAGGTGTACCGGACTGCAACATCGCGCAGCGGCCCAACACCAGGCTGGTTCCTCTGCCGCAGCGGCGGCGCACCGTCAGAATCCTTCGCGAGTTTCTTTTGGGGCGCCATGACATTTTGTTCTATGTGAAGTCGTCTCCCGCCAGCAGGTTTTACCTGACGTGGCGAAGAGGGTGGAAAGACCGGCGCATCACGGTCGGGACCATCGAGTCGCAATCGGACGTACGCAAGGAACCGACGATTACGCCGGAGGCCGTTGACCTCTGGGAGCGGACTGTGCTTCGCTGCGACTATCTGTTCAGCAATTCCCGGTCTGTGAAACAGAGTCTGCAACGGGAGTACAACTTGCCCAGCGAGATTGTGCCCACGGGCGTGAATACCAGTTTCTTCACGCCGGCATGGGGCCGCCCGGCCAACGCTCGCCCGCGAGTCCTTTTTGTGGGATCGTTGCGGCCGTTCAAACAGCCTCAACTGTTGCTGAATGCCGCAGCCCGCTTTCCCGAGGCGGATTTTTTTCTCGTTGGCGAAGGTCTGATGGCGGACGAATTGAAGGCGCGGATCGAGCGCGAGCAAATCAGGAACGCCACGCTTACCGGTTTGTTGGGGTCGGAGCAGTTAAAGGATCAATATCAGAAGGCCGATATTTTTCTGTTTCCCTCCGCATGGGAAGGGTCTCCGAAGGTCTTGCTGGAAGCCGCGGCATGCGGGCTACCGGTGATCGCGCGGCAGGATTATCTGCCGGAAACTGTAATTCACGGCGAAACTGGTTTTCTCGCAGGCTCGGACCGTGAAGTCTTTGCCCAGCTGCAAGAATTGCTCTCGCATCCCGAGCAGCGCCGGAAATTTGGAGAGGCGGGCCGCAAGCACAGCGAGCAGTTCGATTGGGATCCCATTACACGGCGCTGGGAAGAAGTGTTCCTCGACCTCATGTCAAAAAAGACGGCGCGCGCTGCATGACTGCCGAAGGGTCCACCATCCAGGAATTGTCTCCGCCACAGGAATCGCTGCACGTGCTGACCTTGACGCCATTTTATCCGGTGCCGGGAGACGACGCCCAGGGTTGTTTCGTGGCGGAGCCGCTATCCTGGCTGACGAAGCTGGGAGTGACCAACACAGTCCGCGCGGCGCGGCCATTCTACCGACGCGGCGCAGCGGCCGACAGCTCCGCCGTTTCTGACTCCAAGGTTCCGGCACGTTGGGTGCGTTACTTCTCGCTTCCCGGTGGTTTGGGTCTGTCCAGTTCAGGGGCGTTTCTGTTCGCCAGCCTCCTGCCCGAGATCCGACGCTTGCATGGTTTGCATCCAATGCACCTGATTCACGCGCACTCCGCACTGCCCTGTGGCCATGCCGCTTTGTTGCTCAGCCGCGAATTGAAAATACCCTTCGTGGTCACGGTCCACGGCCTGGATGCTTTCTCTACCCGGCAAGTTGGAGGCCACGCCGGGAAATGGTGCGCGCGCGTGTCGCGATCTGTGTATCACTCCGCGTGCTCGGTGATTTGTGTGAGCAAAAAAGTTCGCGATCAAGTGGTCGAGGGCGCGGACGCGCGGGTGAACACTACCGTTGTGAACAACGGGGTCGATCCTCAAATGTTTTCTCCTCCCGACACTGAGCTCGACGTGCCCGTGATCCTGAGTGTTGGCAACCTCATATCGGTCAAAGGGCACGAGCTGCTGTTGCGAGGGTTCGCCGCCGTCCAAGATCAATTTCCGGGACTAACGCTAGAAATCGTCGGCGACGGGCCGGAGCGATCGCGCCTTCAGAAGCTGGCCGACGAACAGGGCATGGCGAGCAAAGTGCATTTTCGCGGACGCCAGAGCCGCCGTCAGGTCGCGGATGCGATGCGCCGCGCCACCGTTTTTGCCCTGCCCAGCCGATACGAAGGCCTGGGATGCGTGTACCTCGAGGCAATGTCGGCAGGCAAACCCGTCATTGCATGTCTCGGGCAGGGAATTGATGAAGTGATTGAACCGGGAGTCAACGGTTGTCTGATTAGACCTGACGATCTGCAGGAATTAACGGATACTCTCACTCGCCTCTTGCAGCACGCCGAACTTCGGCGAAAGATGGGGGACGCAGCGCGGCGCACCATCCTCCAGTACTACACGTTGGCGGAACAATCGGCACGGTTGTTCCGGTTTTATCGCGGGTGCCAGTCATGAAGCGGCGGCTGCTTATCCTGAGCGAAATTATCGCGCCCTACCGTATTCCGGTATTCAACGCGCTGGCCCGGCATGTGGGCATAGACCTGCACGTAATGTTTCTGGCGGAGAGTGATCCCGCCTTGCGCGACTGGCTGGTTTACAAGGATGAGATCCGCTTTTCGTACCAGGTCCTTCCATCCTGGCGGAAAAGATTCGCCGGGCACAACCTCCTGCTAAACCGCGGACTGAGAACAGCACTGCGGAAGGCGGCGCCCCACGTTATCCTGTGCGGGGGCTACAACTATTTGGCCTCCTGGTTAGCGATGCGGTGGGCGGGCAGAAATCGGATCCCATTCATTTTATGGGTGGAAAGCACAGAACAGGATTTTCGCAGCCGGAACTGGGTGATCGAATTCCTGAAAACGAAATTCCTCAGGCGTTGCGGTGCTTTCGTCGTCCCCGGGAAATCATCTTTCGAATACGTCAAGCACTATGGCGCACGGGAAGAAGATATCTTCACCGCGCCCAATGCGGTTGACAAGGAACTATTTGGCCGGAGGGCGTCTGTCGTCCGTCAGGATGACAGGATGCATCGCCAGGCGCTGCAAGTGCCTCCGCGCTTTTTTCTGTTCGTGGGCAGGCTGGTTCGGGAAAAAGGAGTTTTTGACCTGCTCGAGGCCTATGGCAGACTGACTCCAGAGCTTCGCGCGGCGGTCGGTGTCGTTCTGGTGGGGGAAGGAACGGCTCGCGCCGAACTGGTGCGGCGGGCAAGTCTGATTGAGCCGGGACAGATTCAATTCACCGGCTTCGTCCAACGCGAACAGCTCGCCACCTACTACGCGTTAGCTGAAGTGTTCGTTTTCCCCTCGCATACGGATCCGTGGGGGCTGGTGGTGAATGAAGCCATGGCTTGCGGTCTTCCGGTGATCTCGAGCGATGCCGCGGGATGCACGGCGGATCTGGTCGAGGACAATGAGAATGGCCGCGTCGTTCGTCGCGGCGACGTGGCTCAGCTCTCGTCGACCATGGAGGAGCTGGGCCAGGCCCCGGCGCTACGGATGCGGATGGGAAATCACAGCCAGGAGCGTATCCTGAGATATTCACCTGAAGCTTGTGCGGAAGGTATTGCGGGGGCGGCGCTATCACTCAGCGTGCGAGGCCATGCATAGCCGATTTTCCAAACTTGTTGTTCCCGGCGCAATTCTGGCAGCAGGCCTGACGGCCGGTTACGTGGCGCTGTACAGTCCCGGATACTTGAGCAGCAGCAACTATCTGGGCGGACTGATTTTCCTGCAAGTTCTTCTCGCGATGGTCTGGAAATACGAGCAAAGATTCTTTCCTTTCCTGGTGGTGGTTTTTCTCTGGGCGGGCATGTCGGTTCCATTTAGCGGCGTATGGACTGCGGGACGTTGGGCGGTGCTGGCTGTAGGCGCAATTGCGGGCTTCGCTCTCTACATGCGCAGCCCGCACCCCCGGTTTTCCAGCTTCCACATGGTGGCAATGTTTGCTGTGTTGGCTGGGTTGGTCTCTGCCGCCGTCTCCTCATTTATCGAATTGTCCTTCATGAAAGCGTTAAGTTTGCTGTTGCTTTTTCTCTATACATCCACGGGCGCGCGGCTGGCGTTGAGCGGGCGCGAGGAGAAATTCTTTTCGCGACTATTGTTCTTCGTTGAGATTGTGGTGTACCTGTCCGCCGTCGCTTACCTGGTCTTGCATCTGCCCATTTATGGCAATCCAAATTCCATGGGAGCGATCATGGGTGTAGTCGCCGTTCCCCTGCTTTTCTGGGGAGTGCTGACCGCCGAAGGGAAGACGAGGTTCCGACGACTGCTCGTAGCACTCATGCTGAGCATTGGGCTGCTATTTTTTAGCCAGGCGCGGACTGGAATCCTGGCTGCCGCGGTCTCATGTTGTCTGACCTGCGTGGCTTTGCGGCGCTACCGCTTGCTGATTCAGGGCGCGGCAGCCTTTGTGGGCATGGCCACCCTCTTCCTGGTGTTGATTCCTTCCAAACAAAGGACTGACATGCCCACTCGCGGGGAAGCAACCTCGCTGGAGGATATCCTGCTTTATAAGGGGCACGAGAACGAAGGCGTGCTGGGCTCGCGCATCACTCCCTGGGATGAAACCGTAGCGGTCATCCAGGAGCATCCCTGGTTCGGAAGCGGATTTGGTACCAGCCTGACCACCGGGCAGGAAGATATCGGCCTTGGCCAGTACTCAACCGTCACCGCGGCTACCCACGAACATGGAAACAGTTACCTGGCGGCCCTGGAAGGCGTCGGACTGCTGGGTGTGGTCCCGTTTTTCGCCCTCGTCCTCATGCTGGCCTTGAAGGTAGGGCGCGTATTTGCCTGGCTGCGCCGGACCTCAAATCTTCATCATTACGCTGTCCCGGTCGCCATGGTGCTGGCCGCCGGGCTGGTGCATGCTGGCTTTGAAGACTGGCTCTTTGCGGTGGGTTACTACCTCTGCGTATTCTTCTGGGTGCTGGCGTTTGCCTTTCTGGACATGCTGCCTGCGGTCGTGCCTGCGGCCGCCTATCGCCCTATCACTGACTTCGGCTTCGGAACTCTGGGGCGAGACGCAAACCCGGCCGCGCCCGAGCGATGATCCACCTGTTCCTGAACGGACTGGCGGCCAGTGCGGGCGGCGGACTTACCTACCTGCGGAACGTTCTTCCCCATCTTTCGGCCCGGCCGGCAGTGCAGGTGACTGCCGCCGTCAATCCGCAGCTGCGGCGTGAATTCTCCGCTCTGCCCCGCGTCTCCCTTCCTGAAATCAATTTTCGGGCCGGTACGGTGAGCCGTTTCTGGCAGGAGCAAACCTCCCTGGCGGCGGCGATTCGGCGAAGTGGCGCCGATGTGCTGCTTTCGGTCGGCAATTTCGCCCTGCGAAAGTCTCCGGTGCCACAGATTCTGCTCTCGCGAAACGCCCTTTATACCTCCGCGGATTTCCTCCGCGATCTGCGCCACCGCCGGGAGTATGGTTTGTGGCTGGATACCCGGATCAAGGGCAGTCTGGCGCGGCGTTCCATATACTGGGCGGACCGCGCCGTCGCACCGACCGAGGCTTTCGCGCAGGAACTGCGGCGTTGGACCGGACGTGAGGTTGTAGCCATCCATCACGGATTTGACCAAGAGGCATTTTTTCGCGATCAGACCCCGCTACCGGAAGACATCCAGCAAAAGCTCGATCGGGAGGCGGAAAAAGACACCCTGCGCCTGCTCTATGTCAGCCATTACAACTACTACCGGAATTTTGAAACCCTGTTTCAGGCGCTGCCCCTGATGCGTGAGCGGCTGGGCGGCCGCAGGCTCCAGCTCTTTCTCACCTGCCGGCTGCGCTCGGAAGACAATCCCGGAAGTTATAACGCCGCGGCGGCCTCGGCCCTGGTCAGGCAAACGGGAATCGGAGACAGTGTGACGGAATTGGGATCGGTCCCCTATTCCTTGTTGCACCACGTATATCGCGCCTGCAGCGTTTACGTTACGCCGGCCTACGCAGAATCATTCGCGCACCCGGTGGTGGAAGCAATGGCCAGTGGGCTTCCAGTAGTCGCCTCCGCTCTGGCAGTGCATCGCGAGATCTGTGAAGACGCCGCGATCTACTTCGCGCCCTTGTCTCCGGAAGAGCTGGCCGAGAGAGTCTGCCAGATCGCGGCCTCGGACAGGCTCTCAAAGCAGCTATCGGATCGCGGACGGGAGCGCGTCCGCATCTTCTCCTGGGACAAACACGTTACTGACCTGTTGGATTTGGCGGCGAACCTTCTTGCTACAATTGACCCCGCCCGCAAGCCAGGAGCCGGGCAGCGCGAGTTCCCGGCCCGAGGTTGAGTTTGCTTGATCAACCCTACAAAGATTTTTATTTCCTTCTGATTGCCCAGGCGTCACGACTGGTTAAACGATAATTTTCCCCGCCATTTCGATTCTCTGGGGCGACGCTTTTCCAACTTGGTCTTCTGCGATGGGCAACACCGGACGGCGTTTGACCTGAGCAATCTCGGTGAAGTCTTGTGCAATGCAGGATTTCGAGAAGTGGTGGAGTCCGCAGAAGGGCGGAGCCGGCTCTAAGGGGAGCCAGTCCCAGCCTTCGAGCCCGACGACGCGGCGGGGCTGCCGCATTCGGTCTCTGTGGACGCGTTTAAGGAGCGAACGTCAGGGTCGGTCATCGCTTTCTGGCAACTGCGATCAGCGAAGTTCCGATTGGTAGGCGCCACCCATGGTTGAGCCAAAGCACTTCAAGTCTTAGCAGCGCGGTGAGCAATCCATTGATCACCGGCAAAACCCGAAATTCCCTCATCGCGAGGGTTCTCGCAGTCTCTGAGCTCGGTCGTCGGTTGCCTATCTTCCGCAACAGCCAGACGATGGGGAAGATACAAGTCATGAACTCACTCATGAACTCAACCTGGAATCCTGCTTCGGCAAGCCGGGCCCGAATTTCCCGCGAGGAATAGCGGCGGCAATGGTGGGCGGCCTCGTCAAAATAACTCCATAGATACTGATGCGCCGGTACGGTCAGCATAAGCATCCCTCCCGGGGCCAGCGCCTCGCACAGCGCAACCAGGGTCGCGACCTCTTCGGGAATGTGCTCCAGGACGTCGAACATACCGATCAGTTCAAAGGGCTTTCCGAAAGGGGACTTGCGCACGTCGCCCTGCACCAGGGGTCCCTTGGAGCGCTGCTGGGCGAAACGAAGGCCGTCCAACCAAAGCTCCAGACCCACCACGTTGCCGTCCGGACACGCCTGGCGCAGGACTCTGAGAACGTTGCCCGTACCACATCCAACTTCGAGGACGCGATATCCCGGATTGAGATCGGAAGTCAGCTTCCTGGTAATTCCGAAAATCAATCGATTTCGCGCCTGAAACCAAAAATGGCGATCTTCTACCTTGGCCAACTGTTCGAAGAAAGATGGATCGTATCCGCCGGAGGAGTCGGCTTCGCTAGACGAGTGCGGCGGCGTATCCAACTTCTCGACATCCTCGAACTTGTTCATGAGGCAATTGCAGTATTGCGGCCCGCCGCACGGAACTTGGTGATGGCAGATATAACGCGCGCTTGATCGTTCTCTGTCAAATCGTTGTAGAAGGGCAGGCGCAAGAGCCGTTCACTGATTTTCTCGGTCATCGGGCAATCTCCCGGACCAGCCCCGAATCTGCGTCCCATCTCCGAAAGATGCAAGGGTACGTAGTGAAAGACGCTCAGAATGCCCTGAGATTTCAGATGTGATATCAGCCCCTGGCGTTCTTCCAGTGAATTCAACACGAGATAAAACATGTGGTAAGACTGTTCACACTCCGCGGGGATTACCGGTAATCCGGTACCAGTTTCCTGCGCCCAATCCTTAAGGTGTTCCCAATAAAACTCCCAAACCCGCCTCCGTTTGGCCTGGATCTGGGCCCGGGCTTCCAGTTGGGCGTAGAGGAACGCCGCCAGGAGATCCGACGGCAGATAGCTGGAGCCGAGATCCACCCAGGTGTATTTGTCGACTTGACCCCGGAGAAACTGACTGCGGTTCGTTCCTTTCTCGCGAAGGATGATCGCTCGTTCCACAAGTTCGGGATCGTTCACAACCAAGGCTCCGCCTTCTCCACATGAAACGTTCTTGGTTTCGTGAAAACTCTGCGCGCCCAGGCATCCAAAAGTTCCGGTGTAACGACCCTTGTACCGTGCCAGCAGCCCATGCGCATTGTCCTCGACAATCCGAACGCCGTGCCGACGAGCCAGTGCCGATATGGCATCCATCTCACAGGCGACCCCTGCGTAGTGAACGGGAACAATCGCTTTGGTGTGACCGGTAATTAGACCTTCCAGTTGGGTTTCGTCCAGGTTCAGTGTGTCAGGGCGTATGTCGGCAAACACGATGCGGGCGCCACGTAAAGCGAAGGCGTTCGCGGTCGAAACAAAAGTAAAGGAAGGAACGATCACTTCGTCGCCGGGGCTGCATTCGAGCAGAAGAGCAGCCAGCTCCAGAGCATGGGTACATGATGTAGTGAGCAAAACCTTGGGAACCTGTAGTTCCTGCTCCAAAAGTGCGTGGCACTTCCGCGTGAACGGGCCGTCGCCTGAGGCGTGGCCGTTGGCGATCGCTTCCCCGATGTAGTTGTACTCCTTGCCGGCGAGGCAGGGTCGGTTAAACGGGATCGCGTAGCTCATAACTTTCGAAACACAAACAGCTTCTGGGTGCCGTAGTCGCCCGCGGCAGGAAGCTGGGAAAACCAGCGATTCCACTGGGCATTGGGATCCGCTACGCTCAGCGGCGCATGGGTTGATTGAGCCAAGAGCGGCTTCAACACACGTGTGCCGACATAATACGTGCTCGCGAAATTAGAGAGTTCGACAAGCTGCATCTCGCCTGCTACAGCCGAGATGACTTTATCTTCATCCAGGTACTGGTTGAAGGGCGGCATCGGGATCGGGCCCAGGCCCCACTCGCCCCGGAATTCGTTGAGCCGGCGCCAGCCCTGCAGGGTTGCCTCCGAAAGTAGCAGCGTCCCTCCAGGCTTCAGCACACGCATGCACTCACGCAAGCCTTGCATCTGTCGTTCCCAGGTACCCAAGTTGATGAGTACCCTGACCACCACCACTTTGTCGTATGCTCCGGAGTGCTCTTTGAGTTGCGTGATATCGCCGACTTCGAATTCGACGGAGCCCATCAGTTTGTCGGTCATGCCGGCAGCACGCTGCCGCGCCTGCTCGATCATCGCGGAGACGTAGTCAACACCGCGGAGTTCTACGCGGCACGCGCAAGCGAACTGCAGGGACGAGTAGCCGTTCGCACAACCTGCGTCAAGGACATGGTCGCCATCGTTCAGTCGTCTGGTAATCTCACGAATCTCCATTTCGATGACCCGGTGGTCGGACCACGAAGCCGCAGACGCCTGGCCATGCTCCAGCGCTTGCTTAGTCCAGAAATCGTAGACTTCGGCCTGGGAAAATTTGGAGGTCATCGGGAAGAACCACCTGCTCTGCGGTTCTCCACCTTTGAATTCGTGTCGCCCACTCGAACCACATAAGGGGGCTTTTGAAGACTTCGTAAGTGCATGCGGGCTAGGTACTCGCCAATAATACCCAGAGCAAACAACTGGGCGCCGGAGAACACAGCGACAATCGAGGCGAGAAAGGGAAACCCGGGAACAGGATCGCCGTGCGTGAAATACCGGCCCAGGACGTAGGCCAGCACGCAAAAACCGAAAAGAGTAAATACGAAACCCACCAGGCTTGCGATCTGCAAGGGCAGCGTCGTGAAGCCGGTCATCATGTTCATCGCGTGAGTAATCAACTTGCGGAAGGTGTACCCCGAAGTCCCCGACTTGCGCGGCTCATGAATCACCGGTACCGCCGCAAAACGGTTCGTGCCCCAGGTCAGCAACACGTCGATGGACACGAACGATCCCTCGTAATGACTGAATGCGCCGGCTACTTCTGCGCGGAAGGCACGGAAGGCGGAAACCTGGCGAGCAATCGTCGCTCCCATGACGTTCTGCAAGGCCATTTTCGTCGCCAGCGACGCCAAATCGCGCAGGACGCCATGCTCTTCGTGCTCCGGGGTGCCATATACGACATCGAAGCCCTGCCCCAGCTTGGTTAGCAGCTTGGGAATCTCCTCGGGAGGATGTTGCAAGTCGTCATCCAGGGTGACGATCACGTCATATTGGGCTGCACGGATGCCGCAGAGCAGCGCATTGTGCTGGCCGTAATTGCGCATCAGGTTGATGGGATGAATCCAGGGATGACGATCGGCCAGTTGGCAGATAACTTCCCAGCTTCGGTCCGGACTGCAGTCGTTGACCAGCACCAGTTCATAGTTGGACGCAATTCGGCTCAACACACTCTCCAGCCGCTTGACCAGTTCGGGCAGGATGGCTTCGCTGCGGTAGACCGGCACCGCCAGCGAAAGCCCGCTCGGCCGGGAATTGATGTTATGAATCATGGCTCCCACGAGTCGGTTGTCGTTACCCTTTCGCGTATCCGCTGTCCCCGTGTCATTGAACGCATGTCAGGATCACTACAGTGTACGGGATTCGTAGCAGGTCGTGACGGACCCTGGCTTCAATTTTAGAAAATACTTTTGCGGCAAGCTCCCGGTACCCAGCCTCGCTGCGCACGAAGCGTCCACGATCCCGCGAAAGCAAATATTTGGCCACCTGAGATTGATCGTCGGTCCACACCCCGTCGAGCGTAACCAGTCTTGCTCCCGGTTTCATGGCGTCACGAGCAATCTGAAAAAGCGTCAAGGCCTCGTGGTCGTCGAGGTGATGAAGTACGCCCAATGCCAGGACAAGGTCGAAGTAGTTCGGCTCCACCCGATCATACTCGCCGACGCTCTGGCATATGAACCGGGCCTGCGGGAAGCGGCGTCTGGCTTTCTCGACATATTCCGGGCTGACATCGAGACCGACATATTCAATATCTTGAAGATAGGGCACCATGGTTCCAGGTCCGCATCCGATGTCCAAAACGCGATCGCCTGGCGCGGGACGAATGTAGTCTCGCAATAGAGCGCGGTTCCGCTCGTCCCCGCCGATGGCGTGCCAAAAGGATTGGTAGGCCCACGAACGAGAAAGCACCGAGCGCATGGCTGCAATCATGGCTTCTGGACAGGGTTACGGCTTCCATCTTACTTCGAACTTGCCGGTCTGCGCACGATTTGGGAGCTTGCGTCGGGGTGTAACTTTGAAAATTCCCAAAGAATTGTCATTCCGAAGCACGGCAAGATCGCGCAAGGAATCTGAGCTAGGCGTCATCGCTACGCAATCGCAACCACCGGGCGAGAGCAGTGTGCTATTTTGGCTGATCCAACAATCTAAGGGGCGGAGGTCTTGATGGCGGGTCCACCCGCGTCTTCAGGCAGACGCTTGGCGACATTCGTAATTGTCCTGGCCATACTTGCTATCTACAGCTACCCCTACATAGCAACCACATGGACCCTCGGCTCCAAGCTGGTTCCATACGCGTTTGCCGCCGACCTTAGTCTCTACCTGAATCTCGGTCAACTTGGTTCTTCGCAACATCAACCGGCCTTAAATCCCTATTACGGCACTCCCATGCAGGCGGGCGCCTTCGGCTATCTAACCTTTGATCTGGCCTTCCGAGTTTTCGGTTGGCTCGAAAATATTGTCCATCACAATCTCTGGTACGCCGTGCTCATGTGGAGTTGGCTTTGGTGGATGGCAATCTGCATCGGAGCCTTTTGGTTCTTTCACCTGGCCCTGCCCGAGGAAACGGCGCCGGTCATTTACCTCGGGGTAAGTCTGCTGTTCTTCTTTAATTTCGGAGTTCTTAAGTCCCTGCTCGGAGCTTGGCTGCATCTTCCATCCCTGGCCGGATTCGAAGCATTAAGCCTGTCCTACATCCGCGCTTTCTTCCCCCCAATTCCGGTTGCGCTGTTGGTCTTGTATCTAGCGCTTCAAATCCGTGCTTTACGGTTCTCACGTTGGTACGACTGGGCGGGTATGTGCGTGTTGCAGGCGGTGGCGTTTGCCATGTTCCCCTATGCCACGCTGCTCATGGCGGGGAGTACTCTCGTGGTGGCAATTGCCTTTCTCGGGTCACTGTCGCTGCGACGTTGGGTAAGAACCATGGTTCCGTACGGCGTAGCATGTGCAGCGATGGACTTCATGTTTCTGCTGCTCCGTCCCCTGGGGCCAGGGATGCATGATCCCAACTTCTCGTTGCTCAGGCTCCGTCCGTCGCACATTTTCGACCTGACGGGGGGTGCACTCATTTTGCTCTTTCTGCTCTCTGTTCTCACCGTGGTGCTCCGGCCATTTGGGTCCCGCGAGGCCAAATGGACCCTGGCGGGTCTGGGATTCTCCAACATTCTTCTGATGCTCGCCGATGCCGTCTTCGCCCCGTCGCTGCTGCTCTCCGTTCACGGCGGTTACTTTCTGCACTGCACAATTTCGCTGCAAGTCGCCTATTTTGCTGCGGCGTTAATGGCGAGGTTTGAACCTGCACATAGGTGGATGAGATCTGCATGCCTTGCCGCAGTTGTCTTGGTGGTTGTCAACGGAGCGATGCTCGCGTTGGGCAACTACCGCGCCTTCCTGCCGCAAAACCGGGAGATCAGCGAACTCGCGCGGACGCTTGGCTCTTTGAGAGTTGAATACGGCGATGTGATTATCGCCCGGGCCGACAGTGTCGATGACCTGTGCTCATGGGCTCCACTGCTGACGCGCGGGACGGTGCTATTTTGCCGAAGCGCGCAGTATGAGCTGTCCGAGTCAGAGAGGCGTGGTTTCCATCGTTTACGACAAGCGTTTTATCTTTACTTCACTGGCAAGGATACTCGATGGGTGGAGGGAATCATACGCGATCCAGGAGCGCTCACTGCACAGGACCGGCTGGCGTTTGCGGGGGAAATCAACCCATCAGATAAAGACACCTTGGACAGAGGAAAGCAGGAGATTGCGGCTGAGCTGATTCCTCAGTTGGCGGAAGTTGAAAAACGGCAGGGTCTCACGCAGTATTTCTCCCGCCCCTATCCTCGGGTTCTTGTTATTGATGACGCGAAACATCGAATCTTCGTGAAGGAGCGCCTGTCGTCATTCCTGGCGATTGTTTCGGAGCAACAGGTCGGTGATTTTGTCGTGCTGTGGTGCAGACTTAATGCAGGGTGAGGTGGTGAATTTGCAACTGAACGAAACCTTTCAGTTTTGAAAGGCTTCCACGCAACTGGAGGGCAGTGCAGATGTGCGGCATCTTCGGCATTCTGGCGGGCGGCGGCTCCATTTCTCCGAAACTTCTGGAGCAAGCCACGGATTCGCTGGCGCACCGCGGACCCGACGACCGCGGGACCATGGTCATTCCATCCAACTCTACGCCGCGTTTCGAAATTGTTTTGGGCAGCCGCCGCCTGGCGGTTCTCGATCTCTCTCCGCAGGGCCATCAGCCCATGCAAGATCCTGCAACGGGAAACTGGATTGTGTACAACGGCGAAATCTACAACTTCCGCGAGCTCAAGGCGCGATTGCAGGCTGAAGGCGAGGGCTTCGTCAGCCAGTCCGATACTGAGGTGTTGCTGAAAGCTTATGGCCGCTGGGGCGAGAAATGTCTGGGCGAGTTGCGCGGAATGTTTGCCTTCGCCATTTGGGACGCCATGCGCTCGCGTCTGCTGCTGGGACGCGACCCTATGGGCATCAAACCGCTCTACTACTGTTCCACGGGCCAGAATTTTCTGTTCGCCTCTGAGTTGCGCACGCTGCTGGGTACGGGGCTTGTTCCACGCCGTCTGGATCCCGCCGGCCTCATCAACTACCTGAATTTTGGATCGGTCTACGATCCCATGACCATGATTGCAGGCGTTTCCGCTCTGGAGGCCGGCCACTATGCCATATGGGATAACGGACGGGTGACCGACTCCATCTACTGGGACCCTGCACCCCAAGGACGGGCCGCTACGGCTTCGAGCTATCTCGCGAGCAACGCGACCGCGCGGAAGGCTCTCGAAGAGGACGCGTACGCCACGCTGGACCAGACCGTGCGCATGCACACGGTGAGTGACGTGCCGGTGGGACTGTTTCTCTCCGGAGGCATTGATTCCAGCAGCCTGGCGGGCATTCTGAGCCGTGCCGGCATCCGACTCAACACGTTTTCCATAGTTTTTCGTGAGGCAGAGTACAACGAGTCCGAATATTCGCGGGCCGTCGCCCGGGCTTTTTCGTCGGAGCATCAGGCCATCATGGTCTCGCAGCGCGATGTGCTGGATGCCATCCCCTATGCGCTCCGGGCCATGGACCAGCCCACCATTGATGGCCTCAATACGTTTCTCATCGCCCGGCAAACGCGGGCTGCCGGGATCAAGGTAGCGCTCTCCGGTCTAGGCGGGGATGAACTCTTCGCCGGATACTCAACTTTTCGCGACGTGCCTCGCATGGAACGCTTCGAGCGCTTCTGGGGACGCTTTCCGTCGATCCTGCGAAAGCCGCTGGTGCGCATGTTTTCTTCCCTGTCACCGGACTCAGATCAGAACCGAAAACTCGCAACGCTCGGGGGCGGACGACACAGAGTTCTGCACCCCTACTTTCTTGCGCGCGCTCTCTTTACTCCTGAACAGCGTGACTCGTTGCTAGCGTCCAACGATGAGGCAGCTCTGGCGCGGGCGAACGCTCCCTTAGAGGAAAATTTGCGTCGCTCGGGCCCGCTCGACCCGCTCAATCGGGTTTCCTACCTGGAATTGCGTTGCTACATGCTGAATACGCTGCTGCGAGACTCTGATGTGATGAGCATGGCCCACGGACTCGAGCTGCGAGTGCCTCTGGTCGATCATCAGCTTGCCGACAAGCTGCTGGCCCTGCCTGGCGCCTGGAAGCTGGATGGCGATACGCCGAAGCCGTTGCTGGTTGGGGCGTTGAAGGGAAAGTTGCCGAACGAAATTGTCCACCGCAAGAAGCAGGGCTTCACTCTCCCCTTTGAGCGTTGGCTGCGGGAGAATCTGCGGGCTGAAATGGAAGCGGCTCTGCCGAAAATTGGCCGGGGCCCGCTAGGCTCGTTGCTTAATTACGATTCGGTCGCGCAGGTTTGGGATGACTTCCTGAGTCAGCGGACTTCGTGGTCCCGCATCTGGTCGCTTTATGTGCTGGAGGAGTGGTGTGAGCTGAATTCAGTGTCGGCGTAGAAGCGATGGAGGACGGGGCATCCCGCCCGTCTGGCCGGGCGGACGCCCGGCTTCCAGCCTACAAAACATCGCCGAGCGTTCAATGTAATATATTCAGAGCGTTCCAACCGCGATGCAGAAACTAGAGGAACTAGCGGCGATCCAGGCTACTGCTCCGCCTGTGTCTCTACCGGTAAGCGTGATCGTCCCAGCGCGGAACGAGGCCAGAAACCTACCGCGCTGCCTGGCATCCCTGCGCGGGGTGGGGGAGATCTACGTCGTCGATTCGCAAAGCAGCGACGGCACGGCGGAGATCGCACGCTCCTTCGGCGCCAACGTGGTCCAGTTTCACTACGCCGGCGGATGGCCCAAGAAACGCCAGTGGGCGATGGACACACTTCCCCTTGCCTATGAGTGGGTATTTCTCGTTGATGCGGACGAAGCACTGACTCCTGAACTGGCCGAGGAAATACGCTGTGCAATTCAGGATCCGCGTTTCGACGGTTACCACATCGCACTGCAGATGTTTTTCCTGGGGCGGGTGCTGCGCCACGGCGGCGCCGGATTTTATAAACTCTCGCTCTTTCGCCGCGGCAAGGGCCACTTCGAGTGCCGCCTGAAAGACCAGGACGCCTCCATGGCGGACATGGAAGTGCACGAGCATATTGTCGTGCAGGGCGAGAGCGCGACGCTGAAAAACCCCTTGCTGCATCACAACGTGGAATCAATCTCGCGCTACATTCACAAGCATGACGAATATGCAAACTGGGATGCCCGGGTGTGGCTGGAGGGCGAAGCGAATTCCGCTGAGCTGCCGCCATCTCTGTTTGGGAGTCAGGCGCAGAGCCGGCGCT
>Ga0105241_10001413_pt1 | contig 18394 bp, 20 predicted proteins | sample KBSC64metaG_FD_80422 | JGI IMG/M metagenome (GOLD analysis project Ga0105241, IMG submission 80422) | Corn rhizosphere microbial communities from Kellogg Biological Station, Michigan, USA - KBS C6-4 metaG | ecosystem: Host-associated > Plants > Roots > Rhizosphere > Soil | place: Michigan, USA... | reverse complement strand
TGCTGGCCGGGACGTGGTCGGACTCCGCGAGCGTCCCGTCCTCCCCCACCGACGCGCAGATCCAGGCCGAGGCCGTGCGCGCGGCGAACCACTTCGGGACCGGGACGTCCGTCAACGTGCAGGTCGTCGTCGCGACGCCGACCGGGCACAGCACGTCGGGCTTCGGGTCGCAGTGGTGCGCTTACCACGGCGCTGTCTCCGCGCTGCCGAACACCACGTACACCGACCTGCCGTACATGACCGACGCGGGCGGCTCCTGCGGGGCGAACTCGGTGCGCAGCGCGCTGGACGGCGTGAGCATCGTCGAGGGCCACGAGATGGCCGAGGCGATCACCGACCCGCTGATCAACGCTTGGCTCGACAGCAGCGGCTCGGAGATCGGCGACAAGTGCGCGTGGCAGAACCTCGCGGTGCTCAACACGTCCAACGGCAGCTACGCGGTGCAGCCGTTGTGGAGCAACGCGATCGGCGGGTGCGCACAGTCCAGTTCGGTCGGACCGACGGGACAGATCACGTCGGGGGTCTCCTCCGGCCTGTGCGTGGACGACAACCAGTCGGCGCGGGCCAACGGCACCAAGGTGCAGATCTGGACCTGCAACGGGACCGGCGCGCAGCGGTGGACGATCAACTCCAACGGGACGTTGACCGTGCTGGGCAAGTGCCTGGACGTGAACGGGGGCGGGACCACCGATGGCACGAAGGTGCAGGCGTGGGACTGCAACGGGACCGGGGCCCAGCAGTGGCAGAACGGGGCGAACGGGTCGCTGGTGAACCCGCAGTCCGGTAAGTGCTTGGACGACCCGGGTTCGACCACGACGACGGGCACCCAGTTGCAGATCTACACCTGCAATGGGACGAACGCGCAGCGGTGGTCGATTCCCTAAGGGTTTATGGCCGTATCGCTCTGCAGAGTGCCGACAGTCGTCATGTCCGTCGGCACTCTGTCGCTCGCGGCAGTTCGTAGCCGCTGTCGATCGTGTATCGACCGGGAGCCTGGACTTCCATGAGGGTCCAATCGCCGTCCTGCATCAGGCACGCCTCTCCCGGGCCGTCGATGCGGAGCCAGGGCGACCACTGCACGCGCACCGTCACCGGGTCGGTGGTGGACGCGACGTCGAGCACGATGTGCGCCGCGTCGGTAGAGACGACCGTCGCGGGCGGCGATACGAGCGAGACGGCGTCGGTGAACTTGAGCAGGCGCCACGATGAGTCCTGCCAGATCTGGTGCAGCCAGACCGGATTCGCCGCGACGACCATGGATTCGGCGCGCGCCGAGTAGTCCAGCTCGCTGGCCGGGAGCGTGGGGATGGCGACGTATCCGACGGCCCATTTCTGAAGCCAGTCGTGGTAGCCGGCGGCGGTGAGGCCTCCGTCGTAGAACAGGGGGTTGCGTTGCACATCGGCCTGGCGGTTCCAGCCGCGGGCGAGTTCGGCGACGCCGAGCAGGCCCCAGGACTCCCAGTGGTTCAGCATCGGGACGGCTTCGACGCGCGCGCCGGTGGCCTCCACGTGCAGGCTCTGGAGTTCGGCGACGAGCCCGGCGCCCTGCTCCCGGGAGGACGGCATCGGGATGCCGACGATGTCGCTGGAGATCGTCCAGTAGCCGGCGATGAGGAAGGCGATGATCAGGGCCGTGCTGCGCAGGCCGGGCAGGCGGAGCCGGAGCCAGGGCAGGTCCCCGCGGGCGCAGAGGGCGGCGAGGAAGACCACGCTGCCGAAGATCATCCCCAGGCGCTCGACGTTGCTGCCGAGCGGGGTGTCGATGAGCAGGGTCAGGCCCGCGCCGGCGGCGTAGAGCAGAGCGCCGACGCGTACCACGCGCCACACCGGTGCGGCAGCCGGACCGCTCGGGGCCAGCAAGGCCACCGCGAGAGCGCAGCCGGCGGTGATGCCGATCGTCGAGGGGCCGACCGGGTCCACGCCGCCGAAGGGGAACAAGGCGTTGGTCAGCAGGACCACGAGCGGTCCGGGGACGCCGAGCGCCACGCCGGCTCGGCGGCGGCCGGTGAGCAGCAGGGCCGCGGCGGCGACCTCGACGAAGAGGCCGGCGAGCGGGCTCGCGCAGACGGCGAGGAACGACAGCCCGGCGGCCAGCGTGACGCGGCCCCAGCCCGGGGTGCGGTACGTCCCGGCGGCTACCACCGCGCCCAGGCCGAAGGTGAGGCCGATCGCGAAGGTGACGCGGCCGGCCGCGAGGTCGCACCACAGCGCGAAGGCTCCCCAGAGCGCGACGGGGAGCGGCCAGCGCAGGCCCGCCCTGGTCAGGAGGTGCGCGAGGAGGACTGCGGAGACCACGACCGAGACCGCTCCGGCGGCGCGGACCCCGACGGCGGCCATCAGGAAGGGGGCCAGGAGGCTGTAGGAGGCGGGATGGATGCCGCCGTACCAGGCCAGGTCGTAGGCCGAGCCGGGGAACTTCGCGGCGAAGTCGGCCCAGGACCACTGCGCGGCGAGGTCTCCTCCGACCCCGGCCAGGTAGCGGGCCCAGATCGCGGTGAGGACGAGGGAGAGCAGGGCGGCAGCCCAGATCGGCGAATGGCTGCGCAGGAGCGCGGCCGTCGTCCGGCGTCCGGGCTGCGCGCCTGCTCCGAACGTCACGGGACCGGCCACCTTTCCACCATAGTGATCACTCAACTCCTCTCCGCGCCACGCCGCGAGGCGAAATTACAACAGCACTTATAGAAGTGCTGTTACGATTGGCCCCGTGAGCGCTGACCAGCCGCCCTTCGAGGACCCCTCCGACGCGAGCCTGTGGCGTCCGCTCCACATGCTGGTGGCCGGCATCGACGCCGACATCGCGCAGGTGTACGCCGACGCCGCGATCAAGGGCGTGAAGACGAACTGGGTGCGCGAGCTGCTGCGCCTGCACCGCGACGGCCCGATGACCATCACCGAACTCGCCGAGTCGGTGGGCCGCACCCACTCGGCGCTGAGCCAGAAGGTCGCCGCCATGCGCAAGGCCGGCCTGGTCCGCACCACCCCCGGCCCCGACGACGCCCGCACGAAGCAGGTGGAGCTCACCCCGAAGGCGCGCGCCCTGGCCCCCCGCCTGGCCGCGGAGTGGCGCGCGACGGAGGCGACGCTGGCGGAGCTGGAGGCGGAGATCCCGTACCCGGTCAGCCGCGCCGTGGCCGACATCGAGCAGGCGCTGGCGCGCAAGAGCTTCCGCGCGCGGATGACCGAGCGGCTCAGGGAGGACCCGGCATGGCGTGGCGAATAGGCGGCCGGTGGGTGGGGGCGCGGCGGGGTGGTGTCGCGCAGAATCCAGACGCCACCAGCCGCAGCAGCTCGCCGCAGAGCCCGGACATGCGCCAGCCCGAGAGCCCGCCACAGCCGAACACCGGCGAGCGAAGACCCCGCCGCCTCGCCGCCGCGCTCGCCGACACCGCCCCGCTCCGCGAGTCCCCGGCGTTCCGCCGGCTGTGGCTGAGCCAGCTCTGCTCCGGCTTCGGCACCCAGATGACCACCGTCGCCGTGCTCTTCCAGATCTGGCAGAGCACCGGGAGTGCCGCGTGGACCGGCGCGATCGGCCTGGCTCAGGCCATGCCGCTGATCGCCTTCGGCCTGTTCGCCGGCACTCTCGCCGACCGCCTCGATCGGCGCCGCTTCTACCTGGCCTGCACCGTCGGACAGGGCCTGTGCTCCGCCCTGCTCGCGACGCAGGCGCTGCTGCACACCTTCCCGGTCCTGGCCGTCCTGCTCATCGTCGCGGCGCAGTCGCTGTTCGGCGCGGGCAGCGGTCCGACCTCGCGCACCTTCCTGCCGCACCTCGTGCGCACAGAGCACCTCGGCGCGGCGCTGGCGCTGAACCGCATCGCGTTTCAGGCCGCGATGATGGTCGGACCCGCTGCCGGCGGCCTGGTCGTCGGCGCGGCGGGGATCGGCGGGTGCTATCTGATCGACGTGCTGTCCTTCGCCGTCGCCTTCTACGGCGCCTTCCGCCTGCCCCGCATGACCCTGCGCGCCGAACAGGCCCCGCGTCCCGGCCTGCGCGGCGTCGCGGACGGCCTCAGCTACCTGATGCACTCCGCCCCGGTGCGCGGGGCACTGCTCACCGACCTGGCCACGACCGTGCTGACCATGCCCGTCAGCCTCTTCCCGCTCCTGAACGCCGAGCGTTTCGGCGGCAACCCGCGCACGCTCGGCCTGTTCCTGGCCGCGATCGCGGTCGGCGGGGTCATCTCGTCGGTCTTCTCCGGGACGTTCACGCGCCTGCCGCGCCCCGGCGCCGTCATGCTCCTCGGCTCGACGGTCTGGGGCGCCTCGCTCCTCATGCTCGGCCTGGTCTCGAACGCCTGGCTGGCCCTGGGCTGCCTCGCCCTCGCCGGCGCCGCCGACACCCTGGCCGTGGTCTCGCGCAGCACCGTCGTGCAGCTGAACACGCCGAATGAGATGCTCGGCCGGGTCGCGGCCGCCGAGCAGATAGCCGGACAGGCCGGACCGGAGCTGGGCAACCTGCGGGCCGGCCTGACCGCCGCCGCGACCTCCGGCTCGGTGGCCCTGGTCAGCGGCGGGGTGCTGTGTCTGGCCGCGATCGCGGCGATCGTCGTCAAGACGCCGCAGCTGCGGGAGTTCACGCGGCCGAGCGCCGTCGAGGAACGCCCGCAGCCGGTCGGCGCGGCCTGAAGTCGGCAAGACTCAGTCGGGAGCCAGTCGGGGGTCGGGCTGGAGTCAGTCGAAGGTCGGTCTGGAGTCAGCGCACTGAGAGCGAAGCCCGCGCGTTGAGCTCGTCGGCGTCGAACCCCGTCGTACTCCGGAAAGCCTCGTCGATCTCCTTGGTCTCCTCCGCGCTCAACACGTCCTCGATCGCCCGGAACCCCCGCGGCGCCCGATCCTCCACCAAGCTCAGGATCCGGTCCATCGGGAACTTCCGGTTCGCCGCCACGATCGCCGCCGTCGCCGGGCGCCGCAAAGCCTCATACGCGGCCAGTCCCGCGACCGGATCGCCCTCATGCCGCGCCAACAGCTGCGCCAGGTGACGCGCGTCCAGAACGGCCTGCGACCCGCCGTTGGACCCGATGGGATACATCGGGTGCGCCGCGTCGCCGACCAGCGTCACCCGGCCGTGGCCCCACGAAGGCAGCGCGTCCCGGTCGACCATCGGGTACTCCAGGATCCTGGGGCTCGAGGCCATCAGCTGGCAGACATCGACCCCGGCCATGGTCCAGCCCTGGAAGTGCGGCAGGACGTCGGCCAGGTTCCCCGGACGGTTCCAATCCGGCGGCTGCGTGACGGTCTCCTCGACCCGCACCTCCGCGACCCAGTTGATCAGGACCCGTCCGTCCTCGCGCGGCGGCGAGATCGGGTAGACCACGAACTTCGCCGTCCGGTTGCTGCCCGCCCACATCATGCTCTTGCCGGTCAGGAACGGCTCGCCCACGGCGCAGCCGCGCCACATCATGACGCCGCTCCAGCGCGCCGGCCCCTCGTCCGGATGCAGCTGCGCCCGCACCGTCGAGTGCAGTCCGTCGGCGCCGATCACCAGGTCCGACTCGACCGTCCCCAGGTCCCGGCCGTCGCGCCCGGCCAGCCGGCTGAGCACCCGGTCACCGGTCTGCCGCAGCTCGGCCAGCGCCGTCGCGGGCTGCACGCTGCCGGGCCCGAGCCGGTCGCGCACCGCCGCCAGCAGCAGCGCCTGTAATTCGCCGCGGTGCACCGAGTACTGCGGCCAGTTGTACCCCGCCCCCGCGCCGCGCGCCTCGGACCAGATCCGGTTGCCGAACCTGTCCATCACGACCACTTCCGCGGTCGCCACCGCCATCCGCTCCAGCTCCGGCCCGAGGCCGAGCTCGACCAGCTCGCGCGTCGCGTGCGGCAGCAGGTTGATGCCGACGCCCAGCGGGCGCAGCTCGGAGGCGGCGTCGATGACCCGGATCTCAGCACCCGCCCGCGCCGCGTGCAGGCTCAGGGCCGTGGTGAGCCCGCCGATCCCGGCGCCGACGATCAGAATCCCCACAGCTGCTCCCCCTTGATCGCGACGATCGCCACCGACCGCCCCCCTAGGACAGACACCAGAGTGCGGCGGAAGGTTGCGCCGAATCAGCCTCCGCATCGGGACCCATAAAGTGATATCACTTTGCTAGAGTTTTTTTCGAGAGCACACCAGGCTCAGGGTCCGAGGAGACGTCCGCCATGTCCACCAATCCCGCCGCATCACTGCCACCGGCCATACCGAACGAGCCGATACCGCCGGTTCCCCCGATACCGCCGGTTCCCCCGGTCGCGCCGAACCCGGTCGCCCCGAACCAGGTCCCCGCCGGCGAAGCCCCGCCGACCGAGTACGCCGCCTGGAACATCGCCGGCTGGCTCCCGCTCGTCGCCGCGATCGCCGCGATCGTCGCCGCCACCCTGATCCGCAGCGCCGGCCCGGCCCCACACGCCGTCCTGGTGATCGTCGCCGTGTTCCTGCTGCTCGGCCTGACCCCGGTCGCGCCGGGCCGGGCCCGCGTCCTCGCCCTGGCCGGCCGCTACGCCGGCACGGTCCGCACCACCGGGCTGCGCTGGGTCCTCCCGCTGACCACCCGCCGCCAGGTCTCCACCCGGGTCCGCAACCACGAGACCGCGACGCTCAAGGTCAACGACGCCGACGGCAACCCGGTCGAGATCGCGGCCGTCGTGGTCTGGCAGGTCCGTGACACCGCGCAGGCCGTCTACGCCGTCGACGACTTCGTGCGGTTCGTCGCGATCCAGGCCGAGACCGCCGTCCGGCACACCGCCACCAGCTACCCCTACGACGCCCGCGGCGAGGGCCAGATCTCACTGCGCGAGCACGCCGACGAGATCACCTCCCAGATGGCGCGGGAGATCGCCGCCCGGGTCACGCTGGCCGGTATAGAGGTCGTCGAGTCGCGCATCACGAGGCTGTCCTACGCGCCGGAGATCGCGCAGGTCATGCTGCGCCGCCAGCAGGCCGAGGCGATCGTCGCCGCCCGGCAGCGGATGGTGCAGGGCGCCGTCGGGATGGTGCGCTCGGCGCTGGAGTCGCTCGGCGAGGAGGACATCGTCGACCTCGACGAGGAGCGCAAGGCGGTCATGGTCAGCAACCTGCTGGTCGTGCTGTGCAGTGAACAGTCCACGCAGCCGGTGGTGAACACCGGCACGCTCTACCAATAGGAAGGCGGCCCCACCCGCGCATGGCCGACCGCAAGCAGATCCTGCTGCGCCTGGACCCCGCCGTCCACGACGCGCTGGCCCGCTGGGCCGGGGACGAGCTGCGCAGCACCACCGCCCAGATCGAGTATCTGCTGCGCCAAGCCCTGTCCCAGGCCGGAAGGCTGCCGTCGGACGTGGGGAAGATGCCCCGCCGCGGACGCCCGCCCAAGGCAGAACAAGACCCGCCGGCCGACCCCGAGGAGGGATCATGACCATCGCCCAGGAAGACCCCGTACTGGTCGTCGACAAACTCACCAAGACCTTCGGCGCGCGCACCGCGTACTCCGACGTGTCCTTCACCGTCGGCCGCGGCGAGGTCTTCGGCTTCCTGGGCCCGAACGGCGCCGGCAAGACCACGACCGTCCGCAGCCTCGGCACGCTGATCACCCCGACCTCCGGCCGCGCGACCGTCGCCGGGATCCCGCTGGAGCCCGCCAACGCCGTCGAGATCCGCGAGCGCATCGCGATCATGACCGAGGCCCCGGGCCTGTACGGACGCCTGTCGGTCACAGAGAACCTGCAGTACTTCGTCGGCCTCTACCACCTGTCCAACGGCGCCGAGCGCATCAAGAACGCGCTGGAGGCCGTCAACCTCAGCGACCGCGCGCAGGACACCTGCAACAGCCTGTCCAAGGGCCTGCGCCAGCGCGTCGGCCTGGCCCGCACGCTGCTCAACGACCCGGAGATCCTGTTCCTGGACGAGCCCACCTCGGGCCTGGACCCGGTCGCCGCGCGCGCCGTGCACGACCTGATCGGCGGGCTGCGCGACCGCGGCGTCACCATCTTCTTCACCACGCACCGCCTGGCCGAGGCCGAGGCGCTGTGCGACCGCGTGGCCATCCTGAACACCACGCTGCGCACCATCGGCAAGCCCTCGGAGCTGCGCGAGGAGCTGTTCCACAAGGGCCTGGTCGTGACCACGGCCGCGCCGCTGCCCGACCCCGGCCGGGTCTTCACCGGCCTGCCGGGCGTCGAGAGCTGGGAAGCCGACAGCACCGCGCCCGGGCGCGAATCCGGCTCAGGCTCCGGATCAAGCTCCGGATCAAGCTCTGGTTCGGGGTCCGGTTCGAGGTCCGGATCAGGCCCTGGATCAGGCGCCGGCTCCGACTCGGGCTCCAGATCAAGCTTCGGCTCCTACCGCCTGGTGGTCAGCGATCCGGCGGTCGCGGCGCCCGAGGTCGTCAGGGCCCTGGTCCAGGCGGAGGCCGACGTGCTGTCGGTCGGCGAGTCGCGGCACTCCCTGGAAGACGTCTACCTGTCGCTGGTCAACGAGGATGTGGAGGCGAGTCAGCGATGAGCGCGCTCAAAGCGATCCAGGCCGTGCGGTCCGGCCGCATCGACGCCACGCGGGTGCGCGCCGTGGTCCGCAAGGAGATCACCGACTACCGCCGCAACCGCTTCGTCCTGATCACGATGACGGTCCTGCCGATCGTCTTCCTGGTCAACCCGATCGTCAACATCTTCACCGCCCCGACCGGCGTCTCCCGCACCGCGCTGGACGCCCGCGTCGGCTCCACGATGCTGTTCCTGCTGCTGGTCCCGGTCATCCTGCCGGCCACGATCTCGGCGACCTCGATCGTCACCGAGCGGGAGCAGGGGACGCTGGAGCCGGTGCTGACCACACCGGTGCGCAGCGAGGAGCTGCTCATCGGCAAGGCGCTGGCCGCTCTGATCCCGGCGGTCAGCATCGCCTACACGATGCTCGGCATCTTCCTTTTGATGGTGAAGCTGTTCGCGCACCAGCAGATCGCCGACGTGGCGCTGGAGGGCCCCCGGATCCTGGCGCAGATCTTGTTCGTCCCGCTGCTGGCCGGCTGGGCGATCTGGGCCGGGCTCGCGGTGTCGGTGCGCGCCAACGACGTGCGCGTCGCACAGCAGCTGGGCACGCTGGCGAGCCTGCCGCCGCTGGCGGTCACGGCGCTGATGGCGTTCAACGTGATCACGCCGACGTTCCGGGTGGCCCTGCTGTTCGCCGTAGGTCTGCTGCTGCTCGACGTCGGGGCCTACCGGCTCATCGCGCCGATGTTCGTACGCGAGCGGCTGATCACGGCGCGGCGCTCGAAATAGCGTCGAGCAACGTCTGCGCGGGCCCGGTCGGCGGCCGGCGGCCGGGGACGACCGCGCACAGGTCCCGGTACATCGCCGGGGCGAGCGGGACCGCGCGGACGTCCTCGACGCCCGCGGGAATCGCGCCGGGCGGCAGGATCGCCACGCCGGCGCCGTGCCGGACGAACTCGACGAGGTAGGTCAGGTTCACGACCTCGGCGATGATCCGCCTCGCCAGCCCGGCGGCTGCGCAGGCTGCCGAGATCTGGGCCTCCAGGCCGGAGTCCAGGCGGTAGGCGACGAAGTCACAGTCGCGCAGGACCGGATCGTCCAGCCGGACCTCGGCGGCGCGCGCCAGCGGGTCGCCGGCCGGGACGGCCAGGACCAGGCGGTCGCGGCCGAGCGGGATCCGGGTGAGCCGCGCGTCGACCGGACCGTCGACGAAGGCGATGTCGAGGTCGGCCTCGGCGACCGCGCGGGCCAGGGCGCCGGCCGCGTCATGGGTGAGCCGCATGGTGACCGCGGGATGCCGACGCCGGAAGGCGGCGAGCGCGGCCGGGAGGTCGACGGCGCCGAAGGTCTGGATCGCGCCGACGTGCAACCGGCCGTGCAGGACCCCGCGGACTCCGGCGACGGCGTCGCGGCCGTCCTGCACCGCGGCGAGCGCGCTCCGGGCGGCCGGCAGGAGGGCCTGGCCGGCGGCGGTGAGCGTCACCTGGCGGTTGTTGCGGACGAAGAGAGCGTCGCCGAGCTCGTGTTCGAGGGCTGCGATGGCGGCGCTCAGGCCGGACTGGCCGACGTGCACACGCGCTGCGGCCCGGGTGAAGTGCCGCTCTTCGGCGACCGCGACGAACTGCTCCAACTGCCTGAGCTCCATACATCGATCCTAGCGATGAACAGAAGCGGCAACATCTGTTGGACTGATGATGTATTCCGGAGCCAGGCTGGACGCATGACGAACGACATGGCGAACCACGAAACCGGCCTGTACCCGCCGGTCCTGATCCGCGCCGACGAAGCCGAACAGGTCGCCTCGCTCGGCCACTTCCTGCTCGCCGACGCCGATGTCACCGGCGGGCACCTGAGCAGCCACCGCGTCGCGCTCGCCACCGGCGCGGACAGCGCAGTCCCGCACTACCACAGCGGCTCCTCGGAGCTGTTCTACGTCCTCGACGGCCGCCTCGACGTCCTGGTCGGCAGCGAGGTGCAGACCGCCGACGCCGGCGACCTGCTGATCGTCCCGCCGGGCCTGAACCACGCCTTCGGCGCCCACGCCGGCTCCACGGCCGAGGCGCTGATCATCATCACGCCGGGCGTGCAGCGCTTCGAGTACTTCCACCTGGTCGAGCGCACGCGCGCCGGGCTGGAGCCGCCCGAGACGCTGCGCGGGACGCAGGAGCGGTTCGACACGTTCTTCGTCGACAGTGTGGTGTGGCAGGAGGCGCGGAAGGCCCGCTGAGCGGGACGCTCATCGGGCTCCAGACATGCCCCGACTGCGAGCCCCACAAATTGCCGGGCTACTGTGGCGGCGATATCGACCTGCGAAAGGCAACAGGCATGGCGGCCCAGAAGCGTCCGGCTCAGCAGAGCGTCAACATCAGCACCGTCGGCAGCAAGGAGATCGTGCTGATCGTCCTGGCCATGGTCGTGCTGGCCGGCGCGGCGATCAGCGTCACACTGCTCGGCTGAGCCGGCCGGCTCAGCTCGATCGGCTCAGCTCGATCAGCCCGGCGCGACCGGCCCGGCGCGACCGGCTCAGTCCGGCAGCCGCTCCGGCGCCGCCTGATGCACCTGCTTGAAGATCACCGAGGTCCGGAACCCGGTGACCTCCCGGCGCTTGGCGATCCGGTCGGTCAGGAACACGTGCAGCCGGTCCAGGTCGGGCACGCCGACGTGCAGCACGAAGTCGTCGCCGCCGGAGAGCACGAACGTGCTGAGCACCTCCGGCAGCCCCGAGGCGAAGTCCGAGAACGCGTCGATCACGCTGCGGCTCAGGGGCCTGATCTGGACCGCGACCAGCGCCTGCACCCCGCGGTTGAGGGCGGCGGTGTCGATCTCGGCGTGGTAGCCGCGGATCACGCCGCGCCGCGTCAGGGACCTGACCCGCTCCAGGCACGTCGAGGGCGCGACCCCGAGCGTCCGGGCCAGTTCGCGGTTCGACTGCCGGGCGTCGGCTTGCAGGAGGCGGACGATCTCCGCGTCGAGGTGATCCATGCTCCGATCCTGGCAAACTCCGACGGCGGACTTCGGTCACGGCCGGCCGAGACGCGCCCGGACCAGTTCCTCGGCGACGGCCGCGAGCGTCACCCCACGCTTGTCAGCGCTTTGAAGAAGGCCGGTCACGGTGTCTTCGATACGGCCGACCCGTTGCTCCGCCTCGTCTTCAGAGCGCATGTCGAGCTCGACGGTGATCGCGTGGATGACGCCGCCGGCACTGACGATGTAGTCCGGAACCCACGCGATGCCCCGCGCGTGCAGCGCATCAGCCACCTGCGACTCCGCGAGCTGGTTGTTCGCGGGCCCGGCGATGGCCCGGCACCGCAGCTCGGGCACGATCTGCTCGGTGAGCACGCCGCCGAGCGCGGCGGGGACGACGATGTCGACCTCGGCGGTGAGCGCTTGATGCGGGTCGTCGTACCACTGTGCGCCGAGCCGGTCGGCAAGGGCGCGCTTGCCGGGGTCGATGTCGCTGAGCACGAGTTTTGCGCCGGCTTCGTCGAGCAGGTTCGCGATGCGCGCGCCGACGCTGCCGAGCCCGACGACCGCCAGGCGCAGGCCGCTCAGCGAGTCGGCACCTGCGCTTGGGCCTGAGGCTGCCCTTGGGCTTGTCCCTGCGCTCGCCCCTGGGCTTGTCCCTGCGCTCGCCCCTGAGCTTGTCCCTGCGCTCGCACCTGAGCCTGTCCCTGCGCTCACGCCTGAACTCGCGCCTGATCCTGAACCGCCGATACCCCCTCCGAGCTGCGCCCCGAGCGCCCTCAGCGCCGCAACGGTCCCCGCAGCCGTCGCCGGAGACGAATCGCCGCTGCCGCCGTCCTCGGCCGGCTTGCAGAACACGTGGCGGGTGCGCTCCCCGATCGTCACCATGTCCTGCGGCGAGGTGCCGACGTCGGGCCCGGTGGCGTACCGGCCGTCCAGCGACTCGATGGCGTCGGCGACGTCGTGCAGGACGTCGCGCTTGGCAGCCGGCGTGAGCTCGTACCCCTCCGGCATCGCCACGACCGTCTTGCCGCCCCCACGCGCCAGCCCGGCCGCCGCGAACTTGGCCGTCATCGCCGACGACAGCCGCAGCGCATCCTCCAGCCCGTCCTGCCAGCGCGCATAACGCCAGATCCGGCACCCGCCGGCAGACGGCCCGAGCACCGAGGAGTGCATCGCGACGACGACAGGCAGACCGGAGCGCGCACCGGTGCGAATCAGGACCGACTCATGGTCGGGCCACTGCGGGAAACCAGGCATGGGCAGATACCGCCTCTCGGACGAACGACCGCTTCGCTGACCCACGATCGGGCATCCGGCGGGCTGTGCGGAGCCTCGCCGAACGAATGGCCGGAATGCATCCCCAGCGCCGTGCGGAGGCGAACGTGGTTCGGCGGGGCGCGGCGGCGGCCGGTCAAACGTCCAGGCAGTCTCAGCCCGCCGAATCAGCCGCCAGCCGCTCCACCTGCTCCGCCAAGAACCGACGCTCCGGCCCGCTCGCCGCCTGCCCGGCCGCCGTCCGGTAGGCCTCCAACGCCCCGTCCAGATCGCCGTCCCTCTCCAGCAGGTACGCGCGAACCGCGCTCAGCCGGTGGCTCCCGGCCATCCACCGGTCCTGCTCCAGCGGCTCCAGCAGCCGCAGCCCTTCGCGCGGGCCCTTCACCATCCCCAGCGCCACCGCGCGGTTCAGGCGCACCACCGAACTCGGCGCCACCTGCTCCAGCAGGTCGTACAGCGCCAGGATCTGCGGCCAGTCGGTCTCCCCGCCGTCCGGCGTGTCCACGTGCACCGCAGCGATCGCCGCCTGCAGCCGGTACGGCCCGACGCCCGGCCGGGCCAGGGCCTCGACCACCAGCGCCAGCCCCTCCTCGGCCAGTTCGGCGTCCCATCGGGACCGGTCCTGCTCGGCGATCGGCACCAGCGCCCCGTCGGCCAGCGTCCGAGCGGCCCGCCGCGCCTCCGTCAGCAGCATCAAGGCGAGCAGACCTTCGACCTCGCCGTTCTCCGGCAGCAGCCGATGCGCCTGCCGGGTCAGCCGGATCGCCTCGCCGGTGAGGTCCGGACGCAGCAGGTCGGGGCCGGCGGTCGCGGCGTATCCCTCGTTGAAGATCAGGTAGAGGACATGCAGCACCGCACGCGTCCGTTCGGCGCGCTCCTCCTCCGGCGGCATGCGGAACGTCATGCCCGCGTCCTTGATCTGCTGTTTCGCGCGGGAGATGCGGCGCGTCATCGAGGCCTGCGGCACCAGGAACGCCTGCGCGATCTCCTCGGTGGTCAGTCCGCCGACGGCGCGCAGCGTCAGCGCCACCTGCGACGACGGCGTCAGCGCCGGATGGCAGCACAGGAACAGCAGCATCAGCGTGTCGTCATCGGCCGAGACCCGCTCGTCCTCGTCCACGGCGGGAGCCACCGACGCATCCGCCGGAGCCATCCCCGCGACCGTCACCTCACGGGTACGCCGCGCGTGATCGCTGCGCCAATGGTCGGTGAGCCTGCGCCCGGCCACGGTCAGCAGCCAGGCCCGCGGATTGTCCGGGACGCCCTCAGCGGGCCACTGCGCCGCGGCCGCGACGAGCGCCTCCTGCACCGCGTCTTCACAGCCGTCGAACTGCCCGTGGCGCCGGACCAGCGCGCCGAGGACCGAGGGCCTGAGCTCCGCGAGCAGGTCTTCCAGGCGCTGGTCGGAAGGCACCACGTCGTCGTCCTGTCCCGTCAGGTGCCGCCATCGGGCTTGGGCGCGAACGCGTCGTGCAGCACCGGCCACATCTCGACCGGGTGCTCGCTCGTCCACGGCATGTCCGCGGCGATCTCGCGGGCCCGCTCGGCCGACTCGACCTCCAGCAGGTACAGGCTGCAGACGAATTCCTTGGACTCCAGGTAGGGGCCGTCGGTGGTGAACGGCGCGCCGTCCTTGTTCCACACCAGCGAGGCCTGGCTCTCGCCGCCCAGGCCGTACGCCCCGAGCAGCTCGCCGGTGGCCCGGTAGCGGTTGTTCCAGGCGTCCTGCTTGGCGATCTTCTCGCCCAGATCGTCCTCCGGGATCGAAGCCCACTTCTCCTCGTTGCCGTAGATCAGAAGGAGGTACTTCATGAGGCCACTCTAGAGTCGGCCTATGACCGACAACCACAGCGAGCCCGACGGCGCCGCGTTGTTCGCCACCATGCCGTTCACCCGGGGCATGGGAGTAGAGGTCCTGGACTGCGGTCCCGACCTGGTCCGCAGCCGGGTGGCGTGGAGCGAGTCGCTGTGCACCGTCGGCGGCGTCCTGCACGGCGGCGCGCTCATGTCGCTGGCCGACGCCACCGCCGCCGTGTGCGCGTTCCTCAACCTCCCCGACGGCGCCCGGGGCACCACGACGGTCGAGTCCAAGACGAATTTCCTGCGCGCCGTGCGCTCCGGCCACGCCACCGCGACCGCGACCCCGCTGCACGCCGGCCGCCGCTTCATCGTGGTGGAGACCGAGATCCGCGACGCCGACGACGCTCTGGTCGCGAAGGTCACCCAGACGCAGGCGGTGCTGTAGGCGCGGGCGCGGCCCCGCCGCTCTCGGCACCACCGCCGCCACCGCCATCGCCGCCGGCAGCACCACCGCCGCGGGCCCGCAGCAGGCTCACCACCGTCACCGTCAACACCGGCTCCCCGACCTCGTCGACGAGCTCGGCGAACGTGCGCACGACGCCGCGCCCCGGATCAGAGCGCGAAAGCCGGGTGTCGACGACCCGCACCCGCAGGTGCAGCCGATCTCCCGGACGCACCGGCTTGACCCAGCGCAGCTCGTCCACGCCGGGGCTGCCCAGGCTCGCGACCGTCGACAGGTAGTGCTCGGCGAACAGCCGCATCATCAGCGCGCAGCTGTGCCAGCCGCTGGCGATCAGCCCGCCGAACGGGCCCTCCTGCGCCGCGACGGGGTCGACGTGGAAGGACTGCGGGTCGTACCGCGAGGCGAACTCGACGATCTCCTGCTCGGTCACCGTCACCGAGCCGAACTCGTACGTCGCCCCCGGCTCGTAGTCCTCGAAGTACCGCTGGTCGGCCGGCACGGCGAAATCGTCCACGTTCTGGGCTTCCGTCACGCGTCGCACTCCTCTCGAACTGCCTGTTCTCATATATGAATCCCGAGCATAGTTCGAACGCTGTCACACCAGCTGAACCGCCCTGTACGCTTGACCTGAACCACGGCGCGCTTTACGATCACCTGATATCTCATATCTGAGATCTGACAATCTTCACCCCGCCGGGAGCCCCCATGCCGGAAGCTCTGTTCTCGACCACCGGATCCAGCCCCGGCGCGCTCCCCTCCCGCACCGAAGCCGTGCTGGAGGCGATAAAGCACGCGATCCTCACCGGCGAGCTCACCCCGGGCCGCGCGCTGGTCGAGACCGACCTCGCCGCCGAACTCGGAGTGTCCAAGACCCCGGTGCGCGAGGCCCTGAAGACGCTGGCCGGCACCGGTCTGGTCACCATGAGCCCGTACAAGGGCGCCACGGTCCGCGAGATCGACCGCGCCCACGCGCGCTCCATCTACGACATGCGCCTGCTGCTGGAGCCGACCGCCGCCGGACGCAGCGTGGCCGGACGCTCCGACTGGTCGGCCGCGCGCGCCGCCCTGGAGGCCGCCGACCACGCCACCGACGCCGCCGACCGCTCGCTGGCCAACCGCGCCTTCCACCGCGAGATGTACCTCGGCTGCGGCAACCCGCTGCTGGTGCGGGCGCTGGACGACCTGCGGGACCAGACCGCGCTGGTGTCGGCGGCGGCGTGGGCCCGGCGCGCGTCGTGGGAGCACGAGGCGGCCGAGCACCGGGCGATCCTGGAGGCCGCCGAGCGCGGGAACACAGAGGGGGTCAGGGATCTGATGCGCAGTCACATCAGTTCCTTCGTGGCGCGCACGTTCCCGGAGAACGAGGCGTAGGGCAGGGCGGCAAGGTTCCTGCGCGGCGCAGGCGCACCGGTCAGCCGGCGTCGTCGGGCACGGCGTCGTCGGGCACCAGCACCAGGTCGTAGGCCATGGTCGTCCAGGCCCCCTCGCGCCGGGAGCCGTCCGGCGCCTCGCCGTCCTGGTGATGCCCGGCCTCGACGATCAGGCTGTCCTTCACCCCGAACACCGCGTCGCGGTCCAGGTACGGATCCCCGGCGACGAAGATGTGGGTGATCAGCGTTCGATGACCCGGCGCGCTGACCTTGAAGTGCAGATGCGCCGGCCGCATCGGGCCGCGGCCGGCGGCGGTGAGCAGATCGCCGACGGGGCCGTCGTGCGGGATCGGGTACGGCGTCGGCAGCACGGTCCAGAAGCGGAAACCGCCGTGGGGCCCTGTCTGCTGCCAGCCGCGCCCGGCCGAGCGCTCGCCGGGGTACTGCACGTCGTAGAAGCCGTCCTCGTCGGCGCCCCAGATGTCCACGCGCGCATCGGACAGCGGCTTGCCGTCGGCGGACAGTACGTGCCCTGACACGTAGCACGGCGTTCCCGCGGCGCCTCGTGCGAGATCGCCGTCGAGCGGGACCTCCGGCGCGCCGTCGACGTAGAAGGGCCCGAACACCGTCGCCTCGGTCGCCTCGGGAGTCTTCGGCTCGTTGATCGCGACGGTCAGCATCGACAGCCCGAGCACGTCCGACAGCAGGATGAACTCCTGGCGCCGGTCGTCGGTGATGTGCCCGGCCCGGGTGAGGAAGTCGATGCCCGCCTCCCACTCCCCCTGGCTGAGCCGGACCTCCCGGGCGAACCCGTGCAGGTGCCGCACCAGGGACTCCATGATCTCGCGCACCCGCGGATCGGCGGTCCCGGCGAAGCTGGCCAGCACCTCGTCGGTGACGGCTTGTTCCCGGTCGGTCATCGGATCGGCACCTCCAGAAGACCCGCGAGCTCATCGGCGGTGGTGCCGAAGGCCTCGCGGACGACGACGCCCTGCTCGGTGATATCGAAAACCGCGTGATCGGTGTAGACGCGATCGACGCATCCCAGTCCGGTCACCGGATACGTGCACCGCGGGACCAGCTTGGGCACGCCGTCCTTGGTGAACAGCGTCATCATGACGAACACCTGGCGCGCCCCGATCGCCAGGTCCATCGCCCCGCCGACGGCCGGGATCGCGTCGGGCTCGCCGGTGTGCCAGTTGGCGAGGTCGCCCGCCGCCGAGACCTGGAACCCGCCGAGGACGCAGCAGTCCAGATGCCCGCCGCGCATCATCGCGAAGGAGTCGGCGTGGTGGAAGTACGACGCGCCGGGCAGCTCGGTCACCGGGATCTTGCCGGCGTTGGTGAGGTCGGGGTCGACGGCGTCGCCGTGGGCCGCCGGGCCCATGTTGAGCATGCCGTTCTCGGTGTGCAGGACGACGCCGGAGTCGGCGGCCAGGTGGTCGGCGACGAGGGTCGGCAGGCCGATGCCGAGGTTGACGAAGGCGCCGTGGGGGATGTCGCGGGCCACGAGCGCGGCGATGTCGTGCTTGGACAGGGGGCCGGGGCGAGGCCCGCTTGCGCCGCTCATGTTCCCGCTGCGCACATCCGGGCCGCTCACGCGTCCGCCACCTCCAGCACGCGATCGACATAGATGCTCGGCGTCACGACCGTCTCCGGATCGATGCCGCCGGTCTCGACGACCTCCCGCACCTGCGCGACGACCAGGGTCGCGGCGGTGGCCATGACCGGTCCGAAGTTGCGCGCGGTCTTGCGGTAGACGAGGTTGCCCATCCGGTCGGCCCGATAGGCGCCGATCAGCGCGACGTCGCCGTGGATCGGATATTCGAGCACGTAGGTACGGCCGTCGATGACGCGCGTCTCCTTGCCTTCGGCGAGCAGCGTGCCGACCCCCGTGGGGCAGTAGAAGGCGCCGATCCCGGCACCGGCGGCCCGCATCCGCTCGGCGAGGGTTCCCTGCGGCACCACTTCCAGCTCGACGGAGCCGCTGCGGTACAGCTCATCGAAGACGTAGGAGTCGGACTGGCGCGGGAAGGAGCAGACCACCCTGCGCACCCGGCGCTTCGCCAGCAGCGCCGCGAGCCCGGTA
>Ga0105241_10001411_pt1 | contig 18399 bp, 12 predicted proteins | sample KBSC64metaG_FD_80422 | JGI IMG/M metagenome (GOLD analysis project Ga0105241, IMG submission 80422) | Corn rhizosphere microbial communities from Kellogg Biological Station, Michigan, USA - KBS C6-4 metaG | ecosystem: Host-associated > Plants > Roots > Rhizosphere > Soil | place: Michigan, USA... | reverse complement strand
GGTGTAGATCCACAGGCCTTGGTCGCTGCCCGCGATCTGGAAATGGACGTCGCAGCCCTCGGAGCGGCCGATGCGGTCGCGTTGCATGGCCGCGATCGACTCCGGGTAGTCCACCTTTTTCAGATCGTCGAGCAGGCGGTCGGCAAAGGCGGTGATGCGCAGCATCCATTGCATCAGCGGTTTGCGCTCGACCGGGTAGCCGCCGCGCTCACTCTTGCCGTCGATGACTTCGTCGTTCGCGAGCACGGTTCCGAGAGCCGGGCACCAATTGACCAAGGCTTCTGCCCGGTAAGCGAGCCCGTGTTCCACCAGCCGCTTGAAGATCCACTGCGTCCACCGGTAGTAATCCGGGGTGCTGGTGTCGATGACGCGCGACCAGTCATAGGAGAAGCCCATGGCGTCGCACTGACGGCGGAAATTCTTGATGTTTTCCTGGGTGGAATTCATCGGGTGCACGCCGGTCTCGATGGCGTATTGCTCGGCGGGGAGGCCGAACGAATCCCAACCCATGGGGTGAAGTACGTCGAAGCCGCACATGCGCTTGTAACGCGCCACGATGTCCGTCGCCGTGTAGCCCTCGACGTGACCGACGTGAAGGCCCGTCCCCGAGGGGTACGGGAACATGTCGAGCACGTAATACTTCGGACGCGGACTCACGGAGGGCGTTTTGAACGCCTCGGCCGCGGCCCATTGTTCTTGCCACTTCTTCTCGATGTCTGCGGGGCTATACACGGCGCGCACTATACTGCCGATTTCGGCTGACTCAAGCGGGCGCGCCGCGAGCGCAGGCGTCTCAAGAAATGGCCAAAATGACAGGAAAGTTTCGCACTTTCGTCACGCGCTGCGAGAGGTTCGGTCTGGTCGTGCCCGCGAGTTCGACCTTTACTTCGTGAGTTCGCATCAAGATCACGGGTCTTCTCGGTTGCTGACGAAGCAAGTGGCACGAGCCAGCGCACTGATGTCGCTCCTGGTAGCCAGCGCCCATCTGACAGGGTGTGGGGCGAGTAGCCACGATGCCAATCCCTCCGATGCCGGCACGGCGATGTCGGGAGCGGGCGGCACGGGCGCTGCCGGAAACGCGGGATCACTCGGGACCGGGGGCGGTTCGAGTGGAGCGAGCGGTGCCACAGGCGGAACGAACGGCGTGAGCGGCGCTGGCGGCGTGAGCGGCTCGAGCGGTGCCGGCGGGATCAGCGGCGCTGCCGGGAGCCCGAATTGCCTTGCTAGTGCGGGCGCTGGCGGCAGCACTACAGCGAGCACGGCCTCACAAGCGTACAGCGCTTGGAATGCCGCGTTCCTCGAGCAAAACAACGGCAAGCCGTACTACACCGTGGGCGAGACGAAAGTCAGTAACGAGATTGCGCGCATGTACACGGGCGCGCTCGACCTCGCGATCGCAGAAGACGCCTATCAACAGACGCACAGTCAAAGCCAGCGAAAGCTGATTGCAGCGCTCGTGGACACTTATCTGCTCGATAACGTGGCCACGAGTTCGGGGAACCAAGGCGAAAACGGCATCAATTGGGCCTACGACGGTTGGAACGACGACATCGGTTGGATGGTCAACGCCGTGCTCCGCGCCTATCAGTACACCGGCACGCCGCGCTACCTGCAGATTGCAGAGGACAACTGGAACATGGGCTACAAGCGGGGTTGGAGTAGCGACCTCGGTGGGGGGATCTGGGAAAACGACCAGAAAGCAGCCGGAAAAGAGGCGCTCAGCAATAACCCGTTCGTCTGGGAGGGGGTCGTCTTCTATCAACTGACGGGCGACGGCAGCTACTTGGACAAGGCAAAGGCGATCTACGCGTGGGTCCGCACGAATCTGGTGAACACGACCAACGCCAAAAACAATCTCGGTGAACCCGGGCAAGTCAACCAGGGCATCAAGGGGGATGGGTCCCTCAGCGGCGGCGACAACGTGTACAACGAGGGCGCATTCGTCACCGCAGCCACGGCACTTTGTCGAGTCACCGGCGATCAGCAGTATTACGATGACGCGCAGCGCACGATCGCTCACGTGATGGCGAAGGAGCCCATTCTCCGCAATGGCCAAGAAGCGTGCGGGTGTCAGTGGGCGTATTGGTTCACCTTCGGCTTGAGTCAGTTTGCGAACGTATCCGGCCTTTGGTCGCAATATTTGCCGTATCTGCAGAAGAACGCCGATGCCGCCTGGAGCCAGCGCAATGATCTCGATCTGACCTGGAACGACTGGACGACGAAAACCCCCAACGCGGTCGCGGCGAAAGATCCGGACGCGGTCGAGATGCACAGCGCCGTCGCGATTTGGCAGCATTTGCCGCCCCCCAGCCTCGATTTGTCGTGCAGCTACGAAGTGCAGAATGTCGCGAGCGGCCTCGCGCTGACGGTGCAAGATGGCTCGAAGGCCGAAGGCGCAGCGATCGTTCAGGTGCCGTTCACGAGCGGCGCCGCGAACGCCGTGTGGACGTTCGTGCCGACGAGCGGTGGATACTATCGGATCAAGAACGCGAACAGCGGCTTGGTGCTGAACGTGTCCGGAAAGTCGGCGCTGAGCGCTGCAAAGGTCGTTCAAAACACGGCCCAGGGCCTGATCCCGGGCAGCGACCAATGGTTGCCGGTATTGAACGGGGACGGCTCGTACTCGTTTTACAATTTGAATAGCCTGCAAGCTCTCGACAATCCGGGAGCCAGCGAGACGGCCGTCGGAACACCGATCGATCAGGCGTTCGGCAACAGTTCGAGCGCACAATCGTTCAAGTTGATCGCGCGCTAGTGCTGTGTCTCGGAAGGCGCGCGTCTACAGGGCTTGGCCCTTGAACTGGCTCAAATAGAGGTGTTGGTACAGGCCTCGGCGTTCGAGCAGCTCGCTGTGCGTTCCGCGTTCGACGATCTCGCCGCCGTCGATGACCAGCACCTCGGTCGCGTCGCGGATCGTGCTCAGGCGATGCGCGATGACGAAGCTCGTGCGGCCCTTCATCAGCCGGAGCAGCGACTTCTGAATGCGCGCTTCGGTGCGGGTATCGACGCTGCTCGTCGCTTCGTCCAAGATCAAGATCGCCGGGTCTGCGAGCAGCGTGCGCGCGATGGCCAAGAGCTGGCGTTGCCCTTGACTCAGATTGCCCGCGCGCTCCGAGAGCACGGTTTGGTAACCTTGTGGCAATTGGCGAATGAAGTGGTCGGCATCGGCGAGCTTGGCGGCGGTCACCACCTCTTCGTCCGTCGCGGCCAGGCGACCGTAGCGAATGTTCTCGAGTACGCTATTGGCGAACAGGTAAGTGTCTTGCAGCACTAACCCCAATTTGCGCCTCAGATCATCCTTCTTCAATTGGCGGATGTCAGTGCCGTCGATGCGAATCGCGCCGCCTTCTAGTTCGTAGAAGCGCGTCAGCAAGTTGATGATGGTGGTCTTGCCGGCGCCGGTGGGGCCAACGAGCGCGATCATGTCGCCCGCTTTGGCCTCCAGCGACATGTCTTTGATGATCGGCGTGCCCTTGGTGTAGCTGAAATCGACGTGCTCGAAGCGGACGTCGCCGCGAACCTGCAAGGGCGTGATGGCTTCCGGTGCATCGTCGACTTCTCGCGGCACATCGAGGATCTCGAACACGCGTTCGGCGCCGGCCAACGCACCTTGGATGGTATTGTACAAATTCGAAAGCTGCCGCAGCGGGTTGATGAAATTTTGTCCGTAGTTGATGAACGTGGCGATGACCCCGACACTCACCAGGCCCGAGAGCGCCAGAAAACCGCCCAGCCCGGAGAGCACGATCACGAACAGGTTGCCGAGCACTGCCGTGAGCGGCATGAGCAAGAGCGCATAGGTATTGGCGTACACGGAGGTTCGGTACACCTCGGCGTTGTGCTTGCGAAAATCGGCCAGCACCGCGTCGCCGTGACGAAATAGCTTCACCACCTTTTGGCCGCTGATGCCTTCCTCCATCACGCCGTTCAGATCGCCGAGCGCCTTTTGCAGGTCTTTGAAGCCGCGGCGGGTGTAGATGGCCACGAAGCGCGTGAACCAGAACATGATCGGCACGACGATCACCGCGGCCAGCGTGAGCCAGCGATCCAACACCAGCATGGCCACCAAAATGCCGCCCATCGAGAGCACGCTGGCCAAGAGCGAGGTGACGTTTTGCGCGACCGCTTGGTTGATGGCGTCGATGTCGTTGGTGAGCCGGCTCATCAATTCGCCGGCCGAGCGGCGATCGAAGAAGGAGAGGGGCAGCGCTTGCAAGTGCTCGAACAAGTTCTTGCGAATGCCCTGCAACGCTCGCTGCGAAACGTTCGCCATCACCCAACTGGCCACGAGCTGGAGCACGTTGTTCGCCACGTAGGTCGCGAGCATCCACAGGGCGATGCGCCCGAGCCCGGAAGCATCCCGCCGAGCCACGAAGCGATCGAGCGCCACGCCCATCAGATAGGGCCCGAACAGGCCCAGCACGGTGTAAGCGACGACGCACAGCGCCACGAAGCCGAGCTGCAGTTGGAACGGCCCGAAGTAGCCCAACAAGCGTTTGAGCGTGGCGCCGGCATCTTTCGGCTTTTCGATCTTGCCGATGCCTCGCGGGCCCATCGGTTGCATGGCTGCGCGCGCGCCGTCGTGCCGATTTTCTGGCCGCGCGTTCACGAGGAAAGCTCGCTTTCGAGTGCAGCGGAGCGCACGCCTTTGCCCAGTTGGGTCTCGTAAATCTCCTGATAAATCGGGCTTTCCCGCAACAATTCGTGGTGCGTGCCTTGCGCCACGATGCGCCCGCGGTCCAGCACCAAGATGCGGTCTGCTTTGAGCACCGTGCTGATGCGTTGCGCGACCACGAACGTGGTCTGTTCGTGGCTCGAGGCGGCGAGCGCGTCTTGAATCCGCGTTTCGGTCTCGACGTCCACGGCGCTCGTGCTGTCATCCAAGATCAGGAGCTTGGGTTTCATGACCAGAGCCCGAGCGATCGCCAAACGCTGCTTCTGTCCGCCCGAGAAATTGGCGCCGCGTTGCTCGACGTGTGAGTCGTAACCTTGCGCCAATTTGGAGATGAAATCGTGAGCTTGCGCCGCCTCGGCAGCGGCCACCACTTCGGCCTCGGTCGCGTCCGGTTTGCCGTAGCGGATGTTGTCCCGCACCGTGCCCGAAAACAAAATGGATTCTTGGGGGACTACGCCGATTTGCTCGAGCAGTGATTGCTGCCGGAGGGCGCGCACGTCCTCGCTCGCAAAGCTGACGCGGCCCAGAGTGGCGTCGTAAAAGCGTGGGATCAAGTTGACCAAGGTCGACTTGCCGGCGCCCGTGGCGCCCAAAATGGCGATGGTTTGGCCGGGTTTGGCTTCGATGTCGATATCGGTCAAAACGGGCTCGTTGCCCGCACCGTGATAGGTGAAGCACACGCGATCGAGAGCCACGCGCGGCGCGGCATCGAGCGGGAGCTCACGCGCTTCGGGAGCGTCCAGCACATCGGGGGTGGTGCTCAAGATCTCTTCGATGCGCCGCGCCGAGACGAGCCCCGCGGCCCACATGTTGGCGAGCATGCTCATCATCACGAGCGGCATCATCGTGCTCAGCATGTAGTTGCTGAAGGCCACGATTTGTCCGATCGAGAGCCGCCCTTGAATGGCCTGCATGCCCCCGGACCAAATCGCGATCACCATGCCCAGGTTGACGCACAGCGTGAGCACTGGGCCCATCGCGGACATGACTTTCATCACGCGAATCGAGCGGTCCGTCATTTCCTCGTTCGCGATCGAGAAACGCTGGTCTTCGAAATCGGCCCGCACCAGGGATTTGACCAAGCGCGCACCGGCGATGTTCTCCTGAAGGACGTTGTTCAAGGCATCCAGCTTGGCCTGCACGGTGCGAAATAATGGCTCTGTTTTGCGGATGAACAGCACGACCAGCGCAGAGGTGACCACGAGCAGCGGCAGCATGGTGAGCGCCAGCTCTCGGCTCGTGCTCACCATCAAGATCAGGCTGCCGATCATCATCAACGGGGCCCGCGTGCCGATGCGCAGTGAAATCTGGGTCAGTGATTTCACGGCCGCGACGTCGCTCGTCAAACGTACCAAGAGCTGCCCGGTTTTCTGCCGGTCCAAATTGCCGAACGAGTAGCTCTGGATTTTGACGAACAGGGCCTCGCGCAGATCGCGCGCCACGCCTTCGCCGGCGCGCACCGAGTACACGTTGTTGCCGATGGCGATCAGCATGCTCAGCGCGGAAATGCCGAGCATGAGCAGCGCGGTGGTGAGCACGACCGAGCGATCGTGGGCCAAAATGCCATGGTCGATGATGCGCTGAATGAGGCGAGGGATCGCCAAATCGAAACCGACCAATAGCGCGAGCAAGACCAACGAAGCGACGGCGAGCCGGCGATAGGGTTTGACGAAGCTGAGCACGCGAGCAACCGGGGTCATGCGGCCCGCGAGTCTAGTGCGCGTGCGCCGCTCGTCGCGTCGCTGGCGTGAAAACGCAGAAATAGCGCCATTTCTTGGCGGTATCAGGCCTTCGGTTAGCGGAAGCGCCGCGGCTTCGCGGGGGCGACGCTGAGCTTTTGCGGATCCTGCCCCCAGCGCCAAATCCGGGGCAGGCCGGCGTACAACAGGCGGTGGTACAGCCCGTGAGGAAGGAACCGTCGCAGCAAATCGAACAGGTGCGCGTCGAGTGTACCGGCCACCCAGAGCGGCGGATTCTTGTGCTCGATGGTCTCGAGAACCGTCTCGGCAACGTCACGCGCCGTGTAGAACGTGAGCGTCATCAGGCCCTCGATGAGCTCGTTCATGTTGGCGTAGTGGGCGTGGTACGGGTCGGCAGGGTCATCCAGCGCTCGTTGCCCTTGCCGCGTAAAGCGGGTCTTTTGAAACCCGTCCGAATGAATGAAGCCCGGCCGCACTAGCGATACTCGCACGCCGAACGGCCGCATCTCGTACCAGAGTGCTTCGGATGCGCCTTCGAGCGCAAACTTGGAGGCGCTGTAGATGGACATCGTGGGCATCGCGGTCATGCCGCCGACGGACGAGACGTTGATGATGCGACCATAGCGCTGCGTACGCATGTACGGCAGCACGAGCCGAGTGAGCTCCATCGGTCCCAGGAAATTCGCGTCCAACTGCGCGATGCGTTCTTGCTCGGTCACGTGCTCTGCGACGGCGCGGTAACTCACCCCGGCGTTGTTCACGATCACGTCGATGCCGCCCCAACGCGCTTCCACGGCGTGCACCGCCGCACGCCGTTCTTCGTCGATGGTGACATCGAGCGGCAAGATGAGGACGCGCTCACCCGGCAAAATGCCCTCGCGCGCGAAGCGAGCGAGCGAGGAGGCGCGCGCGGTGAGCACCAGCCGATGCGGACCGAGCAGTAACAATCGCGAGAGCTCGAGCCCAATCCCGACGCTTGCCCCGGTGACCAAGATCGTCAACACCTCGCGGCGCTCTTTGCGGCGCCCGAGCAAGCGAATCATCGACTTGGCCGTGTTTCGCAGGCCACGAAGCAGCGCCACTAACCTGCGAAAGGCACCGCTGTGCGGAAGGAGGGCCTCGCGGTCCGAACGCGGTGCAGGCGGGCGGGACACGTTCCAGTGTAACACGGCGCAAAAATGCAACGTTTCACGCGCAGGGTGGCGGATTTCGCTTTTGCAATGCTTCTGTACTCAGAAGGACCCCAAGCCACCAACAACGCGTGTGGCCCAGTAGATGCAACACCAGCCGTCAAGGCAAGACCATGCGCGGCCTCATTACCACCCGGCATCTCGTGACCCACGCTCACTTGATTGTGAGTTTGTTCGGGGTGCGTGCTTACTTCAATTGCGTGGCCTGCGTGCTGCGCAAGGGCGGCCGAGCGACCTTTCTCGACGCCGTTTCGCACTGACTCACCGCGACTTCCTTTTTTCGAACTCGCGGACTAAGTTGCGCCGGCATGAGAATGCTGGGTGTTTGGGGGATTCTGTTCATGATGGGGTGTGCGCCGACTGACCTGGTCGCGCCCGTGACGGTCGTGGCGACACGAACACCGGGGGTGTCGTTCGTGATTGTCCGCCCGAAGTCGACGGTCGGTCATCACACGGCTTCGCGGCTGCAACCGGGCGACAATTCCAAGGTCAATAACGCCAGCTGGTACATGCTGATGTGCGACGCGCGACCAGTGGATGGCATGCATTGTTCGATCCCCACGGAAGCGGCCTTGGCTCGTTATTCGTACACGCCGGCTACTGGTGTCGCCGCGGCACCGATCGATCAAGGGGTGGGCACGTTGTCGGATTTCTCGACCCATCTCAGCCGCGATAAAGACGACGCTGAGCCGGTCGCGCCGGCACCCGCTCCAGCGACGGTGCCCACCGTCGCGCCGCCCGCGGCGCCTCCGGTCACTCCCGCTGCCGCTGGAAAGACGGTGAAGCCGTGAGGCGCGTCGGATTCATGTGCTTAGTCGTCGGTGCAGTGAGCCTGCTCTCGGGCTGTAGCAATCCGCCTTATGTGATCGCTCCGTTGCACGAGGAAACGCGCCGCGATCGCCTCGATGCGCAATGGTTTACGCGCGAGATTTCCGACGGCAACGGCCTTCAAGCGGTGGAACTCGTGTATTGCCCACTCGAGCCCAACATGAGCTTGGTGTGCCGCACCGCCATCGTTTGGCGGCGCGATCAATCCGCGCTCGTCGACACCGAGCCGACTGCCGTGGTGCCAACCGTAGGCGTTGCGCCCGCTCCCGCCGTCGCTCGCTAGGTGTTGCGGAATGTCCGTTGCGGAAGCGTTGGTGCGTGAGGGCGGTTGCCACTGTGGGGCGATTCGCTACCGAGTCACGATTCGGTCGCGCGTCGTCTCCGAATGCAATTGTTCGATGTGTCGAAAGCGGGGCGGCCTGCACTTGATCGTGCCGGATGAAGACTTCGCGCTGCTGTCGGGCAGTGACGCCCTCACCGAATACACTTTCAACACTCACGTGGCCAAGCACCTGTTCTGCAAGCGTTGCGGCATTCACTCGTTCGGGCGCCCGCGCTCACAGCCCACCAAGATCACGGTCAACCTGCGCTGCTTCGACGAAGATCTGTCGCCGCTCTTTGCTACCACCGCGTTCGATGGCGTGAACTGGGAGCGCACGATGGCGGAGCGCTCCAAGCCGTAAACCCGTCGAGTGGGGTTCGCCGAGGCGTTTGGTTTACGCGCCGCCGCCAGAGCCCGCGCACGTGAGTTCATCGATCGCGGGCGCCACGCACGGGCAGCAGCCGGAGGAGACCGCCTTACCGCCGCATGAAGCGACGCAAGTCGTCGCGCGGAAGCACTCACTGATCGCGCACGAGGCGGAGCCAGCGCTGCCACCATTGCTTGCGCCGCCCGCAGCCGAGCCAGCGCTGCCACCATTGCTTGCGCCGCCCTGACCGCCAGAGTGAGCATCGTCACTCGAACAAGCAACGAACGAGAGCCCGACTGCAAGCAGCGCAAAGCCGTAGGAGAGCGCGCGCAGACCCTGATTGCTTTGCTTTTTCATGTGCCTGAGTGCGGAGTTTGCCACACTGAATCCGGGAGTGGGTACCGGGTTCTCGATTTGCGGTGTTACGCTGCCGGCATGACTCGCTTCGAGAGCTCCGCGGGGTGGCGCCGATTGGGTGCGTTCGTATTTGGGGTGATGGTCGCAGGCTGGCTTTTGCTATCGCCACGTGACGCACGCGCCGAGCGGCTCGATCCCAAACAAGCGCCCGAGCCGCTCAAACCTTGGACTTCGTGGGTCTTGAACGGAAAAGAAGACGCGCTCTGCCCACTCTTTCAAGGCGCAGCCGACGTCGTGCATTGCGCATGGCCCACGCAGCTTTCGCTGACGCTCGCCAAAAAGGGCGGGCACTTCGAACAACGGTGGCATCTCGACGCGCGCGCGTGGGTACCTCTACCCGGTGACGGGACACGCTGGCCCCTGGACGTGAAGTCGGGCGCCAAGAAGCTGACCGTCGTCGAACACGATTCGGTGCCGAGCGTGCAACTCGAACCGGGCGATCACACGATCTCCGGCTCGTTCGCCTGGGATTCACTGCCGGATTCGCTGCAGGTGCCGCCGCAGACGGGCATCGTCGCGCTCGTGCTCGAGGGGGCTCGCGTGGCCGAACCCCGACGTGACGACGCCGGCCGGCTGTTTTTGCAAAAGACCTCCACCGAAACCGAGGGCGACAAACTCGAAATCGTGGTGCATCGACGCGTGACGGACGACGTGCCGCTCGTGCTGACGACGCGGGTGGTGCTCAATATTTCCGGGAAAAGCCGGGAGGTGGTGCTCGGGAAAGCCTTGCCGCCGGGCTTCATCCCCATGTCGATCACCAGTGATTTGCCGGTGCGCATCGAGCCTGATACGCGGCTTCGAGTCCAAGTGCGCCCTGGGACCTGGACGGTCGAAGTCAGCGCGCGCAGCGAGGGCCTGGTGAGTGAGCTTGGCCGTCCCGCGCCGGACGGGCCATGGCGAGAGGGCGAAGAGGTTTGGGTCTTCGAGGCCAAGAGCGCATTGCGGCTGACCTCGGTGGAGGGCGTGCGTGCCGTCGATCCACAACAGACTACGCTACCCGACGCGTGGAAGGTGCTGCCCGCCTACGCCATGGGGTTGGAAGACAAGCTGCGCCTCGTCGAGAAGCGCCGCGGCGATGTCGAACCGGAACCCGACCGTTTGTCGCTCGCGCGCAACCTATGGCTCGATTTCGACGGTAACGGCTACACCGCGAACGACACCATCACGGGCACGCTGCATCGCGCGTCACGCCTGGAGATGCTGCCGCCCACCGTGCTCGGCCGTGTCGCGATCGATGGCAAGGATCAATTCATCACCTCGCTGGAACAAGCTCCAGGCAAAGCGGGCGTCGAGGTTCGGCAGGGCGATCTGCGCGTTTCGGCCGATAGCCGCATCACGGGGGACCCGCACGACATTCCCGCCGTCGGCTACGATCACGACTTCCACGAAGTCTCGGCGACCTTGCATTTGCCGCCGGGTTATCGGTTATTTCATGCTTCCGGAGCCGATGAAGTGCCCGGTACTTGGGTGCGTCATTGGACGCTGCTCGAGCTGTTTTTGGTGCTCGTGCTGTCGCTCGCGTTTGCCAAATTGTTCGGCCCTGCGTGGGGCGCGCTCGCGTGCTTGACCTTCACGCTGGTGTTCCCCGAAACGGATGCAGCGCGCTGGATTTGGCCCGTAGCGCTGGCAGCAGAGGCGCTCGCGCGCGTGGTTCCCGCGGGCAAGGCGCGCGCAGCCTGCCTCGTGCTGCGGCTCGGCGCGTTGCTCGTCTTGCTGCTGACCACGTTGCCGTTCGTGGTCCAGCACGTGCGAGAAGGGATTTACCCCGCGCTCGCCGATAGCGAGATGGGCAGTAGCGACATGACGGGCGAAACATTCGGCGCCGCCGCGCAAGAAGCGGTCGCGGCGGCTGCGCCCGCATCGCCGCCACCCGCGCAAGTCGCCGATCAGAAGGCCGACGCGCCCGCCGCCGTGGAAGTCCCTCAAGAGGCGAAGGAAGCCGGGAAGGGCATCGCGCTCAGTCGCGGCGGCGGCGGCGGCGGCGCCGGCGGCGGCTCGCTCGGCTCGATCTCCTCTGATCTCCGCTACAGACAATTCAACGAAGCCTACGACCCGAACGCCATGGTGCAGACCGGGCCAGGGCTACCGAAATGGCGTTGGTTTACGACCAGTGTGAGCTTCAGCGGCCCGGTCGATCGCACTCAGCGACTGCATTTGTACCTGTTATCGCCCAGTGTGAACCTGGTGCTCGCGCTGCTCCGCGCGCTGCTCTTGGCGTTGCTGTTCGCTCGCCTGCTGCCATTCGGTACCTCGCGTTGGCCGGGTTTCGGGCGCGGCGTAGCGGCGGTGGCGGCGGCCGCGTTCGTGCTGCTGAGCGGCTCTCTGGCGCGCGCAGACATCCCTGCCGACCCGCTGCTCGATCGCTTGCAAGAGCGGCTGCTCGAGAAGCCCGATTGCACGCCGACTTGCGCCTCGAGTTCACGCATGCTGCTGGACGTGCACGGCAATGTGCTGCGCACGCGTTTGGCCATCGAAGCTAGCGCGACGACCGCGATTCCGCTCCCTGGCGACGCGGCGCAGTGGCTGCCCGAACGCGTGATCGTGGATGGCAAAGAGGCCCAAGGTTTGCTCCGCATGCCGGATGGCCAGCTCTGGCTACGCGTCTCTGCGGGAACCCACGAGGTCTCGGTCGAGGGCGCATTGCCCAGCCGCGAATCGGTACAAATTGCGTTGCCGCTCAAGCCGCATCACGTGGAGGTGAGCGTCGATGGCTGGCTGCTCGAAGGTGTCCACGAAGATGGTCTCGCTGACGACCATTTGCAGCTCACGCGCGCGCACGTCGAAGGTGGCCCAGCGGGCGCAGCGCTGGCTGCCGGCACGCTGCCGCCCTTCGTGCGCGTCGAGCGCACCTTGCAAATCGGCCTGAATTGGCAGGTTTCTACGCACATCGTGCGGGTGACGCCGGCAGGCTCCGCCGTCGTGCTGGAAGTGCCGTTGCTGCCCGGTGAATCGGTGACCACGCCGGACGTGCGCGTCGTGCAGGGCAAAGTGCTCGTGAACATGGCGCCTGACGCGACCGAGCTCAGCTGGCAATCGGTGCTGGAGGAGAAATCACCCGTGGTGCTGGTCGCGCCGAAGACGGTGACCTCGAGTGAAGTCTGGCGGCTCGACCTCAGCCCGATTTGGCACGCCACGTTGAGCGGCATCCCCGTCGTGCACGGCGAGGCCGGCGCGCGGATTCCCGAGTGGCGCCCGTGGCCCGGTGAAACAGCGACGATTGCGCTTTTGCGTCCAGCGGGCATCGCCGGTCAAACGCTCACCATCGATAGCAGCGAGTACGAGATCCGCCCAGGCCTCCGCGCGACCGACGCAACCATGACGTTCAACCTGCGATCGAGTCGCGGGGGGGAGCACGTGGTGCGTTTGCCCGAGGGCGCGACGTTGGAGAGCGAATCGAGCAACGGCGCTCAGCAACCGCTGCGACAACAGGGGCGCAACGTGACGCTCTCGGTCGTACCGGGCGCGCAGCGCATCCAGCTCGCATTTCGCCTGCAATCCGGGATTTTGAGCTCGTTTACCACGCCCGCCTTCGACTTTGGCACGAAGACGGTGAACGCCACCACGCGCGTGCGCCTCTCGGATGCACGCTGGGTGCTGTTCGTGCATGGCCCGCGCTTGGGCCCCGCCGTGCTGTTCTGGAGCTTGCTGCTCGTGCTGCTACTGGTTGCGTTCGGGCTCGGCGAAATTGCCTGGGTGCCGCTCAAGCGCTACGAGTGGATGCTGCTGGCGATGGGCTTATCGCAAATCGAGCTGCCAGCAGCGGCGCTCGTGGTCGGTTGGTTGGTCGCGCTCGGCTACCGGCGTCAACGCCCGGCGAAGAACAGCGTCGTGTTCGACTTGGGTCAGATAGCGCTCGTGAGTTGGACGCTGATCGCCCTTTGCATCTTGGTCTACGCGGTACAGCAAGGGTTGATGGACACGCCGGACATGCAAATTCGCGGCAACGGCTCCTCGACGGAACTCCTGCAGTGGTTCGAAGATCGCACCGGGACGAGCCCCGAACAGCCCTACGTGTTCTCGGTACCGATGCTCGCGTACCGCGGCGCGATGTTGGCGTGGGCGCTTTGGCTCGCGGTCTCGCTGCTGCGTTGGTTACGCTGGGGTTGGGCGAGCTTCTCCGCTGGTGGGATCTGGGCGCATCGCCCGCGGAAAGCCGCGCCCGTGCCGTTCGTGCCACCGGTGGCGCCGCAGGCGGCAGAACCCCCGCCGCCCGCTGCTGAAGACTACCCGCCGACCGACGACGGCGGGTAACCAACCGACTGCATCACTGACGCGGCGGCGGGAGTGCGCGCCGCTCGGCCCAATCCATGTTGTAGCCGCGCGCGAAGTCGCGCGCCAAAAGTCCGAACGAGCTCAGGCCGTGTCGGGCTTCGGCGGCGAAGTCTTGGAACACCATGGAGATCATGCGCTTCATGCCGAAGTGGACGAAGTAGTTCTTGCGTAGACACTCGGGCGCATCCTTGCGCACCCACTTCAAGAACGGACCGAGCTCCGGCACGGTGGCGAGCCCGGGGGAGCGCACACCGCGCGTGAGTGCCTTCCACGGCTTCGGCCACAGCCCGCTCTCTTTCAGCGCCGCGAAGATCCTGAGCGAGGCCTCTTCCGGATCGAGCTTGCCCTGTTGCACGCGATCGATTTCAGCGCCGGCGCGTTCGAACAGGGCTCGATATTCAGGCAACTCGGAGGCCTGCGCGCCCGAAAACGGCGCCTCCTCACAAGCATCGAACACGACCGGGTCACCCGTTTCCAGATAGTGCCCGAGCGCCTCGAGCACGCCGAGCGCGCCATACACGGTGCCGAGGGCCCACACGCGGTACCACGCGTTCCACAGATTGAAATTCGCGAAGGCCACGTACGAACGCGAAACGAGCGAATCGAAGTACGCAATGTTGCTTTTGACGCGCGCGTCGATCGGGAGAAAGCGATCGAGCGCATAGTTGCCGTCGGCTTTGGCGCGGATCAAACGCCAGGCCAACATGTTGATGGCCGACATCGACACGGTCAGCCCGGACGAAAACAATGGATCGACGAAGGCGAAGGCGTGCGGGACCAAACAGAAGCGATCCCCGACGCATTTCGTGGACGAAAACTGCAGGCGACTAGCGCGGATCCAGGGCCGGATCGCCGACGCGTGGGCGAATTGATCGGCGAGCGCCGGATAGCGCGCAATGAATCCTCGAAATTCCTCTTCGGGCGAAACGGTCGTCGGGGGGTGGATCTTGGGGTCCAGGAGCAGCCCCACGCTGCACAGCTGGTTCGTCGATGCCGGGTGATTATCGAATGGAATCACCCACATCCAGCCGCCTTCGAAGATGTGGTGCAGCGTGCCTTGGCTCATGGCACTCGGCAATTGGTGCACGCTTTGAGCGGCAGTACACGCGTCGAAGGGTTTTACCCCCGCCATGTGCGTGTACAGGCCGCGCGAAGAAGTCTTCAACGGACACGGTGTTTCACGCAAGCCGAAGAGCTCCGCAAGCGGCGCCTTCGGGCCGCCCGCGTCCACCACGTACTCACACTGAAACTCCTCGCCGGTGCGCGTTTTCATACGCACACCGCCGTCGATCGTGACTTCGGTGACATCCGTTTGCTGGCGCACCGTCGCGCCATAGGAAGCCGCCACGTTGAGCAAGTACGAATCGACGTCTTGCCGGAACATGTGCATGTCGGGCCCGAGCGGCGGCGAGAGCGTTGCCATCTGACAGCACTCTTCCGGGCGGTGCTTCTCGTTCGCGCGATGAAACACGAACGAGAAATTGCGCTTCACCCCGCACGTGGTCGCCACGCGCCGGCGCAGTTTGGTGTACGTGCTCAGGTTGTTGAGTTCGGGCACCCCGTATCGGGCGGCGAGCAGTCGGAAGTGAAACGTGGTTTCCGGCACGGTCGATTCACCGATCGCAAAACGCGGGTGCACGCCTTGCTCGATGAGCAGCGTCTTCACGCCGTTTCGAGCCAAGATCGCCGCCAGGATCGAGCCGGTGATGCCGCTGCCCAGAATCGCGACGTCGTACTTCTGCTCTGTCATGACAACCAGGTTACTACCGAGTTCGTAGCTCGGCGTAGCTTCGCGAAACCCGTGAAACTTCTCCCGTCGAATCGTCGCGTCGTCGGAAACCGCCAGTCAGCGTTGCGCGGCGGCGAGTGCGTCGAGCGCGCCGTCGCTGTCTACGAGTGCCAGCATGCCACCTCTGACCACACTCGCTGTTCCCGCATCGGCAGGCAGCGACGCCCAGTCGTTCGTGGTGAAGCCGAACTCGACTTCGAGCTGGCTTCGATAGCGCACGCGGAGCGCTTGCACGCGGCCCCAATCCTCGAGCGCCACGGTCACGGGTTCACCGAACTCGCTGAGCCAGGCGTGGTGCTCGAGATAGCGCGCCGGCTCGACACACAACAGCACGAGGTCGATGTCGGAATCGGGGCGAGCGTTGCCACGCGCGTGTGAGCCAACGAGCGCGATGGCCCGGACGTCAGCGCGAGGCGCCGCCCAGCGCTTCACTTCGGCAATGAATGCAGCAATTGACATCGTCTGGTCCCAACCCGGAAACGAAGCACGAGGATAGCAGGCCAGACCCTCGATGCGCGCCCGAAATCGGGCATTTCTCGCAGCATGGTGCCGCGAAAACCCGCGAAACGAGTCGCAGCGAGGCGTTCGGACCATAGACGTTTCGAGCGACTCGCGGCATGGTAGCTCGTATCCGTGGCGCGCCGTTCGTTCGAGAAACCGAAGCAGCAGGCACCGTCCGAGCCGGGCCGCGAGTCGACGTGGCGTTTGCAACCGCCGACCATCTTCTCGTACTTGGATGCGATCGCCCATCACGGCTCGATTCGCAAGGCCGCAGAAGCGTTGCACGTGGCCTCCTCTGCGCTGAACCGTCGAGTGCTCGACTTGGAGGAGGAGCTCGGCTCGCCACTCTTCGAGCGTCTGCCGCGCGGAGTGCGCGCAACGGCCGCGGGGGAGCTGCTGCTCGCCTACGTGCGCCGTTCACTCAAAGAATTGCGTCTCGTCGAGGCACAAATCGATGGCCTGAGTGGGCTCGTTCACGGCCGTGTGCGCATCGCCGTGGCTGAATCCGTAACCGGCCGGCTGCTCCCCGATGCCATCGCCGAATATCACGGCCGTCATCCGGGCGTCGGTTTCTCGGTGCGCGTCGGCGGGCCAAAGGAGATTGCCGGCGCGCTGTTACGCGACAAAGCAGACCTCATTTTGACCCACGAACAGGCGGAAAGCGCGGATCTCGCGGTGCTCGCCGAGGTGCATCAACCGCTGTGCGTGCTGGTCGCGCCCGAGCACGCGCTCGCCGGGCGGGTCACCTTGCGCCTGCGCGAATGCGTCGCTTACCCCATCGCCATGCCCGACGAAACGCTGGCCGCGCGCGGCCTCCTCGATGTCGCGCTCAGCCGCGCCTCGATTCGTTTCGAACCGGCGCTCGTCTCCAACTCGATCGAGGCCACCAAGGTGTTCGCGCGGAGCAGCCACGGCGTGTGCTTCTCATTTCACATCGGGAAGAAGCCGGATGTTTCCGGAATGATCTCGATCCCGCTGAGTGATCCGGAGCTGCAAAGCGCGAGCTTGCGCCTCGCGGCACGCCGCGGTCGCGTGCTGCCCGTTGCGGCGGCGGCGTTCGCCGAACAATTGATCGCCGTCTTCGACGAGCTCTGAGCTGCGCTCGCCGGCCGTTTCTTCGCTGCGTTCGCGAGCGCGCTGATTTCGAGAGCGGTGCGTTCGCCGATTGGCGCTGGTCAACCGAACCAGAACGCGCGTAGATCGAAAACACCGTGATCGTCGCGGCGCCACTCGCGAGGATCACGGTGAAATCTCTGGAAAACGCTTCGAAACAATCCCGAAGCGGTGTCCCGAATGCGTGTGCCGTACCACGGAGGTAAACCATGACTGACGCGAAACCCAAGCTATGGACGCCAGGTGATTGGAACGCCTATTTCGGCTTCGGTACCAACATCCTGGTCAACTTACTGGTGCTGTCTGGCTTGCTCCGGTTCGTGCTGAAAATGCCGGACCACATCGTGTTCGGGCGCATCCTGCCTGCCACGGGTTTGATGATGTGCATGAGCACGCTCTACTACGCGCGCCTCGCCTACAACTTGGCCAAGAAGACGGGCCGCACCGACGTGTGCGCGCTGCCCTCGGGCATCAGCGTGCCGCACATGTTCGTGGTCGTGTTCGTGATCATGCTGCCGATTGCCTTGAAGACGGGTGACCCCGTCAAAGGCTGGGAAGCGGGGCTGTGTTGGGTGTTCGTGCAGAGCTTCGTGCTGATGGCGGGCGGCTTCATTGCCCCGGTGATTCGCAAGATCACTCCACGCGCGGCTCTGCTCGGTACGCTCGCTGGCGTCTCCATCTCCTTCATCTCCATGCGTCCGGCGCTCGAAATGTTCATGACGCCCGTGATTGGCCTCGTGTGCTTCACCATCATTTTGGCGAGCTGGTTCGGCGGCGTGCGCTACTTCAAGGGGATTCCGGCTGGGTTGGTCGCTATTGCCGTTGGTAGTTTGATCGCCTGGGGTTCCACCGCCCTCGGCTATAACTTCGGCGGGATGTCGGCGGCGGGACTGAAATCGTCGTTCTCGAACTTCGGGTTCTCGATCCCGATCCCCGCGTTCGGGCACGTGTTCTCTGGCTTCCAATTCCTGGGCACCATTCTGGTGACCGCGATCCCCTTCGGCATCTACGACTTGGTCGAGGCGCTCGACAACGTCGAGAGCGCGGCCGTCGCAGGCGATAGCTTCCCCACCACGCGCGTGCTCACGGCCGACGGCGTGGTCAGCCTCATCGGCTGTTGCATGGGTAACCCGTTCATCAACGCCGTTTACATCGGGCACCCCGGCTGGAAGTCCATGGGCGGTCGCATCGGCTACTCGGCGGCTACGGGCATCACCGTGATCCT
>Ga0105241_10001405_pt1 | contig 18429 bp, 19 predicted proteins | sample KBSC64metaG_FD_80422 | JGI IMG/M metagenome (GOLD analysis project Ga0105241, IMG submission 80422) | Corn rhizosphere microbial communities from Kellogg Biological Station, Michigan, USA - KBS C6-4 metaG | ecosystem: Host-associated > Plants > Roots > Rhizosphere > Soil | place: Michigan, USA... | reverse complement strand
GCACCAACCAGCTGCGTATCGTTGCGTTCGATCTCGACCCCAACAACGCCCCCGGCGATGCGTTTACGATTGTCCACGTGCAGATTTCCATGCACCAGGACGTCGCGAACCAAGTCGCGTACTAACCGCAGCCATAAGGAGAACATCAAATGGCAGTTCCAATGCGGAGTACCGACTTCCGCTCAATCGTCGAGCCGATTCTCAACGAGACGTTCGACGGCATCTACGATCAGCGCCAGGACGAGTGGAAGATGGTCTTCCGCGAGTTCCGTGGCACTCCCCGCAACTATCACGAAGAGCCGGTTCTGTTCGGCATGGGCGCGGCTCCGGCCTTGCCCGACGGCACTCCCGTCACCTACCAGTCCGGCGGCGTGCTTTTCATTCAACGGTACGTCTATCAGGTCTTCGGTCTCGCGTTCGCGTTGACGAAGGTTCTGGTTGAGGACGGCGACCACATCAAGATCGGCCAGATCTACGCCGAGCATCTCGGTCAGTCCATGATCGAGACGAAGGAAACCCTCTGCGCGAACGTGCTTAACACGGCGTTCACGAGCGGTTTCAACGGCGGCGACGGCGTACCGCTGATCTCTACCTCTCACCCCCTGGCACCCCCAGCGGGCGTTGCGAGCAACCAGCTCACGACTTCGGCGGCTCTGTCGCAGACTTCGCTCGAGCAGATGCTCATCCAGATCCGTGGCGCCGTGGACAACAACGGCAAGCGCATCCGTCTGAACCCCATGCAGATCGTCACAGGTCCGCAGAACGTGTTCCAGGCGGAGGTGCTGCTGAAGAGCGTCCTGCGCACCGGCACTGCGAACAACGACATCAACCCCGTCAAGTCGATGGGTCTGCTGTCGAAGGGGCAGGCGAATATCACCCGCATCACTTCCTCGACTGCCTGGTTCGTCCAGACGGACGTGAAGAACGGCTTGAAGCTGGCGATGCGGCGTCCTCTCGAGAAGAGCATGGAAGGCGACTTCGAGACCGACAGCATGCGCTACAAGTCCACAGAGCGGTACATCCCGTCGTGGACCGACTGGCGTGCGATGTTCGGAACACCGGGGCTCTAAAGAGTGCTCGGACGGCGGTGACCACTTTGAAGTTGTCATTACCCCGATCGCTTTGACTTGCGATCCGTCGTCCGAACCTTCTCACCAGGAGAAAAGATCAAATGCAATTCAGTGATAATCTACTGATCGGCCCGGTTGTACCTGGGGGTCCGGCAGTTCCGGGGCTTCAGGCCGGAAACGATACGGCAGGCCCCAGTCCTCAGTTCAGGGGGATCGGCCCCCTTGCGCGCAATTACGTTTATGATATTGTCCCAGCGACTCTCGCTACGGCCAATATCGCGGCGTTGCAGCAGACGGCAGGCGCCGGGGCTCTCGTTCTGACGGCAGGAGCCGGGATTACGGCTGTCGTAATCAACGGACAGACCCGCTTGCAGATGGATGTCCCTCGGGGCGTCTCTTTGACCTCGGCAGCGAACGAATCGGCAGTCAACTTTACGGTGTCGGGCTTCGACATCTACGGTCAGCCGATGACTGAGACCTTGGCGGGACCGAACGCCAATACCGTTTCGACCAAGAAAGCCTTCTGGCAGGTTGTCTCGGTTTCGGCCAGCGCGGCGGTTGCCAACAACACGAGCGTAGGTACCAGCGACGTCCTCGGACTGCCGGCTATCGTCTCGGATCGCGGCTACGTTGATCGTGTAGGCTGGAACAACGCTCTCGCCAACGATGCTGGAACCCTGACGGTAGCAGATGCTACCTCTCCGGCCACGGCATCTACGGGCGACGTTCGGGGAACCTACCTGCCTAGCAGTGCGAGCAACGGTACCAAGAGACTGGTTCTCGAGATCCTCCTTCCATCAACCGCAGTGGGACCAGCGGCCACTCGAGTCGGAGCGCTTGGCGTAACGCAAGCGTAAGGAGGCTAACATGCGTCCAATCCGAATTACAGGGGTGACGGGGAACTCGGTCCCCGTGCCTCTGGATGCCTACGCCGTCGGAGCCACTACCCTGGTAAGCTTCGATACGGCGGGAGCCCCGAGTATCCAGGTTACCAACGACAACGTCTTCGATTCATCCATTACTCCTCGGTGGGTAGCAAACCAGACCGCGGCGAACGCTAACGGTCAGTGGACTGTCCCAGCCGGCACTCGTGCCGTGCGGGGGACGGGCATGGTAGCTGCGGATGTATTGGTTGTATCGCAGCAAGGTGGAGCGTAAGATGAAAGGTTTCCGAAATACGACCAAGATGCAGATGGGGCACAACTTCGCTGCAGGCGGACACGTGCCCCGTCCCCACTTCGCGCAAGCCCACCCTGTGAGACCGAAACCGGCAAACAGCGATACGGTCAACGGGTTGACGGCACGGACGCCCAATATGGATGGCAACTCTCTGCAGAAGCGCTCTGTACCGTCGACAGAAGTCGATTCGGAGCACGGCGGCAAGAGTGCTGTTAGCTCAGGCTATGCCAGCGGGGGCAAAGTTGTTCACGTGCATCAGCACTATCACAACGGAAAGCGCTTGCCTTCGAAGCGCAAAATGGAGGCGGCTCGACGCAAGGCCGAAGGTGGTCTGATCTCTTCGGGTACGGCCGGGGTCAAGCTTGGGCAGAATGCCAGCAGCAATGCGACTGGCACGCCTTCCATCCGCTCTAATTTCAAGAAGGGCGGAAAGATTGGCCCGGTGAAGAAGGGTGCTCTCCACGCGCAGATGGGAATCCCCCAAGGTGAGAAGATCGGAAAGAAGCGACTGGAGGCTGCCAAGCACTCCTCGAGCCCACAGGAACGCAAGCGGGCGAATTTCGCTTTGAATATGAACAAGGCGACTGGCGGCACGATCAATCCGGTAGCTACCGGTGGAACGATCAACCGTTTCGCTACGGGTGGCACCCAGAATCCCATGCAGTGCGGCGGCGCTCTCTATGCCGCAGGCGGAGGGGTAAAGGCTGCTCTACGGGCCCATGTGGACTCTCCTGCCCCGCAGGGGCACAAGGGTCTAGGGGCCATGATTAGACGCGGGGGCTAGGCTTCTGCTATGCTGCGCGCCAACATTAACCCGAAGCTGGCTGCAAAAGCAGGCTGTCCATATCTGGAGAGTCTCAAATGCCGTTCAGCGGAACCGTTTCGACAACGGTGTTCAACGTCGGGAAAGTCATTGACCGTGCCTTTGGTCGGTGTAAGCTAGCCCCGCAGCAAATCACTCCAGAATACATCCAGATCGCCAAAGATCTGCTGTATGCCTTCCTGAGTACCCTCGGCAACGAGGGTATTCCTTTGTGGGCTCAGTCAAAGATGATTCTGCCCATCTACGAGGGGGTTCAGGACGTAACTCTCGACGAAAGCGTCATCGACGTTCTCAACGCGAACCTGCGCACTTCGACCCGCCTGGTAGGAGTAAGCCAATTCTCCTCGGAGGGGGACCCTACTCTCGCGTTTGATTCGAATCTCGCAACAGCCTGTACGCAGACTCTACCCGGAGGAAATATCGGATGTCAGCTTGGAGCGGATTTCAACCCCAGCACTTACGGGATCTTGCCCAACGCGAGCGGGACTTGGGACTTCTCTTTCCAATCCTCGAACGACGGCGTTACCTGGAAGACAATTCATACTGGAACTCAGGTCCCGATGGTGGCCGGGGAATGGTTTTGGGTGGATATCGAGGGGCTACCGGAGGTAGGAGTTGGCTGGCTGAGACTTCTCGCCTTAAACACTACCATCTTAGACGTTACTGAACTAGTCTTCGAGGATGCCCCGAACGAGATCCCCATCGCGAAGGTAAACAGGGATGACTATGCGAACCTGCCGAATAAGTGGTTCACCGGTCGTCCGGTGCAGTTCTGGTACGATAAGCAGATCCCCGCTCCGATTATCACACTGTGGCCCGTGCCTCAGTTCCAGTATACCTTCAACCAGATTGTACTGTACGTCAACCGCTATATCATGGATGTCGGGGACCTTACCGATAGCATCGAAGTTCCTCAGCGGTGGCTGCTTGCGATCATCACTGAGCTGGGACGGCAGCTCGCAATGACAATTCCGGAAGTCAAGACGGAGGTACTGATGTACCTCGGGCCGGAAGCCGACTCGCTGCTGAAGAAAGCGTGGGCATCTGAGACCGATCAGGCGCCGACGTTCCTGCGTCCGCGAATCTGGAACTATACGAGGTAGTCATGCCTCTCTACTTAGATCCACGGGGACGAGCTACCTACGGCATCGGGATCTGTGCCCGGTGCTCACGGAAGATGTTCCTCGATGAGTTGCACTCCGACCCTAACTCGCCGGGGCTGATGGTCTGCAAGAAAGATTTGGACGTGCTCGATCCGTATCGCCTGCCTGCACGCGAAACGGAGGACATTACCCTGCCGTTCTACCGGCCGGATCTCGACTTGACGGGACGCTCGCCGTACCCGTGGCCCGTCGATCAGATGCTTCGCCAGCGCCTCGTAACCGAGGATGGACAGAATATTCTGACACCCGACGGTCAATATATCATCGTAGACATACCACCGGGGCCTTATGACCTTCCTATCTAAAATCATCGCGCTTACTCTGTTGGCTTGTGGGGTCGCATCGGCTCAAGTACCGATCTCGGGCCTACCCCCTGCCACTCTGCCTTTGGGGTCTAACGATCAGCTCGTAGTCAATCAGCTGATTGCCCCGAGTAGATACTCTACCCGCCAGGCTCCGGTCTCGGCGGTGACTTCGCTCGTGCCCCCTCTTTCAGCTACCTACATCCTAGAGTCTCCGAATGCACTGATCCCGAATTCTCGTACGCTGCAAGGTACGGCTAATCAGGTAATTCTCAGTGATGGTGGACCGCTGGGTAATTTGACTCTCTCGTTGCCTCAGTCAATCTGCGTAACTTGCGGCCCGACCTTTTCGAGCTTGACTATTACAGGGGTTCTCAACGGATTCTCCGGGGTATTCTCCAGCACCCTACAATCGAATGGGTATACGGGAACCACGGGGAATTTTTCTGGGGCTCTCTCGGCAGACTCCCTTACTCTGACAAACCCACTCCCGGCGACTTCGGGGGGCACGGGCTTCGGAGTCTATGCGATAGGCGACCTTTTGACGGCTTCTGCGACGAATACGCTTTCGAAGTTATCGGACGTAGCGGCAGGATCGTACTTGCGGTCAGGTGGCGTCGCTACCGTCCCCGGATGGTCTACGCTTACGCTCCCGAACGCCGCTACGACTGGGGATCTATTGATCGCGACCGGAACCAACGCCATTGGAAATTTAGCGGATGCCTCAGCGGGAAAGTATCTGCGTTCGGCGGGTGCGGGGGTAGCTCCCGCCTACTCGACCACGACTATTCCTAATACAGCGATTCTCGGTGATATCTGGTATGGTTCTGCGGGCAACGTCGTCTCGGCACTTGCTGGCAATACTACCTCGGCGCAGCAGTTTCTATCCCAGACAGGTACTGGAACGATATCCGCAGCTCCCGTTTGGTCTGCGCTGCCGGGGTCGTTCTCGGGGTTTGCTACCCCCACGGGGAAAGCCGCTCTGACGGCTACTGCTGGGGTAGCTACCACAGGCATAAGGTCTGATGCCAACATAGCTATCGATCAGACGATAGCGCCTACATGGACTGGTACTCATACCTTCGCTACTGCTGCTCCCATTACCATCTACGATGCTACTGGAGCCGCAGCGGATACTAAGAATTGGGATGTTCGAGTGAGTGCGGCTGGAACCTTTGCGGTCTCTACCGCTACGGATGCCGCTCCCGCTACTGCGGTGAAGAATGCTTTGGCGGTGGGACGGACTACCACGGCTATTAGTACCATCGATCTAGGGAATAGCACCGACCAGCCTACGATTACGGCCCAGGGAAAGCTTTTCCAGACCTCTACGGGTGGAGCTTCTTGCCCCGCATCTAATGCGGGATCGAATACCACAGGTTCCTGTTTTAACGTCAACGTCACAGGTCATACAGCCTGGACGCAGGTTATTGCCCCCCTCAACGGATCAGGCAACGAGCTGGGTCTTCTGATCGACGGAGGCACGGGTGCTCTCTCTACTACTGATACTCTCTTCCGGGTAGACGGAGGAAACTTTAGTCAGGTGGAGAAGATCGACGGGCAGGGGAATACCGTCTTCAATGGATCCTCTTTGACCTCTACCGTGGGTCTTACTTTAAACAACGCTAGACCCACTCTGACTCCCAATACCTCCTCCGTTCAGATGGGGGCTAGCGCGGGAGGCATTGCTCAATTCGCGATGAGTGACTCGGCGGGTGCGGCTGATTCCAAGATGTGGGATATGTTCATCGATACTACGACTTGGAATATGCGGGCGGATAACGATGCGAACAACTCCGCTTCTACTTGGCTCCGCGTAACTCGCAGCGGATTGACGATTACGGATATCACAACGGCATCCTCGGCGTTCCATATGACCGGCATCAGCACTACCGCGTCAGCTGCGAATATGTTCATCGATAACGCCTCGGGAAACAATATCCTGCGCTCTACGTCCTCGCTGCGCTATAAGCAGGACGTCACCCCGTTAGAGGATGCCTGGAGAGTAGTCAACGCTCTAAAGCCGGTGCGGTTCCATAGCAAGGCTACCGCAGACGATCATAAGGCTTGGTTTTACGGGCTAATTGCTGAGGACGTCGCGAAGGTCGAACCCTCCCTGATAGTAAAGGACCCCGAGGGCAGACCAGACGGAGTTCAATATGATCGTGTGCAAGTTTTCATGCTGCCCGTCGTGCAGAGCATGCACCGGCAGATTCAATTACTCTGGGCCTGTATAGCTCTTTTGGCTATCTGGAATGTTTACTTGACAGTAAGAAAGCGTTAATAGGGACTCTATCAGGAGATCGGAAATATGAATAGCAGGGGTGGAAATGGCAGACCCAGCAACGGTTGCTTCAGGAGCTATCGAGTGGAGAACCGTCGCGGTAGCAGCTTGTAGTCTCGTTATGACAGTCCTAACCTTTTTGGTAACGGGGATTCGTGCCGAGATGAAGAGGCAGGGGGACAAGCTAGCGGAGATTGATCGGGATTATATCAATCGAAACGAGCTTCGTCATGAGATGGCAGAGGTGAGAGAGCATATCGAGAGACGCCACGAGGAGAATCGTGGATTTCTCGAGAAGATCTCAAATAAGATCGACGTCAACGAGGACAAAGAGTCCAAGACCCGTCACGATATCCGGGATGCAGTCAACGCCTTAGTTATTCAGCAATCGGTGTTTCAGGAAAAGATCGAGCTTTGGAGAAAAGAGAATGAACGAACCGCAGCAGCAGCCGCCCACGCCGCAACAGCCGCAGCAGACGCCGCAGCTCGCGCCGCAGCGCTTGCCAACCGGACAACTAAGTAGCCTGAGCAGAGTCCAACGGGAGTTCTCCCGCTGCCTGGTGCAACTCGAGACGAAGATCTTGGCGGATGGTCTCGGGTTTACTCTGGGAGAGAGTTATCGAACGGCTGAGCAGGCTGCGATCAACTCTCTCTCCCTTTATGACCGGGCGCGCATCCGGGCTATTCTGGAAACGAAGTATCCCGTTCTGGCCGATGCCATCGGGTCTTCGACTTCGAGGGGGATCAAGAACAGCGTGCATAGGGACAAGCTAGCGCAGGACCTAAATCTATACAAGGACGATAAGTGGCTGGAGGATGCCGCTGACTATCTGCCGTACGGGGAGTTTTGGAAGAGCCTTCACCCCCTGGCAAGATGGGGAGGAGATTTCGGGGATGCCGATCATTTTAGTTTCGAGTACAACGGGAGACGTTAATGGCAGACGACACCCCTCCGGCCGCAATCCCCTGGTATCGATCGAGGATCATCCAGGGCATCGTGGCGGGAGTAGTCGCACAGGTCATATCGAGGCTGCAGGCTCAGTACCACTTCGATATTACGGTTTGGGGATTTACCGCAAACGATATCGTATCAGCAATCATGGACGGCATCACTGCCATCGCGGTTGCCTATACGGCTCATGCGCGGGTTATGCAGACGACGGCCCCTCAGATCGTATCGAATCAACCGAAGGCCGACGTAATCAACGAGGAGGCGAAGAAGTGAGTTTCAAACGTTTCGTGATCGGGGTAGTTCTCGCAGTGGCTTTGTCTGCTTGCACCACCTTGGGTATTCCAACCGCAAAGACCTTCAACGAGAAGTGGCTAGCGGCGCAGACTACCGATACGGCAGTTCTCCAGACGGATATTGCATTGCTGCAGGCAGGCAAGATCTCGAAGGAGGATGCCGCAAACGTCGAGGCCCAAGCAGACAACGTCAAGGCGGGACTCGATATCGCGCGGACCATCTACGAGAACGATCAGCAAGCCGGGCAATCGAAGCTCGACTCGGTAGTTACGGCGTTGACGGCTCTGCAGACCTACTTGCAGTCAAAGGGGAAGTAAATGGATAACGTGAGTTTGGCTCTGCAGCTGTTCATTATTGCTTCCCAGTCGGCTGCAAAGTGGGCGGACTTGATTACGTCTGCTCAGAGAGAATCTCGCGACATCACCGATGAGGAGATGAACGCAGCGAGCGAGGACTATAAGTCCGCACATGCGCAGCTCGACGCTTTGCTGAAGGGTTAATACCATGCCTGCAATGACGTATACATCTCTGCAGAACGACATGCGGGCTTACCTGGAACGAGGAAGCTCGAAGGACACTGTTGTATTTGCGCAGATCCCGAGCTTGATTACGCTGGCGGAGAAAGCAATTGCTACAGCGATCAAGGTACAGGGGTTTCTCGTTCCAGTCACTTCTAATCTCGTAACGGGGGTCTCGGTCTACGCGAAACCGGATCGATGGCGGGAGACGGTCTCTATGTTCTACGGAACGAAGAGAATCCCGGCTGCGATCAATAAGAACAAGTTCAATACTCTGTTCGCTCGCTCGTATGACTACTGCCGAATGTACTGGCCGGACCCGTCCTTGACGGACGCCGAGAACCCCCCGCAGTTCTATGCCGACTACGACTATCAGCACTGGCTGATCTGTCCGACTCCGGTAGAGGACTCCCCCTGGCAGATTAACTACTACCAGCTGCCTCCGTTGCTGGCAGATACGAACCAGACGAATTGGCTTACCGAGTACGTGCCGAACATGCTGCTCTACCGCGCACTGCTCGAAGCGACTCCGTTCCTGAAGAACGATGAGCGCATCCCGACTTGGCAAGCACTATACCAAGAGCAGTTAGCCACGGTCAATGCCCAGGACTTGCAGAAGGTCGCGGATCGTGAATCAGTGAGGAGCACAGCCTGATGGGCAGCTTTACAGAAGTCTTCGGGGGGAATAACATCGCCCCGGCCGGTCCTACCTACCTGTCACTCGACCCGATGACGGCAGACGTCACCCTTGAGTGGCCGGTAGAGACGGCGATTACCGATTTGGTGGTCGCGAATATCATCGACGTCAACGCGACGGGTCCCGGTCTCTCTATCCATCTGCCGAGTGCCGAGGAGGCGAGCACGGGTTATGTCGCTCTCTTCAATAATCTCGGCGCGAACAACGTCAACGTAAAGGCGTCTGATGGTAGCGTCATCGTCTCGGTAGCTCCCGGCACAGTCTGGCAGGTCTATCTCGTTGACAACTCGACTCCGGCCGGATCGTGGAGGGTCTTCCAATTCGGAGCTTCGGTGTCGACGGCGGTTGCGGCCGCTCTGGCGGGCAGCGGGCTTACCGCGAAAGGTACGCAGCTCGCTACTAACTGGATTATTGCTCCCCAGGGTGGCGATTACGTAATCGTAGACGCAGACCGGGCAAAGGTAGAGCAGTATACCGGAGGCGTCGGGACCTTTACCCTGCCACAGCCTACGACGGTAGGACAGGGTTGGTTCGTCGGAATCAAGAATCAAGGTAGCGGCAATCTTACGCTGGCCTCCCCTGATGGCGTAGTAACCATCGACGGTGCGCTGACGAAGACCTTTGCGCCGGGGTCGTCGGCTCTGATTCTTACAGACGGCAACAATTTCTTCTCGATCTTCTCCGGCAGTGGGTCCGGAGGGGGATCCAGTTTCAGTTACATCGTAATCAACGCGGCGGGTAGCGGCAATCTCGTGCTCGCGGGAGCGCAGCTAAACCAGATCGGGTACCGATTCACCGGAGTTCTGACGGGTGCTCGACACATCGTCGTGCCGAATACGGCACAGGAGTACTGGGTTGATAACGAGACGACGGGAGCTTTCACCTTCGATGTCGGCACGGCTGCACAGATCGCGGGAACCGGAGGAGTTATCATCCCACAGGGGAATCAAAAGATTCTCCAGTGTGACGGCACGAATGTGCTTCCGGGCGACTCCACCAGCGTCTCGTTCCCGATCTCCGTTGCCAACGGCGGTACGGGTGCGACCACCGCAGCGAATGCCCGTACGAACCTCGGCGCGACTACGATTGGAAATGCCCTTTTTACGGCGGCTTCGGCAGCAGCGGCTCAGGCAGCGATTAGCGCGGTTCCAACTTCTCGGCTAATCAGTACCGGCAATGGTTTGCTCGGCGGCGGCGATCTCTCGGCGGATCGGACGCTTACGGTAGACGTAGGAGGCCAGCTAGTAGGCTATCGAATCGTTCCTGTCAACTCGCAAGCGGGTAACTACCATTTCGCTGCGGGAGACATCGGGTTCTGCGTTCGGTATCCAAACGGATCGGGTGCCGGGCATACGTACACGGTAGATCCGTTCGCCACTTCGGCTATTCCGGTTGGTGCGATGATTAACGTCTGCAACCGCGATCCGAACAACCTGGCGATTGCGAGAGGCGTCGGCGTTACTCTGATCGTGATCGGAACGGTTACGACGGGCAACCGTACCCTTGCGCAGAACGGCTTGATGTCGCTATACCAGATCGAACAGGACGTTTGGCTCGTCTCGGGTATCGGAGTCGGCTAATGGGATGCGTTCAGCAATCTCTGCTCGCGAGCAACGCCGCTCTAGGCGGCGTGGTTCTATTTCAGAGCTGGAACCCTACTGTAGTAGGAGGAGGTACGCCGAACAACTTCTTCGGGGTCAGCACGCTCGGAGAGATGGGAGGTGGCACCACTACGATTGCTCCCAGGAATTTGGTTCCCGACTGGTATCCCCTCCTGCGAAGCGTAGCGGCTATCTCCGGGTACGAGATCCGTGTTAGTATCATAACCGATCCTACGGGTCAATCGGTTGCGAACAATGCCGCTTTCGGTACGTGGTTTGCTCCGTCCTCGGCAGGAGGGTATAACCAGTTCAATCTCTTTAATGCAAATATCCATACCTCGGCTACGGCGACTTGGAGAGTTGAGATTCGAAGGGCCAGCTCGGCAGTCGTTATGTCTTCGGCTGTCATAACTATGACGACGATCTTCCCATGAGCACTACTAAGCCAATACCAATTCAATCGCAGCCGGGCATCCGGCGCGACGGCACTCTCTACGACGGTCAGGAGTATAACGACGGTCTATGGACTCGGTTCTACCGTGGGCGACCGAAGAAGATGGGAGGCTATCGAGCGGTTACGAGCACCCTCCCTGAAATCGTACGAGGGATGAACTCGTATACGGCGGACGCTGTCAATTACATTGCCCTCGGGGGTCAGTCGACACTCACGCAGATTCGAACGGACTCTACCGGCAACTTCGTGGCTTCGAATGATCGGTTCGGGGCAATGGTTACGGATGCTGAGAATCTATGGCAGTTTGCGGTCTTCAATTCGTCTGCCACGGGTGCCCCGGATAACAAGCTCGTAGCCCATGCGGCTCCGAATCTCGATGATATTTCGTCCACCGTAGAGCGCCAGATTTACTACGGGGATATCACGGCTAATACCGGGCTGACGGCTACGGCGATGGATCCGTGCTCGGGCGGCATCGTCTCGATTTACCCCTACCTGTTCGGGTATGGAAACGGCGGGCGGGTAGACGTATCCCACGTAGGTGATCTCTCGGTTGCCAACGAGAGTGCGTTCGTCACCGGTCAGAAAATCGTAAAGGGCCTACCGTTGCGCGGAGGTGGAGGAGGGGGTGCTGTCCTTCTGTGGTCTCTCGATTCGCTCGTGCGCGGTACGTTTGATAGTTCGATCTTGACCGGGGTGCCGTTCGACTTCGATACGATCAGCGACTCGACTTCCATTCTTTCTTCACAGGGGGTACTGGAGTACGACGGAATCTACTTCTGGATCGGAGTAGACCGTTTCCTGATGTTTAACGGCGTCGTGCGGGAAGTCCCGAATACGATGAATCTGAACTTCTTCTTCGATAATATCAACTTCTCGGCTCGTCAGAAGGCTTTCGCGTTCAAGATCCCTCGCTGGGGTGAGATCTGGTTCTGTGCACCTCTCGGCAACGCTACCGAGTGCAACACGGCGATAGTCTATAATGTCAGAGAGAATACTTGGTATGATACTGCGCTCCCGGCTACCGGCCGGACGATTGGGTATTTTGCTTCCGTATACGAGAAGCCTCTTATGGTTGATTCAACCCTAGACGAGCTGGCGGGGGGGTATACCCTCTGGCAGCACGAGACCGGGACGGATCAGATCAACGGAGGAAACGTTCAGCCGATCCGGGCGAATATCACGTCGGACGAGAAAGACTTCATCGAGCAGGGCATCGACAAGGCCATGCGTATCGACGTCCTCGAGCCGGACTTGGTTCAGGTCGGAGACGTTACGGTCACGGTGCTCGGTCGGTCGAATCCCCGCGCGGCAGATCTCGAATCCGTCTCGATTACCATTCCCGAGTTCGACGGTGTAGACGCGACTCCATTACCTGCGGAGGATCAGGTCATCGAATTTAAGACCGAACGCCGACTCATGCGATTCAAGATCGAGTCAAATACGGCTGGGGGTGACTTCTACCTCGGTAAGACGATGGCTCACGTAGAGCCGACCGACGGAAGGATTACGCAATGAACCAGTTTTTCGTGGATACCATAGATCCCCGCTACTGCACGCTGCAGGAGTGGACCGATGCTATGAAGTACCCGCTTTCGAACAATGCCGATGTCCCCCGTTTGGATAACTCTACTGACCCGGAGGGTTGGAAAGGTTGGGCTAACGACGTAATTCAAGGGAGCAACCGGACCTTCCGAAACCCCCCTGATCCTCGGTTCTACGACGATTGGAGAATTTGGGCATTCGACTTTACAAAGGTAACGTCATAAAATGGGCGCTTTAGATCAATACGCCGGAGAGGCCGCTTCGGGTCTCAGAGACCTGAATACGGGAGCGAATATCTACGGGGGCATCCGATCCGGTACGGCTCAGGGGTACGCGGGGGCCGGTCTCAATGCGGCGAAGCTCGCAGGCAAGACGGGAGTCTTCGGTAGCAATACCGGAGCCGTCAATACTGGAGTAGGTGGTGCTCTGAACGCTTTGAATATCTATAACGGTATTCAGCAAGGCGGAGTTAGCGGCTACGGTAACGCGGCAGTCAATGCAGCCCAGCTCGGCTCGAAGCTCGGCGCGTTCGGGGGAGCCTCGGGGGCTATCGGAAGCATGGCAGGCTATGCCGCCATCCCTTTGGCACTCTACAGCGAGATCAATAACTGGCAGTCCGGTGCAACGGGCTCTGACGCTCTAGCAGGCGCCTCGACGGGTGCGGCTATCGGTAGCGTCGTACCTGGCATCGGTACGGCCATAGGGGCTCTCGTAGGCGGAGCAGCGGGCGCGCTATCGTCCGTATTCGGCAACGGCCGTGTCGCCCCGGAGAATGCGAACTGGGTAGGCTACACCGGAGCGCAGAATCAGGTCATCGATCAGATGAAGCAGGCGGGAGCTACGCCGGAGCAGATTCAGCAGGCGGAGGATTCTCTAGCGTCTCGGGTATCCAATCCGTACGGTGCTCTCGCTGGATACTTCGATCTACGGGATAACCAGATCAAGGGAAACAACCCTCTCTACCAGCAGTACGGCCGGATGGGAGAGCAGAAGTTTACCAACGATCTAGTAAATCAGATCAACGATGCCCGTTCGAAGGGGGTTATCGGAGCGAACGACTCCGCGAGTGACATCTATAATAAGGTAGTCAACCCCTGGGAAAACTCGTGGGGCAAGGGAACGTCTACCGACGCGAACGCGGGAGCGATGCAGGGTCTCATTACCCAGATGATCTCGCAGTACGAGGGTGGCACCGCGAAGAACAACTGGCTCGGTCGCAGCGGCGATCAGGCGTTTGCTAACTTGGCATCTCCGACTACGGGAGCCATCGGGCAGACTACCTCGGCCAATAAGGCCGATCTCGACGCGATTGCGGCTCAGCACGATCAGCAACGGCAGAGCATGGGTTTGGCTCCTGCGGCTGCGCAGGCACAGAACCAAACTACGGCTCCACAGAATATCACTCCACAACCGGTAATGGCCTCTCCTAATTCGCGGCTCGGAGTAGGCTTGCTGGGATCTACGATAGGAAATACGGTAATGGGAAGAAAGAAAGGCGGAGCCATCGCACAGCGGTTGCGCTTCGATGACGGCGGAGACGTGAGCTTCGACTCGGGTGGCGGAGACGACTACCAGTGGACCGGGTTCAATCCGGGCAATACGATTGACTTTAATAGTATCATGAGCGGAGGTTCCGGCAATGACACGCAGGACTGGAACTCAAACCTCAGCGATATCCAGGGGTCGATCGATGCGAACAACCTAGCGATCAATAACGATCTCTACGGGCTCGATCAGTTCGACCAGCAGTACGGCATCAGCCCCGGCGGCGCAGGCAAGCAAAGCGGGCTCTCGAAGCTGGCCGGCAACTTTACAGGGGCAAACGGCCTGAAGGGTCTGCTGCAGGCTTACTCACCCCTGGTAGGAGTGCTCGGGAGCGCGCTGCAGTCGAAGAATAACAACGCCAAGACGGCGTTGGCTCCCGGCATGACTACGGGTGCGGTAGGCGCGATGCCGGTGCCTCACTTTAATCGGACTCCGATTGCCAACCCGACGAATACCGGCTCGCCGATGACTAAGCAGGACTGGTATACCTACGGGTCCCGGCCAGAGGCTCAGTTCTTCGATAACAACCAAGTGCCGCTCGTGCAGAGTGCAGCGGGGCAGGCGAAAGGGGGTAGAACACCTCCTCAGGGTGCATTGAGTCAGGCTATGCAGCCTCCAGGAAGCGAGTTTGACTCGTCCCAGCAGAGCTACGTAGGAGATGATCCGAATATGCCCGGCGACGGCCAGAGCGACGAGGTGCCCGCGAAGCTGTCTAAGGGAGAGTTCGTGATGGATGGACATACTGTCTCGATGCTCGGCAACGGCAGCAATAGCGCGGGAGCCGCGAAGCTCGAGAAGCTGCGTCAGAATCTGCGCAAGCACGCAGCGAAGTCCAATTCCAAGGGCAAGCAGTTCATGCATGCTAAGGAACCGGAACACTATATGAACCAAGGCAAGCCTAAGAAGGCTTCCGCAGGAGCACGCTAATGGGCGTCCTAGACTTTCTCTTCCAGGGTACTACCCCGTCCACTTCGACAACCACGAGTGGAACGGCGGTCCCCGGCTGGCTGCAGCAGTACACCGCAGGGCTGCTCTCGGAGGGCGCAGCGGTTGCCTCGCAGCCATACTCAGCTTCCCAGGGTCCGCAGGTAGCCGATACGACGCAGGACCAGCAGAACGCCTATAGTACCATTAGGGGTCTGCAGGGCGGATACCAGCCTGCGATTCAGCAAGCCTCCAACCTGGTAAACTCCTCGTCTAATCCGGGAGCTATCGGGCAGGCTATCGGCTCGCTAGGCAACGCGCAGAACCAGATCAATGCCTCGGTCGCACCGAATGCGTCCCAGATCAATCCGTATGTATCGAATGTCATCAACAAGGCGACGAACGATGCGACCCGGTACTGGAACCAGTCGATGCTGCCGTCGATCAATAATCAGTTTACCTCGGCCGGGCAGTACGGCTCCTCGGCTAACCAGAGAGCAGCTCAGCAGGGTGCGGCGAATATCACTGGACAGATTCAGGATACCGCGAATGCCCAGTATGCGAATGCCTACCAGAATGCGCAGCAGGCCAACCTGGCGGCTGGGCAGGCGTCCGGGGCACTCGGGCAGACTCTCGGGGGGCTGGGGTACGAGCAGGGTGTTCTAGGCATGCAGGGAGCGAGCCAGCTGGGCAATCTCGCGCAACTAGGGCAGACTCTCGGGATCCAGGGAGCCGGAGCGCTAGACAGCGCCGGTCTCGAGCAGCAGAATCAGAACCAGCAGAATCTGAACGTGGCGCAAGCGAACTTCAACCAGCAGCAGCAGTATCCGTACCAGCAGCTCGGTTGGCTCTCGCAATTGCTCAACGGGCAGAGCGTAGGCATTCCCGGCGGATCGACTTCGAGCCAAGTCAGTACGCAGGGCAATAATTCTGGAACGTCTCCGCTGTTCGGGGCCATCGGCTCGTATATCAACCAGATGGGTTAAGAGGAAAAGAATATGGGTGCTCTGGACGTAACAGACCCGACCGACACTACCCCTGTTATCGAGCCGCCCGATCAGCCGGAAGCGGAAACTGGGCCGATTCAGCTTACGACGACGGAAGAAGCCAAGAAGTACGCGCGCCAGGCACTGGACGACTACTACGGGCACAACCGGCAGACCGAGGACGCGATTGCCCGCGAGGCGACCGCAGAGGCGAACAAGGCCAAAGCAGCCTTGCGCGCAGCCCAACAGCGGCTAATGCAGGACCCATACGCGCCGTCACAGGGCGAGTTAACAGGGAGGCTCGGCACTGCGTTGATGACTCCCGGACCGAATATGTGGTCGGGCATTCGAGCAATGGCTCAAGAGAACGATGCGCAGAAGCAGCAGGAGCGCGAGCGACAAGCGGGGCTAGCTCAGCAGTCTCTCGGCTACGACACGCAGTCGAACGAGATCAGCCAGAAGCTCTTTGCTCTGCGTCAGAAGCTCGCAGCCGACCAGGAGAAGAACTCGGCCACGCTCGCAAAGCAAGGTTTGCAGACTCTCGGCCGTTCGGTTGCGAAGGACAGTGGTCCTGGAGCTGGTGGGAAACCTCTGTCACCGGAAGGAAAGCAAGCTCTCGACGAGCTGGGACCGGATGCGATCTTTACCGATGCCAGCACCGGAAAGACCGACTTTACCCCCCTGTTCCATAAGCGAGTCGCGGAGCTGGTCGGTGCCAAGGTCGAGGATGCCCATGCGCGAGCGGGTACGGATGCGAATCCAATGACCCCCGAGGCGAAGGCACAGCTTGCCGATCAGGCAGGCGTCCCGGCTGTCATTATCGATCCGTATGCGAACCGGGCTACGAAGGAGCGCGTAGCAGCTCAGAAGATCGAGGATACCAAGGCCCAAGCGGACTTCGCAAAGTATGCCGACCAGGATCGGCAGACGTCCGATATGATCGGGCAGGTAGATAACTTCCTGAATCTGAATAAGCAGGTGCACACCGGGCCGGAGCTGGGAGGCTTGACGCTGCCCGGAATGGGAGTCGGCCCGCACGGAGCCAGTTTGCACGGCGGTGAAGGCTTTAACCTCAATCCGTTCCTCGCGGTGCGTCGATTCGATCCGCGCATTCAGGATATGGAGAAGGTTACGAACAATATTCTGACTACGATGCAGAAGCCCGGCTTCTCGCGTATCACGAATATGGATCTGGCGACGTTCGCGAAAGGCATGATGGGCATCGACAAGCCCTTCGAGGTAAACCAGAATATCGCGACCCCGATCAAGGTATGGGGAAAGGACCAGATCGACTACCACCAGTTTCTGCAGGCGTACTACCAAGTCCACGGAACCCGGCAGGGTGCCGAGAACGCCTGGATGGGATATCTGAAGGCTAACCCGATCTTCGATCCCACGCAGCCGGTCGGTTCGAACAAGCCCAATACGAACCGTATGCCGTGGCAGGATTACTTCCGAGCGATCAACCGGGGGCAGCACTTCCAGTCGGTCGACATCCCCGACTCGGTAGCTCAGCAGGCTCTGAAGGAAGCTAATCAGAAGCATGCCCACGTCGCTCACCCGGAAACGAATGAGGAGCGGGCTGCTGCAGCCGGTTCTGGTCAGGCATCGAACTTCGGTACGATCCAGCGTCCACCGGCTCCGGTTCCCACGGCTCTGAATAACCCCGGATTGCCTCCCCCTGATAAGCTGCACCCTCTGGGATACGATCCGGGGGCTCCAGGCATGCGGGCTCCAGAGACCCAGCCCGATGATTTCGTCCCGGCTCACGCGGAAGGTGGAACAGTAGGTTATGATGAAGGGGGAGAAGTAGAGGACCCCGGCGAGCTTCAGTCACTTCTGGCAGCTCTGCGGACGGGCGCTACTTTCCACGGCAGCGAAGGCCAGGAGAATCGTCACGCACCGCTGACCAACTTCGTTGGAGAGACGGCAGGCGGGGCCGGAACGGCGGCAGGGCTGCTAGCGCTTGCGCGGCTCCGTGGCAGGCTAGGACGGGGGGCCGCCGCCGCAGGTCGATATGTAGTCGATCACCCGAATAAAGCCGCCATGCTAGGCGGAGCGGGCGCAGGAGCCGCCGCAGGAGCTTTAGGGG
>Ga0105241_10001399_pt1 | contig 18461 bp, 12 predicted proteins | sample KBSC64metaG_FD_80422 | JGI IMG/M metagenome (GOLD analysis project Ga0105241, IMG submission 80422) | Corn rhizosphere microbial communities from Kellogg Biological Station, Michigan, USA - KBS C6-4 metaG | ecosystem: Host-associated > Plants > Roots > Rhizosphere > Soil | place: Michigan, USA... | reverse complement strand
GCTGCGATTTCGACATCGGCTTCGAGACCCTTGCCGATGCGCTTGGCCTGACGCGCTTCTTCGAGGACGCGGAGGGCTTCGTCACGAACAGCGAAGATCTGTTTCCATTCGTCGAGGACCGGAGCGGGATCGGATGCAAAGATCTCTTCGGGTTTTGGGAAGAGCGCGAGGTGAACACTCTCTTCGCGGCCTGCGAGTTTGGGCAGGTACTCCCAGACCTCGTCGGCAGTGAAGCTGAGGATCGGCGCGACGAGGCGGACGAGAGCTTCGGTGATCTGCCAGAGAACCGTCTGCGCGGAACGGCGTTCCTTGCTTGTTGGCGCGAAGGTGTACATCCGGTCTTTCAGCACGTCGAGGTACAACGAGCTGAGGTCGACGATGGCGAACTCGTTGACGGCGTGATAGACGCGGTGGAACTCGAATGTCTCATAGAAGGCGAGGATCTTTTCAGTGAGTTCGCGGGTGCGGGCGAGCATGTAGCGGTCGAGCGGCAGGAGTTCCGACTCAGCCACGCGATCGCGCGCGGGGTCGAAGCCGTTGAGGTTGCCGAGGAGGAAGCGGAAGGTGTTGCGCAGCTTGCGGTAGAGTTCGGCGCAACGGGCCATCAGGTTTTCGCTGGCGGCCATATCTTCTCTGAAATCGATAGAGGCGACCCAGAGTCTCACGATTTCCCCACCCATGCGTTCGGCGATGTCGACGGGATCGACACCGTTACCAAGCGATTTGGACATGGCGCGACCCTGTTCGTCGAGCGTCCAGCCGGCAGTTGCGACGTGTGAGTAAGGCGCACGGCCGCGGAGAGCGACGGACGTGAGGAGGGATGAGTGGAACCAGCCGCGGTGCTGATCGCCGCCTTCTAGGTAGAGGACCTCAGGCGGTAAAGCCCCGGTGTTATCTTTCGACTGTTTCGGCACGACTGAAGTCGTGCCCTGACGCTTTTCGTGCTCTGAGGCTGTGTTGGTATTCGCTTCGCGCTGAAACCTCTTATACGCATCGCGCAGGTCGGGGTCGGACTCGCAAACAGCGAACCAGCTGGTGCCGGAGTCGAACCAGACATCAAGAATGTCGGTTTCCTTGCGGAAAGTTGTGCCACCGCATTTCGCACACTCGGTTCCGGGGGGAAGCAGGTCGGAGATGGCGGTGGTGTGCCAGGCTTCGGCGCCTTCGCGCTCGAAGAGCCCAACGATTTTGCGGTCGAGCGCGGGATCGATAATGGGTTCGTTGCAGCCTTCGCACATGAAAACCGCGATAGGCACACCCCAGATGCGCTGGCGGCTGATGCACCAGTCGGGCCGGGTTGCGATCATGTTAGTGATGCGCTCTTTGCCCCACGAGGGATCCCAGACGACCTTGTCGATCTCTTCGATGGTCAGCTGACGGAACGTTGTCTCAGATCCGTCAGCGCGGTTCATCGGCGTTTCAAGAGAGATGAACCACTGCTCGGTGGCGCGGAAGATCACGGGATTGTGGCAGCGCCAGCAATGCGGATAAGAGTGCTGGAGGTCGTTTACGGCGAGCAGCGCGCGGTGCTCTTCGAGCATGGCGACAACGATAGGATTCGCCTGCCACACGGTTTTGTCTTCGAACGGTGGAGGAGAAGCGAGTTGCCAGGCTGCCGGGTCCGCGTGGAGCCGGCCGGCCGAATCGACGCGGCAAGTCTGGTCGAGCGAGTATTTCTGGCCCGTGTAGAAGTCGTCGGCGCCGTGGGAGGGTGCGGTGTGAACTGCGCCAGTGCCCTGGTCGGCTGTGACGTAGGTTCCTAGGACGCCGAGAATGCTGCGCTCAAGGAAGGGGTGCTTGTAAGTGGTGCGCTCGAGCTGACTGCCCTTAAAGCGGGCAAGTTCGGTGGTGTTGCCGAGTTTGCAGGCTGCGATGACAGCGGGAGCGAGTTCTGCGGCGACGATGTAGACAGGGTCCGCCGGCGAATTCGCGACTTTTAGATCTCCGCTTGCGGAGACGGCTACGTACTCGAAATCAGGGTGGAAAGTGACAGCCATGGAGGCAGGGATAGTCCATGGGGTTGTTGTCCAGATGATCGTATAGACTTCGCGGCTATCCAGGGCGTGGGAGAGGGGTTCCGGCGAGGAGGTGAGCCGATAGCGAACATATATAGATGGGCTGGTGTGGTTCTCGTACTCGACTTCGGCTTCGGCGAGGGCAGTTCGGTCGTGAATGCACCAGTAGACGGGCTTGAGTCCGCGGTAGACGAAGCCCTTCTCAAGGAAGCCGTAGAAGGCCTCCAGGGTGCGGGCCTCGTAGTCGCGAGCCATCGTCATGTAGGGCTTTTCCCACCGGCCAAAGACCCCGATCCGCTCGAATTGCTGCGTTTGCAGGTCAACGTACTTCTGGGCATAAGCACGGCAAGCATCCAGCACCGCCGGTGCTGGCATCTCCAGCTTTTTGCGTCCGAGTTGTTCGTCGACCTTGATCTCGATGGGCAGGCCGTGGCAGTCGTACCCGGGAACATAAGGCGAGTCGAAACCGGCCATGGTTTTCGATTTCACCACAAAGTCTTTGAGTCCTTTGTTCAAAGCGTGGCCAAGATGGATTGGTCCGTTGGCGTAAGGCGGACCATCATGAAGGAGATAGGAAGGGCGTCCGGAGCAAAGTTCACGGAGCTTTTGGTACAGGCGCTGTTCGGCCCATTTTTTGAGGCGAAGCGGCTCATTCTGAGGCAGATTGGCCTTCATCGGGAAGGCAGTTTGCGGCAGAGAAAGTGTCGCCTTCAATTCAGGCGCAGAAGACATTTGAACTCCCGGAAGCGATGAGAAGATCCTGAATGTTTAGTGTAAAAGATCACCCCTGAAATTTCGGGTAACAACTGCTCACACCGGGCGTCTATCGTTTATGGGAACTCTCACTTCGGAGAGCTACGGATCTCTGGAGAAATCAACAAGCCGGGATGCTGCCCAGTCTCATCTAAAGACAAGCGCGGGCAGTGTCGAGCATAATGGAGTGATCGACCAGGAAGCGGGCGAGACGCTTCCGAGAGGTCCAGCATCGGCATATATGGCAGATAACGTACTGACACAGACGGAACGGGAGCGCGGGGAGAATTTGTCCTCCGCGGAAGGCCATGAGTTCGACTCCTTTTTCGGAAAGGCGTTCGAGGAGAAGCCGATCTGGAAAGAGCTCTACGAACAAGTTCATGACGTCTTCTTCCCTCCTAAACTGCCTCCTCTCGTGCTGACATCGAAGCCAATCCCGGTAGTGGACCGGATGGCGGTGAAGACAAATCCATGGGCGGTGGGTACGTCAGGTTTTGTCAATCTGGCGATCCTTGCGGTGGCAATCTGGCTCGGAATCAATATCATCCATCCTCCGACCAAACCGAAGGTCGACCTGACCAACGTGGATGTGAGCGACATTCTGAAGGCGCCGAAAATGACGGCTCCGGCCGGTGGCGGCGGTGGTGGCGGATCGCATGACATCGTTGATCCGATGAAGGGCAAGCTACCTCCCCGGATGAAGAATCCGATCACGCCTCCGATGGTTCCAATTCTGGAAAAGCCAAAGTTGGCGTTTACCCCGGCTATCAACGTTCAGAAAGACATTACGCTGCCGGATAATCCGCAGATGGTGAATTTCGGAGTAAAGAACTCAGCCAACGTCAGTCTGGCCTCGAACGGCTCGGGCGGCGGCGGCGGAATGGGCAGCGGCTACGGTGGGGGTCTGGGTTCGGGCAATGGAAACGGGTACGGCCCGGGCAGTGGCGGCAATACTGGTGGCGGAGTTTACCGGATTGGCGGCGGTGTTTCGGCACCGGTGCCGATTTTCACGCCTGAGGCCGAGTTCAGCGATGAAGCACGCCGGGCCAAATACCAGGGCGTCGTTTTGATCTCGCTGATCGTAGACGCCCAGGGCAATCCGCAGAACCCGCGCGTGGTGCGGCCTCTGGGTATGGGTCTGGATGAGAAGGCACTGGAAGCGGTGCGGAAGTACAAGTTCAAGCCGGCAATGAAGGAAGGAAAGCCGGTTCCCGTAATGATGAGCATTGAGGTAAACTTCCGGCTGTACTGACGATTAGGGGAACAAGGGATTAAGAAAGAGCGGAGCGCGAGGCGCTTCGCTCTTTTGCTTTTGGCGAGGGATAAGTCCCAAGCTGGTATGTCTCCGCTCTTCGATGACGGACACATCCAAACCGCAAATCAATCGATTTACTCACAGCGTTTGGTCGGGTGGCGCGTGATAATCTTCGGTGTTCCACCGAGGAGGGCTTGGTCATGCGTGCAACGATGCGCGGGTGTGTGTTCGCGGTTTTCGGGCTTGTGCTGGCAGGGATGGATACAAGCAGTGCGGTCGCGCAGGCGGACTATCCGTTTCGAGACACTTCGCTTCCTGACAGCGCACGCATTGATGACCTGCTGAAGCGGCTGACTCTGGATGAGAAGGTCCTGCTCATGTCGGATCATCCGAAGATTTCGCGGCTCGGCATCGTGTTTTCAGGACAGGTCGAGGGGTTGCACGGCCTGGCGCTTGGCGGTCCGGCTAACTGGGAAGCGCGTGGACGGCAACCGGCACCGACGACCACCTTTCCGCAGGAGAAAGGTCTCGGCGCGACGTGGGATCCCGAGATGCTGAAGAAGGTTGCGGCACTGGAAGGCGAAGAGGCGCGCTACTTCTACCAGAACCCAGTGTGGAGCCGCGGCGGCGTTGTGGTGCGGGCTCCGAATGCGGATTTGAGCCGCGATCCGCGATGGGGACGGACGGAGGAATCGTATGGCGAGGACCCGTACCTGGTAGGAACGTTGACGGTTGCGTTTGCGCAGGGTTTGCAGGGACCTGATCCAAAGCACTGGCGGGCAGCTTCGCTCATGAAGCATTTTCTGGCGAATGAGAACGAGAACGGGCGCACGCATACTTCGTCTGACTTCGATGAGCGGCTGTTCCGGGAGTACTACTCCGTGCCATTCCGGATGGGATTTGAAGAGGGCGGATCGCGCGCAGTCATGGCGTCATATAACGCGTGGAACGGGACGCCGATGACGGTGAATCCAGTGCTGAAGAGCGTGATGGTCAAGGAGTGGGGGAACAACGGCTTGATCTGCACGGACGGGGGTGCGCTTGGATTGTTGATCAGTTCGCACAAGGCCTTTCCGGACAAGGAGCACGGATCAGCGGCGGCGGTAAAAGCGGGAATCAATCACTTCCTTGATTCGTATATTCCGGACCTGACGAAGGCGCTGAAGGACGGGCTGCTGACTGAAGCGGACATGGATGCTTCGTTGCGGAACTTGCTCACGATTTATTTGCGGTTGGGTGAGATGGACCCCGCCGGAGCTGATCCGTATGCAAAGCTAGGGCACGCGATGAGCGGCGACGTTCCGCCCTGGGAGCGCGACTCGAGCAGGAGCCTTGCGCGGCTGGTTACGGACGAATCGATTGTGCTGTTGAAGAACGAGAACAACTCGCTTCCGCTGGATAGGTCGAAGCTGAAGACCATTGCACTGATTGGGCCCTGGACCGATACGGTTCTGCAGGACTGGTATAGCGGAACCTGGCCATATAACGTGAGCATTTTGGATGGCGTACGGGAGAAGGTGGGCGGGAATGTCCGCGTACTATTCTCAGACGGATCGGATGAAAACGAGGCTGCAGCGCTGGCGAAGAAAGCTGATGTGGCGATTGTAGTAGTGGGGAATCATCCGGTGTGCAACGCAGGATGGGACCAGTGCCCGGTGCCATCGAATGGCAAGGAAGATGTGGATCGTAAAACGATCGTGCTAGAACAGGAAGAGTTGGTGAAGAAAGTTTTCGCGGCGAATCCCAAGACGATTGAAGTGCTGCGCTCGAGTTTCCCGTACGCAATTGTCTGGAGCCAGCAGAACCTGCCGGCGATTGTGCACATGGTTCACAACAGCCAGGAAGAGGGTCACGGGCTCGCGGATGTTCTGTTTGGGGACTACTCTCCTGCGGGACGGCTGACACAGACGTGGCCGACCGGTGATGCGCAGCTGAAGCCGATTCTCGAATACAACCTGCTGGATGGCGAAACCTATCTGTACAGCAAAGAAAAGCCGCTGTATGCATTCGGATATGGGTTGAGCTATACGACGTTTGAGTACAGAAGCGTTGTCGCGAACTCAGCGCGAATGGATCCGGATGGCAGCGTGCAGGTCCATATCAAGTTGAAGAACACCGGCAAGAGACCAAGCGATGAAGTGGTGCAGATGTACGTGCAACATCTGGGTTCCGCGGTGACAAGGCCTCAACTGGAACTCAAGGGGTTCACGCGCATACGTGTGGAGGTAGGTGCGGAAAAAGATGTCACGATGCAGTTGAAGGCTCGCGATCTAGCCTACTGGGATGCATCGGCGCATGCGTGGCGTGTTGAGAAGGAGAAGGTGCGGATTCTGGCAGGCGGCTCGAGCGATAAACTTCCGGTGCAAACAACTGTGGATGTGATGGAGACGAAGGACTTCAGGCCCTGAGCAGGCCACTCCCGAAGCGTCAGATTTCGCGACCCGGAATCATCGGCCGAGTTTGAAGATCGACTTCAACTCTTCCGGGGCGACAACTTCAAGCTGAGCGAAGGTGCACGACTTTGGTTTGCGATCTGTGCGCCACCGGCGGAAGTGAGCCATGTGGCGAAAGCGGCCACTCTGCATGTGTTCGTAGGCGACTTCGACAACAAGTTCGGGGCGTAATGGTTCCCATTCAAGATTCTTGCCTCTGCTCCATCGGCTTTTGCCGCCGGGCATGCGGCGCTCGTCTGATGAATGGGATTCTTCTGGGCTCTCCCAGTCTTTCCAGGGATGGTCGCGAAGCGCGTCCTTGCGATAGGGTGTGAGGAACTGGAGCAGTTCGCGTCGCATGGGCGCGGTAAAACTGGCGCACACGCCGACATGTTGCAGAACGTTCGCGTCATCGTAGAGTCCGAGGAGAAGGGAACCGACCTCCTTGCCGGCTGCCTCCTTGTACCAGCGGAAACCAGCGACCACGCAGTCGCAGTCGCGTTCATGCTTGATTTTGAGCATGACCCGTTTGTCTGGCTGGTAGGGGAGGTCGAGCGGTTTGGCGACAACACCGTCGAGCCCCGCACCTTCAAAGCGCTTGAACCAGTCTGAAGCAACTCCTCGATCTGTCGATGCGGGAGTAATGTGAATTGGAGGCGTCGCGGATTTCAGAAGAGCCTCGAGTTCGGCGCGGCGCTTCTGAAATGGAGAGGTGCGAACATCGCGCGGGCCATTGCAGAGTAGGTCGAAGAAGACGCAGGACGCTGGGGTCTGCGAAGCGAGCAGTTTGACTCGCGAGGCGGCGGGATGAATTCGGAGTTGCAGCGCGTCGAAGTCGAGCCGGCCGCTTTTAGCGATGACCAATTCTCCGTCGAGCACGCATTTCTCCGGAAGCTGCTCGCGGATTGGATCGAGCATCTCGGGGAAGTAGCGGTTGAGGGATTTTTCGTCTCGGCTCTGCAGAAGAACCTCGCCGCCGTCACGGAAGACGAGGACGCGAAAACCATCCCATTTGGGCTCGTAGATCCAGTTGCCTTGTGCGGGAATCTGGTCGACGCGCTTGGCAAGCATGGGCAGGATGGGCGGATTGACGGCAAGTTTCATGCGGTTGTACGGATGCGACCTCAAACTTGTGGATGCGATGAGCTTCGTTTGCTGTTGTCCGCAGGAAACGACAAGGTTGGATAGAATCGCGAGTGTATGAACGACCAGTTGAGAATCGCAGCAATGAATGAACGGCATGCCCTGGACGGAGTGGCACGCATTGAGCCGGGTAAGGGCGGATTGCCGAGGATCCTGGTGGAAACGAGGGCCGCTGCCGCCGAGATTTATTTGTACGGGGCGCAAGTGACGTCGTGGCGGCCGGCTGGTTTTGATGATGTGTTGTTTGTGAGCGAAGGGTCTCATTGGGAGCTGGGAAAGCCCATCCGCGGAGGGATTCCAATCTGCTTCCCCTGGTTTCGCGCGAAAGCCGATGACAGCAAGGCCCCAACACACGGGTTCGTAAGGACCAGAGAGTGGAGTGTGGATACAATCCGCCGCGAGGGAGAGTATTCAGTGGTGGTGAACCTCTCGACTCAAAGCGATGCAGACAGCAGGCGCTGGTGGCCGCACGAGTTTCGCCTGGAGTACGCCGTGACAGTCGGGCCAAGGCTGACATTGGAATTGACAATGCGGAATGTGGGCGAACGGGAGTTGGAGTTTCAGGAGGCTCTGCACAGCTACTTCAGGGTAGGAGATGTGCAACGGGTAACAGTGTCAGGACTGGAGAGCGTGCAATATCTCGACAATCGCGACAACAATCTGGAGAAAAAGCAGGAAGGGAGCCTGATATTGACCAGGCAGACTGACAATGCTTATCTCGATGCGGTTGGGGCGGTAGAAATTGTCGACCCCGCGTTCGGCCGAAAGCTGCTCACTGAGAAGAGGAATTCAGTTTCGACAATCGCGTGGAATCCATGGAGCGATGGCGCGGCGGCTCTGACAGATTTCGGGAACGAAGAGTGGCGCGGCATGCTGTGCGTGGAGGGTGGAAATGTGCTCAGACAGCCTGTGCATTTGAATCCGGGATGCTCACACACAATGACGATCACTCTTGGCGTCACGCCGATACAGCGTCCGAGGGGGTGAAGCGTAGAAGGAATGGAAGAAAACCTGGAAGTCAAAAGTGAAGCTAACATAAATCTTTCGTTGAAGTTAGGTGTATTCTGGTTACCAAAGTTTTGTTGACTCGATAGGAAGCTTACCCTACTGTAAGGACTCCATCAGGCCAAATCGAATGGGCCTTTGGAAAAGAGAGCCGGCCACCAGTCCGTCCGCTTTGTGTTTTTTTGTCGCGGTTCGCGATCAGCGTTACCGGGACAGTGAGTCTTCGAGAATCCGGCAAATAGCACCGGGATCTCTTTCGTTCAGTCCATCAGAGCTCGCCAGACTGAGACATCCGAGCGGACATTTACAAGCGTAGCTCGTGTCACGAATTCTCCTGACTTCATTGATGACACGGACCACGATTGTTTGCAGCGAATTCCCCCGGGTGCCTTGTGAGATCAACCCTCCTTGTTCTAGGCGTACTTGGTTCTGCTGATGCCCGATCGGCGATCAGCAGTGTCGTGGGCCTTGCGGGCCATAAACTGGTGCAGACCGCGAGTTTCGAGCAGGCGCGATTACTCATCAATAACGGCGTTGACCCCGATATTGTCATTTTTGAAGCCGGAGATTCGGGGAGATCCTACGACCTGCGCGAGATGATGCGGGCAGCCTCGTCAACGCCCGTGTGCCTGATCTGCGGGCCGGATGAGCAAAGGCTAAGGGATGCAGCGGCTCAACTCGGGGTCGCGTGTATCCTGTCTCGCCCGCTGGTGGAATCTGAAATCGCGGAAATGCTGACTGGGGCATGTCGAGTCTCGGGTCGGTTGCAACCACAGGGTAGTAGCTCACTTTTTCGTGACGTGACAGATACCGCTGCACTGCCAGGGAACACGATCGTTGAAGAACTTGAGGACGAAAGATATTTTCTTGCAGCTTCGCCGTCCATGTTGAAGATTCATCGACAGGTTCACCTGCTTGCCGAAGTGGATGCGCCGGTGTTGATTCTCGGCGAGAGCGGCACGGGCAAGGAGGTAATTGCACACCTCATACACAAGCACTCACGGCGCACGCGCCACCGGTTTGTCAACGTCAATTGCGCAGCACTTCCAACTGATTTGCTGGAGAGCGAACTTTTTGGCTATCAGCAGGGCGCATTCACGGGCGCGATCAAAGACAAGCCCGGCAAATTTGAACTGGCCAACCATGGAACGTTGCTCTTGGATGAGATTGGAGAAATGAGCGCCCAGATGCAGGCCAAACTGCTGCACGTGCTGCAAGATGGGCAGTTCAATCGGCTGGGCGCGCGCGAAACCAGCAGGGTAGATGTGCGCGTTCTGGCCGCGACCAACGTGGCGATTGAAACCGCCTTGGTGGGCAAGACGTTCCGAGAGGATCTCTACTACAGGCTCAATGTTTTCACAATCAAAGTGCCACCACTTCGAGAGCGCCGGGAAGAAATCCCCTATCTGATAGAGGAGATCGTCAGGCGATCGCCGCAGGAGTGGCGGAACAGCAGTGACGTGACGTTTTCATCGCGTCTGATGGATGCAGTTCTGTTGTATTCGTGGCGGGGAAATGTTCGGGAGCTACGCAATTTTGTGACGCGAACGATGACGATGCGGGATACCGCTACGGCGATTGATGAGCTGGAGAAGAAGATCGCCGACGGGCACAGAGTTGAAGCTGGCGACGAGTTTGAACCATCCGTAGCCGAGAGTGCAGGCATGCGCACCGTAATGCGCGAGATGAAGGACCGTGCCGAGTTACAGATGATTCGAGAAGCGCTGGAGGCAAGCGGTTGGAATCGAAGGAACGCCGCGCGCGCCTTGAACATTAGTTACCGCGGGCTTCTCTACAAGATCCAGCAGCATGGATTGTCGCCAAAATCGTCACTCTCTTTTCGGAACTTTTCTTAACAAAGCAGCTCACCCAGCGCCGCGGTTCCGGGCCAGGCAAATCCAGGCAGTGGTTGACCAGATTTGCAATGGCGCAATCCCTTGCAGACTATTCGCGCAATGTATGCAAAGTTTTGCATAGTGCGAACGCGGTGATCACCCGATTGCCGGGAAGCGAGCAGAAATCAGCCAAAATAGGCGCAGTTCCGGAGATCTATTTCCACTGTTTTCACGTGATTTGGTCATGCTGGTGCTAGTTGGGAGTCAACGGAATTCAGAGAGCATGCTTACCGAATCCACTCAGTTCGCCAAATTACCGCCCGCGAACTTTCTGTTTGGCAGCACCGAGACTATGCGCAGCATTCGCGCCAATCTCGAACTGACTCAGGCTGCCGATTTTCCGCTACTCATAGAGGGAGAAAGCGGAACGGGCAAAGAACTGGTGGCGCGTCATCTTCACATGCACTTCGGAGGGATCGATCAAACGTTTGTTCGTGTGAGTTGCGGAGCGATATCGCCTGGCCTGTTTGAAAGAGGCATGTCAGGGACGGAAGGGTCCCATACGCGGAGGCTCGGACAGCACTTCACATCGATTGGATTGGAAGCTGGGGGCACGCTGTTTCTGGATGAGATCGCAGACCTGGATCTGGGCTTACAGGAGAAACTCTTAGCGTTGTTCAAGTCAGGCGCCTTCACAGGCGGGGAGCTACGCGTATCCTCCGAGGGTGCTCGCATCGTATGTGCCTCCAGCGTTGGACTTGATGAAGCCGCTGAGTGCGGTCGCATTTTGCGGGACCTGGCCGACTGTTTTAAAAGTCGCGTGCGCCTGTTGCCGCTAAGGGAGCGGAAACAGGACATCCCCGAGCTTTGTGACTACCTTGCCGAGGAATATGCGCGGAAGATCGGACGGCCAGTGCCCAAGCTGAATCCGTGCGTTTTGGAAGCATTTCAGAAGTGGAGTTGGCCCGGGAACATTCGCGAACTAGAGAATTGGATCGCTCGGATTGTCATCTTCGGTACGGAAGAAGCGGTTGGGTTGGGGTTCATGCGTCAGATCGGATCCGTCCCGACGACGAGGCGTCATCGAGGAATTGGGGGGCGCCAGGGGCGGCCAAGTAGGAGACATCAGCGAGCGTGAAGCGTGGATAAGGTGACCAATCACCAGGAAGTAACCAGGAGGAGAATCAGGCTGGCTGCAGATACTTCATGGGGTGTTGAAACGATATCAATCGTTAAATCACAATTTTACGTGGATTGCACGGGTAAGGCAGTGGGTGGTTACCGCAAGTAATTTGTATAGGTTACCTGAGCGGTAATGGCGCGACCCTAATAGGGCATTGTGGAAGCGGACAGGGTCACCGACTATTGAGCAGGATTCCTCGTCCAGGTTCATCTCTTTTCGCAGACGAGAAGTCCTTCGGTCGGCTGTTTGGGTTTTAAAAAACATTGAGCATGTAGCTCACAGGGCGAAGCTATGTGCTAAGCCAGAGATGCGGGAGCGCAAACCATTGATTTTCAAGAGCATGGAACCGCAAGCGGAGAACTTAGCGTGGTGCGCGGTCTACACGAGGCACCAGCACGAGAAGACCGTTAGCGAGATGCTCGAGTCGAAAGGATTTGAAGTTTTTCTCCCGCTATACGACTCCACCCGCAAATGGAAAGACAGGCGCAAGGTGCTCTCGCTGCCACTTTTTCCCTGCTATGTGTTCGTTCGGGGTGCGATTGAGCGGCGTCTTCCGGTAATCAGCACACCGGGGGTACACATGATCATCAGCCATGGGGAGCGAGTTGCGACTGTGCCAGAGGCAGAGATCGATTCGATTCGGCGAACCGTTCAAGGGCATTTCCGGGTCGAGCCACACCCTTTCCTCCGCTGCGGTGAGCGAGTGCGAGTCATTCGGGGTTCGCTGGAAGGCGTTGAGGGAGTCTTGACGCGCAAGAAGAATCTTTATCGCTTGGTTCTTTCAGTGGAGATGCTGGCCCAGTCGGTAGCAGTGGAGATTGATGCTCTGGATGTTGTTCCCGTAGTCGAACGAAAAGTGGTTGCGTTGGGAGCTAATTCGGCGTACCTGGATCGCACGCAGGAAACATTGCTGGCGGGCGATTGAGATGTGGCGTTGGCTGGATTCTGGCAAGCAAATGGGCCGAAAAGTTGTGCACGACAGCGCCACGAATGCTGGATGCGGCTTGAGGCGTAAACAAGATTGACAGGAGTAGCTATGAAGATGCATACCCGGCAGGCGTTGGTTCTGGGATTTGCGATTGTCATCGCAGGATCGGGAGTGGGCCGGGCCCAGTCAGCGCCGACGGAGGAAAATCAGGCAGGCTCGACTGCACAGTCGAATTCGACAGCAAGCGATAAGCCCCACGACGAGAAATTCGTCATTGGCAATGACGACGTGTTGGCGATCAGTGTTTGGAAAGAGCCCGATCTTACGAAGTCAATCCCCGTTCGATCGGATGGGAAGATTTCGCTGCCCCTGGTGGGTGAAATGCAAGCGACCGGCAAAACGCCGATTCAGCTAGAGAGAGACATCTCCGAGAAGCTGAAGGGATTTATCACGGCGCCGGAAGTGACGGTGATCGTGCAGCAAGTGTTGAGCAGAAAGTTCAATGTTCTTGGACAAGTAGCCAAGCCTGGCGCGTATCCCTTGACCGCTGCAACGACAATTGTGGACGCACTTGCAACGGCGGGTGGCTTGCGCGATTTCGCAAAAAAAACGGGCATTTATGTTCTCCGCAAAGGGGCCTCTGGTCAGCAAGAACGCTTGAAATTTAACTACAAGGATTTCCTGAAGGGCAAGAACGTTAACCAGAACATCAAAGTCGAACCCAACGACACAATCATCGTTCCGTAAGGATGACCGTCATGATGAAGCTTATTGCCTGTTTTCTCCTCGCGATTGCGGCATCAACGCCGCTGTGGTCGCAGGTTGAACCGAGCGCTACTGGCGGCGGGTCAGATTTGGATGATGAACACATGATGACACCGCCTCCTGTAAGCCGGGATGCATATCCGGTGGTGGTGGGCTCGGAAGAGCGGTCGAACTACCTTTCCGGCGGGGTGGTTTTTACGGCGGCCTACACCGACAACCTGATGCTGGTAAACAACAGTGGGCCAATATCGGACATGAATTACACAATTCTTCCCACGATTGGCCTTCAGCGCGTGACACCGAGGCAGGGAGAGTCGTTGCATTACAGTTCCGGTTTCTCGCTGTATCAAAAGACAAGCGAACTCAACGCGGTGAGCCAGGATGCTTCGGGTTCATATCAGTTCCATCTCAGCAAGTACGCGGCAATCTCCGTGAGCGACAATTTTCAGCAGAACTACAACCTGTACAACCAGGGGAATCCGTTTACAGGCGGGGGTGTTTCGGGTTCACCAAGTTCACCGAATACGCTGATTGCGCCTTTCGCGAACCAGATGGCCAACTCTACGAGTGTTGGCGTGAACTACCAATACGGTCGAAATGCGATGATCGGTGCGAGCGCAGCGTATTCTTTCATGAAGTACTCCCAGTTAACTGACGTTCCGGGCTTGAATAATCAACACACGACAGATGTAAATGCCTTCTTTGCCCGGAGAATCGCAAGATCGCAATATATCGGATTGACCTATCAGATTTCGAAGTTCACCACGTATCCAATCGACACCTATACGCTCTCGAACACAGTGTTCGGCTTCTATACCCACTACTTCTCCAACAGCTTTTCGATTTCGATTTTAGGCGGTCCAGAGCACTACACAACCTGGACGCCGACGGTTGCGAAGCAGGGAGCGTGGACGCCGGCGATTCAGGGAAGCCTCGGATGGCAAAAACAGCACACGAACCTGTCGGCAAGCTTCTCGCACATTGTGACGGGTGCTGGAGGGCTGATCGGCACGTACCATTCGAACGTAGGCGGTCTTGCAGCGCGAGTGGCGCTTTCTCGCACATGGGGAGCAGGCGCGAGCGTTAATTACATGTTGTTCAAGAATGTCCATCCGAGTGAAGCGCAAGTCTTGTCTTACCCCGGGGGCCACACGCTGACTTCGGGCGCCAACGTGGATCATAAGCTCACTGAGAGAATCTCGCTTGAGGGCGGCTATCAGCACTTTCATCAAAGCTATGGAAATCTTGCCGTGTCATCTTCATTTCTCGGATCGAACCGGGTATATGGCTCTGTTTCCTACCAATTCAACCGACCATTAGGAAGATAACCATGCCTGAACTACTCGAAGAACAGGAATTGACACAACCCGATTTCGATCGATACATCGATCTGATTCGCCGTCGGCACGTCTACTTCCTCGTGCCGATGTTTTTTATTTGGCTCGTGGTGTGGGGTGCCAGCTGGATTTTGCCGACGATGTACAAGTCGAGCACGCTCATCCTGGTGGAAGAGCCCACTATGCCTTCATCCTACGTTGCCCCGAACGTTAGCCAGAACTTGCAGAACCGATTGCAGAGTATCTCGCAACAAATTCTGAGCAGAACGCGTTTGCTTTCTATCATTGAGAAGCTCGGCCTATACCCGGAACAGAACTCGGCGGATGACAAAGTAGATGCGATGAGCAAAGACATCAGCGTCGATCTGGTCCGTGACAACAGGAATCAAGAGATTACGGCCTTCCGAGTAAATTTCTCTGCGCGCGATCCGCGCGTCGCTCAGAAGGTGAGTTATGAACTGACACAGTTGTTCATTTCTGAGAGTAACAAAGCGCGGCAGCAGCAGTCGCAAGGAACAACAACCTTCTTGGCGGAGCAACTCGAGGACGCACGAGTGGCGCTTGCGGCCCAAGAAGCGAAAGTGAAGCAGTTTGAAGCAACCCACGAGGGCGCGCTTCCTAGCCAGCAGGCTAGCAATCTTCAGATTTTGGCGGGCCTGCAAGGACAATTGCAGAGCCAGCAAGACTCATTGACTACTGCCAAGCAGCAGCGAGTCTACTTCCAAACGCTCATTGAGCAATATAAGAACCTTCATGCGGCAGGTCGTTCGATCGACGGCGGCCCAACCGAAGTAACTGCTATCGATGGAGAGCTGACTAGGCTGAAATCGCAACTTACCGACCTCAAGTCACGCTACACGGACTCCTACCCTGATGTTCTGAAGCTGAAGGCACAGATTGCTGACATCGAACGTCAGCGACAAGCTCTGCTCGCAACTCCGAAGACGGGACCCAAGCAGGGGGCCGAAGCTGAGTCCACTCCACTACTGCAACTGCAAAGCCAGCTTCAAGCGAACCAACTTGAGATCGCGAGCCGGGAGCGTGCCATTAGCGGGCTCGAAGCGCGGATCAATGAGTATCAGGGAAGACTTAATATGGAGCCGGCAACGGAACAACAGCTGGCCGAGTTGACACGTGGATATGAGCAGTCAAAGGCCAACTATGATGAGCTCTTTAAGAAGAAGAATGCATCTGCAATGGCAACGAGCATGGAGCAACTTCAGCAGGGCGAGCGATTCACGATGCTGGATCCGCCGAGCCTCCCGATGAAACCCGACTTTCCGAATCGTCTGAAGTTCTGCGGTTTGGGTGTTCTGGCAGGTTTGGCCCTGGGCGCAATCGTTGTATTCCTTGTTGAATTCCTTGACGATCGTATGCATGCGGAAAAGGACATCAAGGCTCTGGTTGGATTCAATGTGCTGGCGGAAGTTCCAGAAGTCCAGAACGCAGTGGACGAAAAGAACCAGAAGCGACGCATTGTGCTGGGCTGGGCGTTAACATCAGCCGTCTGCATTTGTATAGGTCTTGGGTCTGTGTTCAGCTTTCTTCGAGGATAGTTCGAGAGCCTTCATGTACAAAAGCTTCTACAATTTGACCCGCAACCCGTTTGATCTCACACCAGACCCGACATGCTTCGTGCCGACGGTCCGGCACAATGAGGCTTTGGCAGCACTGTACTACGGCATCCGTCGTCACAAGGGCGTTGTTGTGGTGACGGGAGAGGTTGGAACAGGCAAGACCCTGATGCTCCGCTGCCTGCTGCAACTTTTCAAGGAAAGCAGCGAGATCTCGTATGCGTACCTGTTCAACTGCCGCCTATCACCACACGAGTTCTTGCACTATGCGGCATCGGATTTTGGATTAAAGGCGGATGATCATCAGAGCAAGAGCACTCTCCTCCTGGATCTGAGCAAATATGTAACATCCCGAGGTTTGCAGGGGCTCACCACGGTTTTGGTGATCGACGAAGCGCATAACCTGTCGATGGAGCTTCTTGAGGAGATTCGGCTGCTCTCGAATCTCGAAACGAACGACGATAAGCTTCTTCAAATTGTCCTGGTCGGACAGCCCGAATTAGATCTAAAGCTAGATTCGTTCGAACTGAGGCCCTTGAAGCAAAGAATCGCACTCCGGGCACATCTCACTCCGCTTGACGAGCAAGATACGGACCGCTACATCCAGGAACGGTTGACGATTGCCGGTGGAATTGCGCGGACGGAACCGCTTTTCGCACCTGAAGCGGTGAAGGCAGTTCACCAGTACTCGAAGGGCTTTCCGCGACTGATCAATACAATTTGCGAGAATGCGCTGATTACGGGGTATGCGCGGCAACTGAAGACGATCAATCAGGATGTGATCCTGGGCGTCGCACGGGACTTTCACCTCAATGCAAACGGATCGAAACTAGCCAAAAACGGCCTTAACGACGCCGACCAGGACTTGGAGAAGGCCAAAAATTTCTTTCTGGATCTGTATGCCGCAACACAAAGGGGAAGTAAGCCGAATCCGGAACTGAAAACACCGATCGCGGTCGAAGCGGGGGAGCATGAGCCAAATATTTGACGCCTTACAGCGTTCGGAATCGGAGCGCAACGGCAAAGACGCCTTGGCAGAACTGCGCGCGACCGAGATGTTGCAGCGCGCGGAGCGCGACGCATTTGCAACGCGAACCGCCTCTGCTGTATCCGACGGCTGGACGAAGCCTTTGGCGACCGAGTCTGCAGCGGTCGGGGTTGTAGATCCGGTTGTGGAAAACTCCGAAACCTCGTTACCAGTTGTCACTGCCGTTATGAAAGCATCGACGCCTGCAGCGCCACAGGTCCAGAAGGTCGAAGGGCCGGCACAATGCGAGATGCTTGGCATCGCTCCTCCGGCAGTGAGCCATCTGGTATCTCTGCCTGATTCAGAGAGCCCTGCCGGAGAGGCTTTCCATCTTCTAGGCGTGCGGCTGCGTCATATGAGGCGGCAGCGTCCCCTGAAAAAAGTTCTGATTACGAGTTCGATTCCGCAGGAAGGGAAAAGCATGGTGGCGGCGAATCTTGCCTGCACTCTGGCTCTTCGAACGCAGCAGAAGGTCCTGCTCCTCGAGGGCGATGTTCGGCGGCCGACCCAATCAAAGATCTTTGGCATTCCGAGCAAGCCTGGAATTTGCGAATGGTTGACGGGGGAAAGGCCCCTCGTCAAGAGCATGTACCGGCTTGAAGGTCCCGGAATATGGATTCTGCCGGCAGGGAGCGCGACTGGAAATTCGCTGGAACTCCTCCAGTCCGGCCGGGCGATCCCGCTGATGGAGCAGTTGACTGACTGGTTCGATTGGGTGGTCATTGATTCCCCACCGATCCTTCCTCTGGCCGATACGAGCATCTGGACCAACATGGCGGACGGGATTCTCCTTGTGACTCGACAAGGAACAACTCAAAAACGGCGGCTCAAGCGCGGACTCGAGGCGTTGGCCAATCAAAAGGTGATTGGTGTCGTTTTGAACAGCGCTAAGAGCGTTGCCCACACGGATTATTACTATCGCCCCGGAAATCGGTTACCAACCGACGATGCGGAAGCGTGATCTTTTTCACTAATCTTTGAGAGCTTGGGTATTCTCACGAAGCGGTGCAGGGTGCTGTAGTTCTAAAATGCGATTCCGATTCGCTCCAGTGCATCCTTTTGCAACAGACCAGATGACGATTCAGTGAATCGCTGCTGTAACTGGAACATGGACGTTACGCCTTGGGAGGACGAGTGAACACGGGAAGGCAGGGTCGACCGGCCAATTTGTTAGATCCCCTCAGCGAACCTGCTGTAGAGCGCGGGGTC
>Ga0105241_10001393_pt1 | contig 18477 bp, 36 predicted proteins | sample KBSC64metaG_FD_80422 | JGI IMG/M metagenome (GOLD analysis project Ga0105241, IMG submission 80422) | Corn rhizosphere microbial communities from Kellogg Biological Station, Michigan, USA - KBS C6-4 metaG | ecosystem: Host-associated > Plants > Roots > Rhizosphere > Soil | place: Michigan, USA... | reverse complement strand
TGGGGTGGGATACCGTTTCGATTCTCCCGTTGGCAGGCGACTCTACGCCACGGTTTTCTGGCCTTTGGATTCCGATTGGCAGATCCCAGTTTCCACCATGCGAGACTTGAAGGTGGTCCTCGATGCGGCCAAACTCGCTGCCGGAAAACCGACTCAGGCGAGCGATCAACCTGATCCACGAACTGAAGTCGCAAGGGATGGAGTTCCGGGCGCGTGACGGACAGCCTATCCTGATTTTGAACGGAAATCAGGTAACGGATCACGACCGGAAACGATTGCGGCAGATGCGAGAATCGATCATGGAGGTTTTGCCGATGGACTGGGAAGGCGACTACCCGGTCCCGATGCCCGAAAACGGCCGCTGGGTGACCTACAGCGACCTCGAAACCGGGGAGAAGACCTGCGAGTCGGAATCGCTCTCCAAGCGTCCCTGGGTCATGTGGCGATACTCGACAGAGAGCAGGTGGTACGCGAGGACAGGGTACAGTTGGGACGAAGGAGACGACGACGATGGCGGACTGGGAGACGAGATGTCGCGGTTTGGCGAAGATGTTGGATGATTCACGGCAGGCGTGGATGGAGTTGGCCGAACGCCACGCGAAACTCCAGGACGAGTACCTCGGTTGTCTCCGGGAGTACAACGAAAGTCTGGATCGGAACAACGAACTCCAGATCGAGATGATCAGCATCATGCGAAAGAATAAAGAAGAGGCTGACGAACACAACCTCACTCTGAAAGCTTACCACCAACTGTTGTCGCGCATTCGATACGCCCAGGAGAAGCAGAGTTCCGGATGATACGCGAACACCTGTACCGAACGCTGGCCGACGGGGACGACATGGGTCCGTCGCCCGAGGTCGAGAGACTGTCCGAAATCGTGAAGCCGCTTTTGTCGCGTCTGTTGTCCCTTCAGTTCGTCGGAGGATCGATTCGTGCCCCTGAAGCCGAGAAAGAACATGATCTCCGAAGCATCGGTGCAGGCTTCGGTGTTGGAGTACCTGAAGTTGTGCCGGATCAGCGCGTGGCGGATGAACTCCGGCGCGACGAAGGTCCAGTCGGGTGACCTGGGCCGCGCCCGGTTCGTTCGGTGGAACCACAAGCCGGGGATGTCGGACATCTGCGGCGTCTTGCCGTTGTCTCCGTCCGTCGCTGCCGGTCGCGCGCTGTTCATCGAGTGCAAGGCCCCCCGGAAGGGTAAGTTGTCGGAACTCCAGAAGTCGTTCCTGGACGAGATGGCGTCGCAGGGCGCGTTGGCGTTCGTCGCGGAGAGCGTCGAGGACGTGCGGAAGACCCTGAAGGAAAACGGATACGAGGTGCCCTGAGTTGAGCAAGCCCATTACCGGTCGAGGCAGGCGTCTGCCGAAGGTCAGTCGGTACGAGTCGATCCTGGCGGAATTTCGGCACCCGGACACGAAACCGAAGCGTCGGGATTCTCTGTCCGCCGAGATCGAATCGATGCGGTCGGAGTACGAGCGACTGGTGAAGTCGGTGGAGGGTTACTGCCACCACGCGGCGAACCGGTTCGCGATCAAGATCAAGGATTGGTTCGGCGACGAGTTCCACGAGTTCTTGCAGTGCGCCAGGGAGGGCGCGTTTCGGGCGGCGACGCTGTTCGAGCCGGAGCGCGGGTTCAAGTTCCTGACGTACGCCAAGCCGTGGATCTGGGAGCGTTGCAACCGGAGGCTGTTTACGGAGTATTACCATGTCAACGGCCTGAACGAGAACGATTTGTACCGTGGAAACCGGAAGCGAATCCTGATCTCGCGGATGCCGGGCATCTGGTACGAGGACGAAGACGGGAACATGCTCCCCGGCGACGAGGGGCGGGAGCGTCGCGAGCCCAGGCCGGATTTCGAACCCGAGATTCGGGACGCGGTCGCGGAGATTCGGAAGTACGTCACGACGGAGCAGTGGGAGTTGTTGCGGCTGCGATTCTTCGAGGGGTTGACCGCTCAAGAGATCGGCGACATGAAGGGTTGTTCAAGGGAGTTGATCTTCCAGAAGTTGGGCCTGATCATTTACCGAATCCGGGACCACTTCCCGGAGTTGATCGAGTCCGACGAGGAGGGCAGGTACACTAGGAGGGCGAGGGAAACGACCGAGCGGGCGACGGAGCGGCGTTACCGAAAGTTGCTCGCGTCAAGAAAGTCGGTCCGATCGACTGGTCGGTAAGCGGAGGGGTGTGGTATCTAGATATTTTGTCTAGATACCACACCCCTCGATTCATTTGGATTTGTTCTTCTTGGACGCCTCGCCGCCGGACTTGGCGATGGCCTTGCGTTCGTCGGCGGTGAGAGCCTTGGCTCGGGCGGGTCCGCCCTTTTCGCCGCCCTTTTTCCCCAGGGCGACGGCGTGGGGGTTTTTCTTCTTCTTGTCCATGACGTTCGATCTCTTGGTTCCGGGCGATGCGTTGATTCTATCCATCTTGATCGGTCAAGTTGCATTCAGCAACCACACCGGAAAACTGATTCTCTGACTTTTCTATCTGGAATACCGGTGGCCGAGTGGAAATCTTGCCACATTTGTTCCAATGTATTTCCGTAAACATCCGGACCGTGAATTCCTGGCCATCGGTAGGATTGTTGAATCTTCCACGGCGAAAGGAACGACCCGTTATCGTCCGGTTGGTCCGAAATGTGGGTTCGCATTATCGACATCAGTTTCGTGACGACGAGGTCTTCGCACACTTTTTCGATCGGTTGTAGTGGTCCTGGTTGGCCGTCTTCGTCGTAAGACAAATCTTCTTGAACTTCGTGCCGCAAGGATAGGCACATCTGTTCCAGATGTCGTAACGATTCCAGAATTTTCCCGCCCATGATTTCGGCGACGATGGCGACCTGTTCGGACCAAATTTCGGGACATTTTCGGCACTCATTGGCCAGTTTTTCGCGACCAACCTCTTCGAGAGCGTCGGCGAGGATCGGCAGTGCCGAGAAGTCCTGGAGTTCGCGCATCCGCTCGCAGATTGCCAGAATGGTGTCGTTCACTGCGGTTCGCTCCCGTCCAGTTCCGGGTGTCGGTACTCGTGGCGCAGGCTGGTGGCGGTTCCTGGCAGAAGAAATACCCAGAAGCCGATCCCGACGGGGAGGACTTGCATTTCCAGGAACGGGTCGGCGATCCCGAGGGCGTCGCGTTTGTCGCAGGCGCAGACCTGGATTCGCCCCTGAGCGTCGTGGTTGCGGTCTTTCTTGGTGTTCAGGATTCGGACGTAAGTGCCCCGCTGGATTTCCTGCGTGGACACGGCGGGGAACACGGCGACGTGGATCGCGTCGCGGTGCGCGCGGGAGACGATGGGTTTGCCGATGCCGAGTTCGTTGCTCACGTTTTCTCCTTTGGTTCTGGTTGATCGTTCAAGAAGATGGCCGGTTGTTTCCTGGGTCGTCCGCGTTTTCGATTGATCCCGATTGACTTGGCCTTTTTTCGAACGGTATTGAGGGATAGCCCGATTTCGGCCGCGATGTCTTGAATTCTTTCGGTCTTCATCCGTTCGAGAATCTCGGGAGTGAACCGATCTTGCTTGGAGGTGAAAGCGGTCGGTACGCAGCCGCAGTTCGTGGACTGACCGGCGACGAGCGTGAGGTTCAGGACGCACCGTTCGTTCCCGCAGTCGCACCGGCACCGCGAGCGGGAATTTCGTTTCCCCGGAACCGGTTCGCACCGCCCCAGGACGGTCCACTTCCCGTATCGGTTCCCGGTGAGGTCGTTCCATCTGGGTTTCGGTTCGATGCCGCGCCGCTGTCGCTCGTTGCGAATGTGTTGTTCGCCGATACCCGACCTTTCGGCGAGTTCCGGGTCGGACAGTTTGCCCAGGTTCGACAGGACGAAGGTGTCGGTAATGACAAAATATTTTCGGTGACAGTCGGAACATTTCGCGGACGCTTTACCGTTGCGCAGCGTCCAGCCGCAGATTTGCCGGACTGTGCCGCAATCGCAACGGCATTCCCAGAGGGTCACCCCCTTTCTCTTCTTGCCGCGTCGGATCACGGTCCAGGTTCCGAACCGTTTGCCGACCATGTCGAATCCGAGTGTGCCGTTCACGCCTTCTCCTTTTCAGTGTTTGCCGTTGAGTTTCGGTTCGTAGACGTAGTCGGGAACGTCGGGGTCTTCCTCTTCCGGGCAGTTGTCGTATCCGGCGATAGGGTCTTCGTCGTGTTCGGTGGACGCCTCGTCCCACTCGGCGCGGGTGATTTCCTGGACTCGGTTGAGTTCGTCCACGCGGAAGAAAACCTCCTCGCGTTCGTTCAGTTCGGGGAACACTTCCCGAGCCCCATCGGTCACGGAAAACTTGAAGAAGAACCCGGATAGACTCGCGGACCCGAAGTCGCGGGCCGAATCGGACATCTCGACGGTATCGCCGGAGAGAATTCGTTCGTAGAAGTAGGGCGCGTAGAGTTCTTGACCGCGGAACCGGTGGTCGAGCGCCACGAGTTCGAGGCACCGGATTCGGATCTGGTCGGGATCGTCTCGCACGTTGACGCTCACGGTTTGTCTCCGTTCATTCTTGGTGGCAGAGGTCGGACCACTCCGACCCGACGCAATCGACTTTCAGGGCGACGACGATTTTCGGTTCGTTGGGAATGATTATTCCGTCGAGTTCGAGTCGTTCGTCGAGCGGAATGTTTCTCCACTTGGAAACGTTACCCGCGTTCTTGGCGAGAGCGATCGGCGACCACCCTTGCGTGAAGCCGACCGCATAGCCTTGATCTTGGCACCATCCTACGGCTTCGCCGAGACTGTCGAATCTTCGATGTCGTTCCATCATTTACTCCCGGTTGGTTAGCATTAGCTTGACCGCTCAAGTCTTGTGCATGCAATATACTTGTCCAACGAACGGAGATCAAGGGGTGGCGGCTGGTTCGTCTGAATTTTCGTTGGTAAGGGTCGGAACGTCGGGTCGTCGGACGTGGAGTAACGCGTACTCGCAGGCGTCGGAGAGCGAGCCCGGTTGTCCGGCGCGGTCGAGGTCGTCCTGGATACCGCCCAGTCGTTCGATGGCCTGGGGCGACAGGTAGACTTCGCGCTTGAACTTGCCGAGTTCGCGTTGCTTGGCGCGCCAGGCTCTCGAGGCTTCGGTGGACGTTTTGCGTTCCTCGGAGCGGCGATTCTTTTTCTTGTTTATCTTGTTCTTACCGGCCAAAGTATTTACCTCGATCAGATAGTCAGTCTATGGTGAAGATCCCGGACGCTGGCCGTACCTGGGTAAAATATCCAGATACGGTCACGTCGCGTGACCGTTGATTGTCCAGAGCGAACGGCGTTCCGTCTGGCGATTGTATTCCGTGCAATTTTATCCGCGAAATCGTGATTTGTCCACCGAAGGCGGGAATTCCGGTTGACGGACCGCATTGCATGCAATAGAAAGAGGGAAGAGACGAAGAGAACATTTCACGAAACTGGAGAGTGACGATGGACAAGGCATTCAAGCAATTCGTGGTTTCGGGAACTCGATACCTGGCGATTCCCCGTAATCCGGGATCGCGTTCGAACACGGTATTGATCTTGGACGAGAACGGTTCGAACTTCGGCGGCTGGTCGTGCGTCGAGTCGTTCGTGGACGCCTGCAAGGGCCGCAAGGACGCGATCACTGGTTCGGTCCTGGAGCCGACCGTTCTCGGCAAGGTGACGCTCGTGGCGCGTTGCGTGGAGGAGTCCTGAGATGCATCGTGCGTACCTGATTTACCGGCACCACGACGGAGACATCGAGGGGTTCGTGGGTTTGGGGTTCACGGGATCGGTGGCGGTTTCGGACGCGATCCGGCGGTCGGCGCAGGCGTGTCGTTGTCGGTCGATCCCGTTCGTGCCGGACGGTTTATTCGTCTCCGAGGAGAGTCTGACGGATGCCGAGCGGAAATCGGTCCATGACGACTGGCGAATTCCCTCCGAGTAGACTTGCCAATTTACATTGCATGCAATAAGATGCTTAACAGACGAATCACTTACTCATGAACTGGAGAATTCGGATGCGGACGACGGTTGCGGACATGGTGGCGCGGGGCGGATACTTCCGGTGCGAATGCCGCATCGACCGGCAGACGCTGGAACATTGCGTGGAACTAATGCGGTCGATTCCGGACGCGGTTTACCCGAACAACTGGGAGACGGTGGAGTCGATTCGTTCGGAGCCGGAAGCCGGTTTCCTTTCCCTGACGGTCAACCGCGTCCAAGGGATGATCGACCTGGCGAAGTCGCTGGCGGAGGCGAATCGGGTTCTGGAATCGCTCTCGCCGGATTTTCGTTGCGAGGACGGTTTCGCTCCCCTGTTGATCGCGTCGGACTACCACCAGGACATGGGTGAGGAGATTCTCTCGTGGCTGTTGCGGGCGGAATACTTGCGCCGGACGGCGGGCGGATCGGAGGCGATTCGGGTCGAGCGTGGCCGCACGGTGACGTTGAACCCCCAGCGACGGGGTAAGCACCCGAACCCCAGCATGACGCAGGTGATCGAGACGACGGACGGCGATTCGGTCGTGATTCACACGCTGGCCCGCGACCACAAGGCGGACGCTTATTCGGTGGTGTCGCGGCGGTTCGTGATCGGCGACACGGTGGAGACGGGGGCGTACAACCTCGTTTACTTCGGTCAGGTGAAGCAAATCACCTCGAAGACGATCAAGACCGAAGACCGGCACGGTGAGCGTAAGAGTTTCACGCTCTCGGCGTTCGCGGAGACGAACTGGAACTTCGATCTCGCGGAGAGTCGCCAGCGGAACGCGAACTGGAGCGACTGAACCTGATCGGAGTTTTATCTGGGTAAATTACCGAGACAGATCTTGCCAACTTCGATTGCATGCAATAAGCTACAAGAAGACGAATCACTTACTCATGACCTGGAGAGACGACGATGGAAACGACCACGAAGAAGGTGACGAAGGCCGAACAGAAGCGGACCGATCGGGAGAACGCGATCGCGATGCTCAAGAGTATTCTCCCCGAGGGGAAGACGGTTTACACGGTGATCCGGCACGTCAGCGCGAGCGGGATGCAGAGGAAAATCGACCTCTACACCGTAGACCCTGAGAGCCACGAGTTGATTTACCTGACGGAACTGGTGGCGAAAGCCCTGGACCATCGTCGCGACAAACAGGGGCGGTTGATCGTCAACTGGTGCGGGATGGATATGTGCTGGCACACGGTCTACAACCTGTCCTCGGTGCTGTTTCGCGGGGCGGCGGACCGGGCGGGATACGTTCTTCGCCACGAGCATCTGTAATCGTCAGTCGCCTTGTTTGGGTATTTTACCCAGATGCTTCTTGCTAACTTTTATTGCATGCAATATATTAAAGGTGGAAGAATCACCTACTCATGAACTGGAGAGACGACGATGACACTCGAACACGAAACGTACCTGGACAGTCGGGATGTGGAAAGCCGGATCGAGGAGTTGGAGGCGGAGCGGGACGAGTTCCTGTTCACCGATCCGACGGAGGAGGCGCTGGTGGAAGCGGCCAACGGGGGCGACGAGGCGGCTTCAGCGGCCCTGGAGGATTACCGTCTGGAGAGGGAGGATTCGGCCGCGTTCAAGCTCCTCCAGGCTTCCTGGGAGGATTCGGAATCGGGCCTGGAACTGAACGCCCTGGTTTCGCTCCGGGGCGAAGTCGAAAACAATTCCTCCGAGTGGTCGCACGGTCTGACCCTGATTCGGGAGGAAGTGTTCGTCGATCACATTCGCGAGCAGGAGGAAGAAGACAACGAAGCTCTCGACTCTCTGGAATGGTGGATTAGTCAGGCGATCGACTGGGACAAGGTCGCCGAAACTCTGAAGGGGGATTACAAGTCGGTGAAGTTCCAGGGCGAAACGTATTACTACCTCGGCTGAACGACGATCTATCTGGATAAATTACCCAGACAAGACTTGCCAATTTCGATTGCATGCAATACATTGAAGGCAGATGAATTACTTACTCAAGAACTGGAGACGCGACGATGTCTGATTTCGACCTGATCAACGACGCGACGGGTTTCGCGAACGGTGACGAGTTCGGTTCCGACGAGGATGTTCGGGAGTATTTTTTCCCGCACGCTCAACGCGAGATGTTTGGTGACCAAGCGGAGCAGGACGCGAACTTGCTTCGCGAGTGGGCCGAGAAGGTGATTCGGAACCGCTGGCACATGGCGTAGTGATTTCGAATCGACTCGAACGGGAGATATTCCGAGTATCTGGATAAAGTATCCAGATACCTTTCCCCTTGAACCGAACTGGAGACTGACTCATGTGGGTGCTGGTGATGCGAAACGAGGCGTGGCGTCCGATCAACGCCAACGGGCTGAGAGTCGAAGTCGGGCCGACTCTGACGGACGTTCTGGGCGAGATGATCCTGACGCTGGGCGACGAGTACTCGGAGGAGGACAACGAGTACGCTCTGCGGATTCTGGCGGCCGCGCGACACGAGCGGTGGTCGGAACTGGAGATGGAAATCAACGAGTGGGTGGGCGACGTGGAGTGGACGCTTTACCACCCGGACCGGGGTTACGTTCACGACCTGTCGCGAGCCGAGGAGGGGGTGCCGTTATGAACCCCACGCAAGCCGTCCCCGTACCGAGTTTCCGCCCCGCGCTCTGGCCGTTGGTTCACGACCGGATCAGGTTCCAACTGTCGCGCCGAGCCGAACTGGGTGGAGAACCCGGACAAGTCACGATCGACGGCAAGCTTTACGCCTACAGCGTCCACACCCCCTGTCCGGGATCGGGCGTCGCGCGGCACGTCCGTCTCTATCCGGGTGGTGAGCCGATCGGCTCCGAGCGGGTTTACGACTGCGCGGAGTACCTCGCCGGTCACCTGGAATGCGACTGTCCGGACTACCTGTACCGGCACTCTGATTCGGGTACGCTGTGCAAACACCTGCGAGCGTGCGAATATCTGGGATTGTGGCACCCGGTCGAATCCGAAATTTCTTCGGAGACCGTGATGTTTCCGGAATCCGGGGAGACGGGTTGACTCCAGATTGTTGTCGGCTATACTTATTGCATGCAATGGACCGAGGTAGTCTCGGTCCATTGCCCAACCCGCCAGAGACGGCACAAGCCAGGAGTGAGACGATGTCCAAGATTTTTCCCAGCGGCACGATTCACGAAAACCTCACGACGGAGATCGGCGAGTTCGACCTCCAGAGAGTTCTGGGCTTCGCCCTCAATCACCTGGGTCGTTATCTTGAGCAGTTCGCTTCTCGGGACGCGGACGGATTTTACGTGATCACCGATCCCAACCCGGTCGCGCCCGTGGCCAAGAGACTGCTCGACCAGATTCTCACTGCGCGTCAGGAAATCCTGACGCTCGACCGTCGTCCGATCGGCCCCGAAAAACTGACCCGACAGTCGGCACTCCTCGACCTGATGGCCTACACTTCGGAGGAACTGTGCGGACAGGGCACTCAACAGATCAGGGAGTGGATCGCCAGTTGCCCTGTCGCGATCGAACCGGTCTGACCCCAACCCCGCCGGTCCGACTCCGGCACGGGGACTGTTCCGAATTCCGAGTGCTGAATTGGACAGCCGAGGACACGCCCATCATCAGTATGAATCTCCCGAAAGCTGACTCATACTGATGATAATCAGAAAATGCCCAAAGAATTACCAAACCGGAATAACTGAGCGGCCGCTCACAAATTTACCTCTAAAAGATAGTTGTCAGATGGAGATAATAATGCTGGACAAGAAGTTTCTGGAAAATCAGGCCACGGAAAAATTGAAGCAATCCATCAAGATCATGCGAGAAGCCTGCCAAGAGGCCGAACGCAGAATCGACCGTTATCACGACGATCCCATGAAAGCCACGGAGGAGGTTTTGCACGCGTTCACATCCCCACGGGTTGAAAAACTTAAAATGACCGTCGAGGAAATCGAGACTGAGCTGGCCGCCCTCCAAACCAAGCGGTCCGCCATCGAAACTGACCCCAAGAGCCGCACGACCGGGGACACGATTTTCCTCTACACGAAGGCCGCCCGCAAGAAGCTGGATGCCATCGACCGGGAGATTGCCAGACTGACCGGCGAGCGGCGGAAGCTGTTGGGCGGGACGGTGGACACGAGCGGCTACTCCGGGCGGCAAACCAATCGCCGCTGAGAATCGATCACCCACGTCGGCTGTAACGAACACAAACCACGGTGAACCACATGAACCGCCTGTACCGAGTCAAGCCCGACCTGCCGACCGAAGAGCGAGTCGTCATCCTGCGGAACGGCATCGACCCGAACGAGACGCTGTGGCTCGTCGGCGAGCGGCCGGGGAGCGGCGTCGCACGGGGCGAGAAGTACGGCACGTTCGACCAGACTCTCCCTCCCGATCGCACGCTTCCTCCAGGAAACCCCGGCTTGAAGTATCTGGATATTTTATACAGATACCGGTTGCCGATTGCATGCAATTCTATAAGATAGGGTTAGTGAGCAATCGAAACCTTGAACGGGAGACGTGGGATGCGACGGATCAGACAGTTGGCGACGATCATTTTCCTGGGCCCGGTGGCGGTCCTGGCGTTGAGCGTGATGGCTCTGTTTGACCGGCGGAAGTCGATGTTGATCCTGGCGGAGAGCATCGAGTCGGCGAGGGCGAAATGCCGGAAAGTGTAAAATCGCTCCAGGATCGCTCAGAATCGACGATCGGTATCGGGAGGTCAATCGTATTACCCCGTCGGAGATCGTCGATTCTAGGTGGCAAAAGTGGCCGAAATCGGGGTATTTCGGGCCATTAGAATGTGAGCGAACGGTCCTGACGCCTCTGGTTTCGGGTGCGACATTCTAATGGAAAAAGTGAGTCTTGGAGACTCATACGGAATCGAGAATTGCGTATTTCTAGGGGAAAGGCACGGTTTCTCAGGGGTCGAGTAGCGCCCTGGTGGGTGCGGAAATTGTAACCCTGGGTTCTCAACAGACTGGGAAGGGCAGAAAATGACGAAGATCGAGGACTATTGGATGTCGATGAGTGGTGAGTTCTAGAGGGAGAACGATCATGTCTGATGATAATCGGGAAGCGACGGTTCGCGAAGTGGACGGGAAGTTGGTCCTGGACGACCCGGTCTCGCGGGAAGTCATCGCTGCGGTCGGGAGGCACAACGCCCGCCAGGGTTGTGCCCGGACGATGGAGGCGAACCGGGAGCGGGTGGGACACTTCGTCCGTCGGGTGACTGAACTGGGGAGGTCGCCATCGGAGGTGGTCATCGTGGTCGCGTGCGTGGACGACGTGAACGGTCGGGAACTGGCGAACGCGCTGATGCCGTACTTCGACTGGCAGGCGATTCGGGACCGGGGCGAAGTCCCGTTTGCGCGGGGGATCGCGATGCGGAAGGGGGTGGAAGAGTTCGTCTCCCTCATCGACACGGACGCGGGTCTGAAGTTGTCGCTGTGGGACGACCTAGCGGTGGTGGTGATCGATCACGGGATCGCCGAAGTGTACCCGGCGACATGATTTTATCTAGGTAAATTACCTGGATAACTATTCTAACAGGAGAACGACAATGCCGAAGAAGAAGTTAGAGGCTGCGAAGACGAAGTTGAATCTGGTCGGGCTGGACGGGAACGCCTGGAACTTGCCCAGCAAGTTTTCTCGCGCCACCAAGCATCAGGGCTGGACGAAGGAAGAGATCGACGCCGTGACGAACGAGGCGATGGCAGGCGACTACCATCGCCTGCTTCGTACGTTGATGAAGCACACGACGGGACGGGGGACTGAATGATGACGATTCACGAATGGAGCATCCCGACGACATCGGGGGTGATCAAGGTCGCGGCGACGACGGCGAACGAGGCGTTGGAGTTGGCGTCGAGGGGCGGTTACGAGATCACGGCGGGTGAGATTACATGCCAAGAGGCAAAGGCGATCGGGTACACCCCAGGTCCGTGGAGTTTCGATACTCAGGGCCGGGGAGATTTCGGCGTCAACTCGAACGGCAAACCCTGGAAGGCGGTCGCCGAAGTGAAGGAAAATTCACTGGGCGCGGGAACGGTGTCTGAGGAAGAAGCTCACGCGAATGCTAGACTGATCGAGAAGGCTCCGGAGCTACTGGAGTCGCTGACGGTCCGGGAATGGCTGGTGTGGTCGAACTACCACAAGGCGTGGTGGGGACCGAACCGGTGCGATTACGTCTGGGAGGTCGAGAACGCGGGCCGGTACTCGCTGGCGGAGGCTCAGGAGATCGCTTCGTTCCGTCAGGTCGAGCGAGGTCCGGGGATCAACCCGCCGGAGATGATTCAGCCATCTCCGGAACTGTTGGGGAAGTGGGCGCAGGCGATTCAGAGAGCGACGGGGAAGTTCGGGTGATTTGATCGGGGTAAATGACCCAGATCCAGTCTGGTCGTCATGCTATCGCGAAAACCCGTCCATTGATTACGCGTCGTGGATCAGGTTCCGAACAAGGATGGACCGGTGCGTATACCCGAAGCCTTGGGTGGTGATTCCGTACTCGGACCACTTGCGTTACTTCCTGTCGGCTTGGAGAACGGGGGCGAGACCGTGCTGACGACGACGGACTGGAAAACCGAGTTCGCATCGTTCCTGCGGGCGATGGAAGCGAATCCCGAGGACATGACGGTACGTTTGGTGGCGGCGGATTGGTTGGATGAGCGGGGACAATGGTTTTACGCGGAGGCGTTACGGTGGTCGTGCCGGTTGTGGTCTCACGGTGATGGTTGGGGGAAGAACGATCGTGATCGTTCTTTGATTCCGTACGGATCGGATCGTTACTGGTGGTTCGTCTGCGATGCCGATCGCAGTTATCGCCCTCAAAACGGTTTGCCACCCGAGTTCGCGGGCGAGGACGAACCGCTCGTGGGTGAAACGGTGAATTTCAACGGCGAGAACGCTTACGCGGAGTGCTGGTGGTGGTTCCTGGACCGGTTCGCGGAACGGAGGTCGAAGGGGTTGATATGAAGACCGCGCGGGACCGATCGAACGTGGAGTCGCTGCTGGCGACGCTGACGTGGGATAACTGGTTCGACCTGTTGCCGATTCTGGCGGACGCCTTGATGGACGCGGGGTGCTTCGAGCCGCAAGTGATCGACCGATTGAAGGGCGACGGCGAGGGGTGGACGCGGGGGAACTGGGTGCTGCGGAGCGTGCTGGGGGATCGGTGACCCGAATCAGCCGGGGCTGTTTTGACACGATGGAGAGAGACGATGGCAGAGAATTCGAAAATACAGTGGACGCATCACACGTTCAACCCCTGGCGAGGCTGCACCAAAGTCTCCGATGGGTGCAAGCATTGCTACGCGGACACGCTGTCCAAACGCAATCCCAGCATGCTCGGCGTCTGGGGAACGAACGGGACTCGCGTCGTGGCGGCATCCGCCGCTTGGCGTGAGCCGATCAAGTGGGACAAGGTGGCGAGGGAAGCGGGAGAGAGGCACCGCGTCTTCTGCGCGAGCCTCGCCGACGTGTTCGAAGGTCCGGAGACGATGCCCGCGGACTCGCTCCCGATCGTCGAGGCCGCTCGCCGCAGGATGTTCAAGTTGATCGGGGCAACACCGAACCTTGATTGGCTTCTCCTCACGAAACGGCCGCAAAACATCCTCAGGCTGACCCGCAAGGCCATCGACACCTTCGACGATCCGGAATTCGACTTCAACGCCGCAGCGGAGCCGAATGGCCTGGACGCGGCATCCTTTCGCGAGCTCTACCCGAACATCTGGTTGGGGACGTCGGTCGAGAATGAGGAGACGGCGAACGAGCGGATACCTCTTCTGCGAAAGGTGCCGGCGACCGTGCGATTCCTGAGCATCGAGCCGCAACTATCGGCGATCGATCTGACCGGGTTACTCGACGGCATTCACTGGGTGATCTGCGGCGGGGAGTCGGGAGCGAAGGCTCGCTCGTTCGACATCTCGTGGGCTCGGTCCTTGCGAGATCAGTGCGCGGCGGCAGGCGTGGCCTTCTTCATGAAGCAGTTCGGCGAGAAGCCGACCGGTGAGTGGAAGTATTCGCCGTTGCCGATGCTCTCGAGTGACAGCATTTACTCCAGCAACTCCCACTGGATCCTCAACGACAAGAAGGGCGGCGACATGGAAGAGTGGCCTGCCGACTTGCGGGTGCGGGACTTTCCGAAGGTGGCGTCATGAAGCCGTTCACGTTCGGCAGCCTCTTCGCGGGCATCGGTGCAGGCGACCTGGCTTTCACTCGTGCCCGCTTGAAGTGTGAATGGCAGGTCTCGCATCGTTCGGTGCTCACGGTCGCCTCCGTTGTCAGTTTCATGCAATTATATCCGAACATCGATCGGGGTCGAACCATTTTCGCCGAAAATCGCGACTCGGGTATTCACTTATTCATTGCGTGCAATAGAATGGTGTTGCACAGTATCTAGATAATTTACCCAGGGAGAACGAAATGGCGGAATTGTGGACGGTGGATCGGATTCGAGCCGACGGGGATTGGCGACACGCTTTTCACGAAGCGGAGTTCGGAGGATTCGGCGGAACGGGCGACGAAGGTCCGGTGGGAATCTTGGCGATCTTGGAGGAAGTGATCGCGGCGGTCGAGGGCGAGAACGACGGCGACAACTGGGTGGCGTTGGTGAAGTTGACGGACGGACGATACGCGAAGGTGTTCGCCGGTTGCGATTACACGGGGTGGGACTGTCGGGCTTCGGGGAACGTGGAGTTCTACGGCACCCTGGACGAACTGTTGTCGCCGAACACGTTGACGGTTCAGGAGGTGTACCGATTGGGTCTGGATGACCGGATTTGGGTTGACGATACGGAGCGGACGTTGGCCAGGGCGTCTCGGGAGGGCGATCGGGTGGCGGCGATGGCGTTGGCGGACAAGATTCAGGAGAGGTGCGGGAAGTGATCGCGGCCCACGCGGCGAGCGTGAACCGAGAGACGCCCGGCGAGGGCGAGGAGGGGAGGGGTTGTGAGATTTCTTTTTGATAATACGCCTGACGAAATCCTCGCTCGCCGCGAAGGATCGCGACAAATTCTGATCGCTTCGTGTGGCCTGGGTCTCAACAGTGTCGCGGGCCTGATCCTCCTGAGAGACTCGGGAGACATCCCCGATGCGATTCTCTTCGCCGACACCGGTGGAGAGTCGAATCGGACCTACGCCTACCTCCCGATTCTGAACGCCTGGCTCGCGAAAAATCACATGCCTCGCGTGGCCGTGGTCAAGCGAGACTGTGACCACGATCGGCAGAAAAACGAGACCAAGTACGACACCTTGGAGCAAGAGTGCTTGGTGAAAAAGTGCCTCCCCTCAATCGCCTATTACGGTCGATCCTGCTCGCAGAAGTGGAAGCACGCTCCCCAGGAGAAGTGGGCTAACTCCGATTACGAGTGTCTGCTTTCCTGGGCAACCGGAAAGCTGGTCGTGAAAGCGATCTTCTACGACGCGGGAGAGGCTCACCGGGTCAAGCACCACCGGGACGCGAAGTACGCCTACTGGCACCCCCTCTACGACGCGGGATGGGACCGAGATGATTGTATTCGAGCGGTCGAGCGGGAAGGGTTGCCGGTCCCGCCGAAGAGTTCGTGCTTTTTTTGCCCGGAGATGACGCCGAACGAGATCGTGGCCCTTGGTCGAGAAGAGCCGGAACTGCTTGAGCGGGCCTTGAAACTGGAGGCTAACGCCAATCTCACCTCGATCAAGGGATTGGGTAAGCACGCCTTTTCGTGGCGTGATCTCGTCGCCGGACGAGTTCCACTTGAAGTGATCGAGCGAGAGAACAAAGGGCAACGCTGGACCTGCATGTGCAGCGAAAATAACGGAGCTTGTTCATGACCCCAACCATCTCCCTCTTCCACCACCTCTTCTCCCCCTGGTCCGTCCGGGGCGACTCGCGGGTTGTCGCGAGCGAACGGGTGTGGCGTGACGTGCTCAACTGGAAACATGCCATCGAGTTCCCGCTGTTTGTCGATGGTGATCTCAATAGAAAACGCCCAAGAGTGTGGGTCGGGGTGGACGTGTTCGAGGACTGGCAGGGCCCGTTTTATACGGCCGATGGCTCGAAATTGCTTCTCACTCTCGACAAGCAATTCACCACCGATCCGAACAACGATTACCCCCGGATCGCGATCGCTCACGATGTTCGAGATCGTCTCTTCGCCCTCATCGACCGCACGCCCCACCTCGACTGGATGATTTGCACCGAGCGGCTGGAGAACGTCGCGAGGATGATGCCGCCGGCGGTGACCAACCTGAGCGTCCTGAAGCGAACAGGACATCACGAGCAGTACCGCGAGAATCTCTGGCTCGGCACCCGCGTCTCCACCCAGGCCGAAGCCGACGCTCGCATCCCCAAGCTGCTGGAAGTGCCCGCGAGGGTGCGGTTCGCGGAGGTGGTGGTGACCGGGGAGATTGACTTTCAATCATTTCAGGTCAACCGACACGCCACCTACGATGCACTATCGGGATGCGGCTTTTCTCGAAGAAGCCAGATCCAGTCGAACCCCAACATTTTCGGCAACAAGATCGACCTCCTCATCCTCCGCGGCGAGACCGGACCCGACGCCCGGCCGTGCCCGATCGACGCCGTGCAGAGTCTCGTGCGGCAGGGGAAAGAGGCGGGGGTGGCGGTGTGGGTGGAGAATGTCGGGAGCAGGGTTGTTGGGTGTAAGACATGCCATGACAACCCGTATTGGGCGAGGACGCTCAGTTCGTGGAAGCGGTGCCCCGATTGTGCATTAAAAGGGCCGAGACATCCCGACGGTGCCGACCCGATGGAGTGGCCGGAAGACCTGCGAGTGAGGCAACTACCCAATGGCATGGAATAAGTTCGAGGCAAAATGCTATGACTGCCAGGAGCAACGGCCGGATTGCGTCAATATCGTGGTTCTTGGGACCAACGTTTACCAACAAGCTGAATGGCGACACCTTGTCTTTTGCGAGAAGTGCTACCGGGAGTGCCGGAAGATCGCGCGAATAGTTTTGCTTCATCCGAAGCACAAGAAAAAGCGATTGCCGGAGGTGGGGAGATGAGATTAGAGCCTGGAAATGAGGATTGGACGATTGTCGGTGAGGATACCGACGACATCGAAGGGGACTTCGGGACGATCGTCGAATCTGGAGATCGACTGTGGTCCTTCCCGGACCCGAAAACCATCTTTTCCCCGCGAGAATTGCGGTGCATCGCCGACCTCGTCGAGCAAGCGGAGCGGCAGGCGAAGGAAAGGACGGGTGAGAGGTGAGCCGATTCGTGTACTGGTTCCCCGATCAAGGGGGCAAAGAGTCTGACCACAACCTTGCTTATCCGGCGGCCTTCGGTCCGGCGGTGACGGCCGAAGGTGTCGCCGAATCCGTCGCCGAGTGGAATAACCAGGGCGATTTCGCCGACCGGCAGACGGTCGCGGTCAAAGACACGACGACGGGTGAGGTGGCCATGTACGAGGTGGTGGCAGAGCAAACCGTGATTTACCGGGCGACGAGGAAGGAAGGTGAGAGGTGAGCGAGAAACTGTACGCGATACCGGCCGGGAACGGTGGGGAAGATGGAAGTCCTGGCCCGTCGCGCGGAGTCGGGGGAGATGTTGTTTCACCCAGATGACGCGAAATAAGTTGAGATTCGGGTAGACAGGTTAATTGCATGCAATATACTATGATTACCTGCGGCGAGGTTGATGGTCGCCGACGTAAGGTCATCTTTGAAGTCGATCGCAATGCTTTCGGATAGGCTTGATATTATCCGACCGTTCCGCCCTTCCGAATTTTACTTTCCTCAATGCCTGCGTGGAGGCTGATACCAACGAGACGATTCTTTCCACGACGTATAGAGGTAATCTTGATGCCTACTTTGGTCTATTCCTACGGTTGCAAGCCGCCCCAGGGCGAGAACTTCGAACGCGTCTCGAAGCAGCTTTCGCTGGCCCACCGGTACTACAACGAACTGATCCGGATCGAGTTGGACCGGAGGTCGGAGACGAACGAATTGCAGCGTTTTCACGGGCCTGCGGTGGCTTCGGCGGAAACCGAAGTCAACAACTGCGACTTTGTTCTGGTCCAGGCATTGTCCGACCTTTCGAAAGGCAAGTCGTCTCGTTTGTCCCCGGAGGGAATGAAACCGTTGCGACTCGCCGTCACCGCCTGCCGCGCTGCCTTGAAGGAAGCGAAGGCCCGGTTACGTCTGGCGCGTCAGGAACTCGCCGACGACGCGGATTACCAAGCGGCTCTGGAGGCGTTACACGACCGGTTCGCGGATCGGCGGAAGGCGTTGTACAACGGGACGCCAGACCTGTTCTGGGGAACGAAGAACGCGCAGGCGCAGTCGGTGGAGATGGCGGTATCGACGAGCAAGGGGGAGCTACGGTTTCGCCGCTGGTCGCGGAACGGTCGGTTGACGTGTCAGGTGATGGGCGGGGCTTCGACGGCGGACGTGATGGCGGGCACGGACACGCGGGTTCAGGTCGAGAGGATGGACCGGAGTGAGGTGAACCGGTTCGGTCACGTCCCGAGTGCCAAGCGGGTGAAGGTTCGTATCCGGATCGGTTCGGACCCGGCGAGTGTGCGGATTCCGGTGTGGGCCGAGGTGATGGCGTACTTACACCGACCGTTGCCGGAGGGCGGGA
>Ga0105241_10001392_pt1 | contig 18481 bp, 12 predicted proteins | sample KBSC64metaG_FD_80422 | JGI IMG/M metagenome (GOLD analysis project Ga0105241, IMG submission 80422) | Corn rhizosphere microbial communities from Kellogg Biological Station, Michigan, USA - KBS C6-4 metaG | ecosystem: Host-associated > Plants > Roots > Rhizosphere > Soil | place: Michigan, USA... | reverse complement strand
TCTTTTGATTACCCGCAGATGATGAAAGGTAGCGTGGCACATGTTGAAACAGAACACTACAATAAAGACATTCGTTTTTTATCGAGCTTTTATTTTAGCAATTACCTGCCGGTGCACAATGCTACGTATAGCATCACTTTTCCGGAAGATATGGATGTACGCTACATCATAAAAAACGACGACAACAAAATTGTGAAGGTAACGTCAAGTTCAAGAGGCCGAAAGAAAAAATTAGAATTTACAGCTACGGATGTTAAGAACTACGAATATTATAGTGATGGCACTTCTATTCCTTATTATGCAATTCATGTAATTGTTTACGTAGCAAGTTATAAGTATGATGGTGAAACAGTTCCTGTTTTTAATTCATTAAGTGAATTGTATAAATGGAACGATGGTTTTTTGACTAATGTCAATTCTACACAAGATGAAAATTTAAAAAAGTTAACAGACAGTATTTGCCTCAATAAAAAAACAGATCGGGAAAAAGCACAAGCTATCTATATGTGGGTTCAGAATAATGTTAAGTATGTAGCTTTTGAAGATGGCCTTGGTGGCTTTGTTCCAAGGCAGGCAGCAGATGTTTGTGCCAAGCGATATGGTGATTGTAAAGACATGGCGAGCATTCTTACTGCTATGTTACAAATAAGTGGATTGAATGCCCGCTTTACCTGGATCGGTACCCGTTCTATACCTTATACCTACACTGAAGTGCCGTTACCTCTAACGGATAATCACATGATAAGTGCTGTTAAGATCGATAAGTCATGGATATTTTTAGATGCAACCGATCCTAATTGCGTTTTTGGAATGCCTACCAGCGCCATACAGGATAAGCAGGCGTTGATCAGCATCAGCCCTGAAAAATATGAGTTGGTAAAAGTTCCGGTGATGCCCGCCGGTAACAGTGCTATTACCGATAGTACTTTCTTATCCATCAACAATAATGTTTTAACTGGTAAATGTTCGGTTGATTATTCGGGATATTTTGGTAATGATGTTTGCAATCGTCTCTTGTATAACAAAGGTGATGATGAAAGAGTTTACGCACGCAGCCGCATGGCGAAAGGGAGTAATAAATTTATTATGAAAGATTACCACATCACCATGCCCGACCCGATGAAAAAAGAGGCCAACATTTCGGCTACTTTCGAAATACCCGATTATGCAAAAACAATTGCTGACGAAATTTACATCAACCTCAACCTTGAAAAATTAATCAGCAGTACACCTATTGATACAGCTAAGAGAAAGATAGCCATTGAAAATGATTTTAATTATACCATTAACCAGGTGCACACGCTTGCGATACCGGATGGTTACACAACAGAATATGTTCCTAAGAACACTTCAGTATCCAACGACGTGTTTGATTTTTCAATTGTTTACAAACAAGGCGCCGGCAATATTTCTGCAACGCAAAAATTAGTAATGAAAAAATTATACATCGAACCGCGCGATTTTGCCACATGGAATAAAGCGATTTACAATATCTCCGCTGCTTATAAAGAGCAAGTTGTTTTAAAAAAGAAATAATTACATTTTATGATAAAAAGAATTGTTGCCCTGGCAGGTATAATGTTGTTAAATACTTTATTCTGTAAAGCACAGGTTGATGGATTATATACCGAAATTCAGCCCTGGGTTGCATCTCCGGTTTTGCATTCAATGCCTGCAATGTTTTCGGGTGAGAGCGCTGTTTATTTAATGGATAGCAGAACGTTCGATTATAAATTGGAAGGTAAGAACCTGGTACAATATAATTATGTATATAACCTGGTGAAAGTAGCGGATGATAAGGGCATTGAAATGTTTAATAAAGTGTACCTGCGGGTTCTGCCCTTATCAGAAATTTCCGACATCAAGGCACGGGTAATTACTTCAGCCGGAAAAGTAATCGATGTGCCCCAGGATAAAATAAAAGACGAAGAGGAAGAAGGCAAAACATACAAATTGTTTGCAATGGAAGGCATTGATAAAGGCTCTGAAGTAGAATATAGTTATACAGTAAAAAGGAATCCTTCATTTTTCGGCAGCGAAATTTTTCAAACCGGTTCAGTTCCCTATTACAAGGCACGCATATTAATCGTTACACCCAAATATTTGAAGTTTGGCGCCAAAGGTTTTAATGGCTTCACGGTTTTAAATGATAGTGTTATAAATGAAGAAAGGATGATTGCAGGTTTTTCTGAAAATATAAAGACGCTCGACGATGAAAAATATGGCTTGCGTGACCCTTACCTGCAAAGAGTGGATTTTAAACTAAGTTATAACCTCAGCGCCAACAGTGATGTTGAAATGTACACGTGGAAAGAATTAGCCCGTAAAGCTTATGCTAACATAACCACCTTTAGCGAAAAAGAAAAAAAGGCAATTTCAAAATTTACGGATCGAGCTAATATTCCCTCTGGTGCTGGTGAAGAAAAAACAATTATGCTGCTGGAAGATTATATGAAAACTCATATAAACATTGACGAGAAACTGGCCGGCGATGATGCCGACAATATTGAAGCCATTGTTAAAACCAGTAATACTAACAATTTCGGCGCTGTTCGTTTATTTGTGGGCTTACTCGAAAACAAGAATATAAACTACCAGGTTGTTTTCCCTTCTGTTCGTGATCAACTGCCATTGGATGAAGAATTGGCCGATTGGAACAGGATTGACGAAACACTGATTTATTTCCCCGGTACCGGCAAATTGGTTCAGCCATCAGGATCAGCCTACCGTTATCCCTTCGTAGAGCCATTATGGGCAGGTACAAGGGGTTTATTTTTAAAAGGTACCACAATTGGAAACCTCAAAACAGCTATTGGCAAATTTGACGATGTGCCCATTGAGCCTTTCGACAGCAATGCGCATAACATGGAAGTACATGCCAAATTGGATGCAAGCGGCGATTCATTGATTATAGATAGCAAACAGATATTAAGAGGATATGGCGCCGTAGGTTACAGGCCAATCTGGGCATATCTTACCAAAGACAAACAAGATGAGGCCGTGAAAAGCATCATTCAAAATGTAGCCAAGAGCGAGAACATTCAAAATATCAAAGTGGAAAATACCAGTCTTACAGATTGCTGGGACAATAAACCTCTCATCATTAGCGGCACCATTCATACAGCGGAACTGCTGGAAAGAGCAGGGGATAAAATTTTATTCAAACTGGGAGACCTGATCGGGCTACAGGAACAGATGTACCAGGAAAAACCCCGCCAGCTTCCTGCCGAATTACCTTATGCGCATGAATTGGAAAGAAAGCTCACATTTGATATACCGCAAGGCTATACTATCAAAAACTTAAACGATATAAATATAGATGTACAATATAAGAAAGATAATGTGGTAACTATGGGCTTTGTGAGTTCCTACAAAATAGTAAATAATGTATTGGAAGTATATATTATGGAAACCTACCGCGAATTAAAGTATCCATTAAGTGAGTTTGAAACTTTTAAAAAAGTGATCAACGCATCTGCCGATTTTAACAAGATTGTATTATTGCTTGAAAAGAAAAGCTAGAATAATAATAACAGGCGTCATCGTAATAAGTAAAAACTCACCTCGTAAATTCTATATCTAACAAGGAACCATAAACGCAATCCGTTAGTATCACAATACCCGTCCCGAAATGAGCTTTTTGTTTATCTGTAAGGGAAGATATGACTAAATAATTTCTTTTTATTTTCTTTCAGAAACCTAACCCTGTTTAACTTTATCGTAGGTTCGCATCTTCTTTTTTCACAATGATTAAGAATTTTACATCGTTCGTAAAAAACAGGCACTCATTTTCGGTCGGTTTCCTGTTCGCCACTTCCAGCCTTTTATTTGGTATTTGGGTAGCATCTATTCCGGGAATAAAAGCAAGACTTGGTTTTACAGATGGCAGCCTGGGACTCTCTTTGTTGCTATCTCCGCTGGGCGCTATTACCGGCATGATATTATCTGCAAGAGTATTCAGCAAAGTATCGGTTGGAAGATGGATGTTCATTGGCTATATCATTATCTGTTGCATTATGATACTACAGATTAACTCTGTAAATCGTGTTATGTTTTGGATATGCCTTTATTGTTTTGGTGGTATGAGTTTTCTAAATGGCGTATCCGCCAATGCCACTGTAAACCTGATGGAAAAAAAATACAACAAGCTCTTTATGGCTACCTGCCATGGAATGTATAGTATGGGTGGTGCATTAAGTTCCGGGATTGCGGCGGTGCTTTTTACCGTTCATATTCCATCCGGATGGCAGATTGTAATGGTTGCTATTATTATTGTTGTGGTTATTCTTTCTAATAAAAATTATTTGTTGGCGAATATTGATATTATTCATAGCAGGTCAGCATTTAAATTGCCTTCACTAACAATATTGGGTATTTCATTTATTTGCATGGTTAGTTTTATGGCTGAAGGTTGCGTGGCTGACTGGAGTGCTATTTATTTTAAAGAAGTAATGTTGGCACCTAAGGCCATGATAAGCCTTGGCTATGCCGGATTTTCTGTAGCCATGACTGTTGGCCGACTCAATGGAGATATGTTGATTGCAAAACTGGGAAGTAAAAACGTGGTGGTCTCAGGAGCACTACTGGCAGCCGCTGGCTTCCTGGTCGTGGTAACTGCGCCAATTGTAATCATTGCAATATTGGGTTATATAATGACTGGTTTTGGAAGTTGTTGTATTGTGCCTGTTTTGTTCCGGGCATCTGCAAATATTCCGGGCGTAAGCACAGTAGAAGGATATGCCATGGTCACGACGGGGGGATTGATAGGCTTTTTAACCGGGCCGTCAGTTATCGGTTTCATCGCCGAAAAATCAAATCTTTCAAAAGGCTTGTCCCTGCTAATTCTCATGGGTTTATTATCTGCATACACCGCATGGCGCAATCCATTTATACGTAACAAGCAAACTGCGTCTAACCCTCCGTTACCCTACGATGAGCAAATTTATTGAGATTATATTTTAAAATATAAACGGTTAAATGAAGTGAAGTTTTAACCTAACGGTGCTTGCTCTTTAGATATTTATCCCGGATAATTTCACCCATTGGCCTTTCATAGACCTTACTTTCGACCCAGGAGATAATGTCGAGATAAGCAAATGATCGTGTTTGAAATCGATTTTTTTCAAGGTGTTTTATTTTTTCAAGGAATTGCTTTAATTCATTAATCAGTTCCTTTGGCCTTACCTTGGTAGAGTGTCTTAAAAAAGTAAATATCTCTTCTTCAACAACGGTAAGGTTTTTCATCCTTGCCATAAAACGATAAACTGATTTAATTAAGGAGTCCAATATTTCATCATTCCCCAATTCATAATGACAAAGCAGGTGCATCAATCTTGAATAACATTGTAAGTCATTCCGCAAGCCATTGTGGGTGTCATTTATTATTTTATAGAGATAATCGATAGCAGTTGCATAATCCCCGGAACCAAAATATAATGTCGCAATTTTATAATTAAATACGAGAATCCGGTGGCTGTCAACGAACAAAGCATATTCATCTAATTTTTCAACAATTTCAGGAACAATAGTTAAACCCTCACTAAAATCGCCCTGCATTAAATACTTGTTAAGCCTGGCGCTATTAATATAAATAAATGTATGCGTGCGGAAATTATCGTGCTGGTTGGCAATAGGCGTGCTTGCAAAAACCTCAAATTGCTTTAGCGTTATTTCAAATTTTGCGAAATTCCTGAGATCGAAATGGGCATTAAGCAGATTGTGCATTCCTTTTATATAATGACCTGTTTCAACAGCAATCATTACTTCATTTTCTTTAAAAAGATCAATCCATTTTTGGCTATACCGGTAATACATTAAAAAGTCCTGGCGTATGAAGGCATACCAGGTATAGCTTTGATATAAATACAGTTTTTCGTAAAAGCCATGAATTGCGTTAGGATCTTCAGGCAAAGAGTTACGGAAAAATTCACGTATGCCTGTTTCGTCCTGTTCGTTTCTCGCATGCCCGTTCTTTACGTACCACCTGTAAAGTAACAGGGCCAGGTTTGATAATTTGGTAACTCTATCAATATGGCCACTTATATCCAGCGCCTCTTCGGCCAGAAACTGTGTCTTTTCCAGTGAACTCCTGGTAATATGCAGCGTTTCAATTTTCTTCTCCAACGAAATAACCTGCACGAGAAAATTCATTTTCTGGTTGGTCCTCGCCAGTTCCTTGGCTTTTTCAAGAATGTGTAGCGCCTGAATTTTAAGACCCTTGTTATATAGCAACCTGGCGTTATCCAGGTGTTCACTCAACTTCAGATCAATATTATCATTTGTCTTTAACAGGCGCAAACTGGCCAACAACTGTTTATATAAGTGAGTTTTTAAATTAGATAACTGCGGCTTGGTAATGTCGCTAAGCGTCTTAAGAAGCTGTTTCTCATCATACTCCGAGAGTTTATCTAAGGCATCGAAGAGGCGTATTATTTTGAGGTCTTCTTTAGCTGAACTCCTTTTGATATACAATTTAAAATGCCTTTTCTCAGATTTTTCGAGAGAGTGAACCAATTGGAATAATGTATCAGAAAAAAGGTTGGGCATCATTAAGAATTTATGCTGGAATGCAAGATAGTAAAGGGATTTTAAAATAGACAATCTCTCCGGCAATGATAGAATCACCAATAACTTGATTGGTTTTATTTATGATCACAATGTAAGTTTGTTCGGCAAAGGGCTTAAAAAATAAAATGGATCTCTATTGTGGCAGGTTTTCAATCCGTTTTTTCCCATTGTAAGCTGTGACATCAGCACAACATAAACAATTAAAGAATCTCATATCAAGCAATCGTAAAGGCCGTCTTGTTTCTACAGGATGGCCTGTTTTTTTGAGAGTGTGAAAATAGATATTATTCATTACTAATAAAAAAAAATTAAAATTTATTTTTGTTACCGGCACGTCAAAACAATAAAAGACCTGCTCCTTTTTACGGGCAAGTCTTTTATTGTTTTGATAGGGATTTAATGTCTTGTGGCGAGCATTATAATTTTGCCACTTCTATGTTCTCAGTAACGCTTGTTTGTGAGCTAATTTTATAAACCTGGGTTTTATGTGTTTTTGCTGAAGTAACTTCAACTCTTACACCAAATGCCGGGTCGCTTAATTCTGAAGCATCAACGTCCAATTGATATTTCCTGGAGAGGTTTTCGCCTTTAATTTTTTCTGAATACAAAACATCATAGTTTGCATCTTTAATGCTGATGTAATATGCATCCGGAGCATCATTGTTCAGGTTAAGTTCAAACACCGGCTGATTTTTAATTTTGCCGATGAATTTTAATTCTGCAGGCGTATCAGTTTTTGCACCTGCAAATGTAGCGTTAGTAAATCCCAATGTACAAAGGGTAAATAAACCAATTGTAATCATTTTTGTTGCTTTGATTGTCTGTTTCATAAAGTGAAATTTTAGATTAAAAGATTAAATTAAATTCTCTTCATACAAACAATCGATAGTGTAAAAGTAACACGATGTAAATGCGCCCGCAAATCAAGTTACACAGGCAATTTTCATCTTAAAAGAATATATAATTCCTGCAAACCCTTTACCGCAAAGGGTTTTAGAAAAATTTTTCCCTGATGCCCAAAATGGAATATTACCTTATTGTTAAGCGGGAGTAATACTGGCATGAAGTAAAAAAAGGTAATTAAATATGATTTTTTAAGGACACTTCCAGCCTTTGCTAATTCTTTTTTTATTTAATAACTATTTCTGATTTAATATTATCAATCGTTACTAAGTCCGCAATGGGCAAAAGAATCCTCGCGATACCATCCCGGATGCGATGCCACCTGGAGGTTCGTCGATAATGATACGAGTTGCTTTAATGGATAATAAAAATAAGTTACATAAGCGGGGTAGCTTACCAATAAACCGATTGCAAATTTCCAGAAGAAACAGGACCAAAACCTTAAATTAATACCGTTAATCGTGCAAAGCCGGAAATTGAAAAGATCGATTTTATTTTCAGGTTGATTTAGTTTCAATTTTAAATTTCTAATGATTAAAAATTTTCACACCAAACTAACTTCTTCTCCTTCCCTACAAAATATTAATTAGCCTATTTTCGCTATCTATATATGTGTTCGTCAATGATAAATGTAGAAGCAGAATGGCACGGTCCAGTCAACCCAAAACTTCTAATGAAAACTTTTTTTATTTTATTATCCTTTTTTTGGGGGACAATGGCTATCACTGCCCAAACATTGAATCAGCGGCCGAAAATCGGACTCACATTGAGTGGCGGCGGCGCAAAAGGGCTGGCACATATCGGTATCCTCAAGGCCATTGATTCTGCCGGCTTAAAAATTGATTATATAACCGGAACCAGCATGGGAGCTATTATTGGCTCATTGTATGCAATAGGATACTCTGGAAAGGAAATTGAAAAAATCAGCCGTAACCTGGACTGGGATCTTTTACTAAGTAACCAGCTTTCACTTCGTTCCCTATCTATGGAAGAAAAGGATGAGTATGGAAGATATACGGTGGAGTTACCATATGTCAATAATAAACTTCAATTACCACGTGGCTTCCTGGACGGGCAGGAATTATGGTTTAAATTTTCAGAGTTATTTTATCCTATTCATAATGTAAAGAATTTTAAAAAATTTTCAATTCCTTTTGAATGCATTGCTTCCAATATTTCATCGGGCCAGGCGGTCGTACTTGATTCAGGCGACATCATTACAGCTGTTCGGGCCAGCATGGCAATACCCTCCGTTTTTGCTTCGGTGAATTATAATGGACAACAGTTAGTGGATGGTGGCGTTACCAGGAATTTCCCGGTATCTGACGTAAAAAAAATGGGCGCCGATTATATTATCGGCAGCAGCGTTACCACAGGATTATTTCCCCAGGAAAAATTAAAATCGCCGGTGGATATTTTATTGCAACTTGTATTTTTGAAGGAAGCAGAAGACTATAATAAGGAAGTGCCTCTTTGTAATTTATTCGCTTTGCAGCCATTGGCAGATTATTCAATGGGAAGTTTTAATAAAGCCGATAAATTAATAACACTTGGCAATGAAGAAGGCAGAAAATTATATCCAGCCTTTAAACATCTCGCAGATTCGTTAAACAATATTTATGGTAATCTCGCACCTGATACCATCAGGCTTCCAGGAAGCGATTCCGTATTTATTAACAGTTATGAAGTGAATGGACTTAATAAAACAACCGAAGTTTATTTTATTCATGCAATGGCTTTTCATACCAATGAGTATTATACAGAAGCAGAAATTTCTAAAGCCATCCGAAAGGTTTTCGGCACCCGGTATTACCGCAGCATTACGTATTCATTGAAACCACTGCCCGATGGTTCTTCCAAAATTATTTTTAATGTAATAGAAAACCCGTCTACATACGCCAAAATCGGACTTACCTATAATGAATTTTCTGGCTTAAGTGTTATTGCAAACCTGACAACACGTGATTTTTTTACGCCTTACTCGAGGAGCCTGGTCACTTTAAACATCGGCGACAATCTCAGGTTAAGAGGAGAGCATTTACAATATTTTGGTAATAATAAAAATATAGCAGTGATACCGAAGTTCCAGCTTGAAAGCTATAAAATAAACACGTACAATAACTTTAATAAAAGTGGCCAATACAAACAAAGTTATTATGAGGGGGAAATTAAATCGGAATATTCCGGAAGCCGCAGTTTTACTGCGGGTATTGGTTCCCGTTATGAATGGGTAACGATAAATCCCCTCATACAATCCCAATTGGAAGCAAAAGGCAAAAATGACTTTTTAACGTCGTTCGTTTATTGGAATATTAATACTTTGGACAAGAGTTTATACCCAAAAAGAGGTATTAAATTGAACGCAGAGTTAGGGGTTGTATATAACCAAAGCCCTGATGTGGACTTTTATTCTAACGGCGTTCTGATATCTAATATCGATTCCGCAGGAATCAACTATAAGAATTACGAGCGCATGACGCTGCATGCCGAAACCTATACACCCATAACCCAAAAACTTACTTTTTTCACGTTGTTTCAATCGGGTATCAATTTTAATTACAAACAAAATCTTTTAAATAATTTTCAGATTGGAGGCTTAACCGAAACAATAAGAAACCAGGTTCTATTTGCGGGACTAAACGAAACAACCGTAAGCACACCAAGTGTGGCCTCACTCTTAATTGGTTTGGATTTGCAGGTAACAAAAAATATTCATCTTATGGCCCGGTCAAATGCGCTGGTCAATAATTTTATTAGTGAAGACCGTCAATTAAAATTCAACAACTGGCTCTCGGGCCATGCACTTACGTTTGCATACACCACGCCCATAGGTCCATTGGAACTAAGTGTTACCTATAGCGACGATTCAAGGCAGGTGCAGAGTTATGTGAATTTTGGAATTCCGTTTTGAGGCTGCCTTTTATAAATAAACCTGACCAGGTTACCCGGGAAAACATTAACTATGCAATTTTGAAAACCTGTAATACCTGATATTTATGCCAACTAAAAAATATATGGATGAACATGTGCTGGTGCACACACTGCGCATTGAATTATTGAACGGCCGCGTATTGCGCTATAACGTTGATGCGTACCGGAAAGAAGAAATTGAAAACTGGTTGCAGGCAAGAAGTAATGACCTGATGGAATTTTCAAATGAATTCATTTCCTTTTATGCCGTACCCGACCGGATGGCTTTTGTGCGAATTGCTGCTATCAAACGGCTAATATTATGCTGGGATGCTGCAGTAACTGTTTCAGACCCGTGGGAATACCAGGATCACTTTGAAGTGACTGAAACAATTGAAGATGAATTGCTGATTCCAGAGATCATTATTTTATTGCGCAATGATCCTGTGCCTTTAATCTTTACGGATATTAATCCGGATAGCCATTTTCTTGGCTATGATGAACAAAGTCTTTCAAACGATCATTTTTTGAAGGGAGGCTTTATTTCCCTGACGGATGAGGATGGAGAAAAAAATTATATCCCGATAATAAATATCGATTGCCTGGAAGTGGACAGGCGCTTCATTTACCGCGACGAGGTATGGGATGAGTTGGAAAACATGCGGGACATTGAGAATAATACAAATTAATGGGGGAGCCCTGTAAAATAGCGGTTTGGACGTTCTTTTAAATTCAACTTATATCACCCTTAAAGTAGCCTCGACAGGAATCGAACCTGTATCTGGAGCTTCGGAAACTCTTATACTATCCATTGTACGACGAGGCCATGTATATCGTAAGCCGAAATTTACAATAATATTATTTTATTAATCCGTGTGCATTGGTACTAAATATTTTTACAGCTATGGCCAGCAAAATAACGCCAAAAAATTTTCTCACCACAATTAAACCATTTGGACCCAAAGCCCTTTCAATCCACCTAAGCGATTTTAATACTGCAAAAATTACAATGCAGTTAACTAGTATACCTATGAAAATATTAATGTCGTGGTAATTTGCCTTTAGCGACATGATAGTTGTAAGCGTTCCGGAACCCGCAATCAATGGAAAGGCAATGGGAACTACACTACCGCTCTTAGGATTGTTATCTTGTTTAAAAAAATCAAGTCCTAAAATCATTTCCAGGCCAATAATAAAAATTACAATGCTTCCCGCAACTGCAAAAGATTGTACATCCAAACCTAAAAGATTTAAAAGCTGTTGCCCCACAAATAAAAATAGCAGCATCAGCGCACCCGAAGCAACTGTGGCCAGCGTAGATTGAATAACACCGCCCATTTTTTCTTTTAAAGAAATTAAAATTGGAATGGACCCAAGAATATCTATTACAGCAAAAAGTGTAAACGTTATCGTTACGGTCTCTTTGCTTGATATATTGCCAAAATCAGCCATTCAATTTTTTTGCAAATGTAGTACACATGACGCACAGCACTAGCCTAATCAGTTAAAATTGCTAACAATGCTATAAATTTATCTGCACGCCTCCATTTACATTAAATCCTTTGGTAGTAAATCCTCTTGTTACAAAATATTTTTGATCAGTTATGTTTTGAAGATCAGCAAACATGCTCAACTTTTTATTGAATTTATATCTTCCATAAAAATCTAAAGTGTAGTACCCTTTTAATTCATAAGGTGCAGCCTGGTATTGCGGTTCAAAAGCTTTGCTTACAGTTTTAAAATGCGTTGAAAGATATAATTCCTTTGTAACGTTATAATTCAATGAAAGATTAAAAATATTCTTTGGCCTTTTGTATAAATTAAAAAATGAAGTGTCTTTGCCGGGAGAATTTTGTGTAGTTATTTTTCCATCAACATAAGTATAATTTAATGACGCAGAAAATTTCGACGTAAAATTGATAGTAGCTTCCGTTTCTATTCCATAATCATGTTGCTTATCGCCATTAATATAATAATTCGCATAGGTATTGGGATCGGTATAAAATAATATTACATCATTGCCATCTCTTATAAAACCGGTAATTCTTGCATTAATTTTTTCACTCGTAAACTGGGTTCCAATTTCATAATTGGTAGTTACCTCCGGCTTTAAATTCTTATTACCGTATTCTGAATACAATTGATATAACGAAGGAACATTATATCCTGACGAAATATTCGCATAAATTTTATAGTGATGATTAATTATGTAGAATGGATTGATGGAATAGGTAAGATTATTTCCATAAATGCTGTGATGATTCCATCTTCCCCCAAAATCAAGATTAAAACCTTTTGCTGATTTTAGATAAATTGAAGCATATCCGCTAACCTGGTTTGTTTTTGCACTATCAGGTGAAATAGGCGTTGCCGGATAACCGTAGTCGGGATAGTAGATATATACTTGTTTGGTTTTGTTATCGCGGTAGTCCGCTCCTGCAAGAAATTCGATATTTTTTGCGAGATGAAGATTTGCGTATAGTTCGGTAAAACCTGATGTACCATTGTACGTTCCTTTCTGGTAAGTTGTTGTTCCCGGAAAAGGTAGTGTGTCATCCAAAAAATTTCTATTGAAGAAATTATAATTGTACTGAAGACGAATGAAACCTTTTGTCAACTTGTAATCCACGGTGGCACCGGCAATCGTATTATCGTTATGATAGGTATAGTTTTTGTCATCGGCAAATGCGCCCGCATCTAGATCGGCGTGATTATTATTATACTTTCCAAAAAAGCGTACATCCATTTTTCCCCAGGGCCTGAAACTATAATTTAACTGGACTACATCCTGGTTAAAACCATCTTTATCAAAGCCTTGTTTCCCGGTTGAATCATAAGCTGAGGAAAAACCTTTGCTGTAAACTTTATTGTAAGAAATAAAATACGTTTGCCCTTTACCGTTAGTTCCGCTGAAGGCAAGAGACGCTTTATAAGTATTATAACTTCCCACCGAAAGATTAACGTTCAAGTTAAATGGTTTCCCTTGTCCTTTTTTGCTGATGATATTGATAACCCCGGCAACGGCATCCGAACCGTACAAAGTGGATTGCGACCCCTTTAAAATTTCAATTCTCTCGATATTATCGAGCGCAAAATTATTGAGATCAAATGCATCAGTTTCACCAGATGGATCATACAATGGGATGCCATCTATCAATATCAAAGTATTAGCCCGTGAAGCGCCACGGGTATACACTGTTTGGTTGGTTCCTAAATTATTATCTGCTCCGTTTATTATTAATCCCGGTTGCTGATTCAATATTTCTCCAATCGATTTCCCACCACTTTTTTGTAATTGATCTTGCGTAATAATGTCAACCACTTTGCCCGTTTCACTTTGCTTTTGCGGAAACTTATTGGCTGTTACAATCACTTCATCCAATGTTTTAGATGTAGTGTCGTTTGTTGGCTGCACCGATTGTGCATGCAGGTAGCTACTGAAGATTACAGCAGCCGCAATAAAAATTTTTTTTTTCATTTTTAGAAAATTTTTTGTGACTGCTTTCGAAATAAAAAAAGAAAGAAATATAAATGCCTTTCAGCTTTTACACTTCATGCCTTTCACCCGAAAGCTTTGAATTGTTTTTAATGTAAAAGGCAGGTCTTCTGGCTTAAGGTTTACTTCAACGCCTTCCCGTTTATGAAAACAGTGGCGAAGATTGAAGCTTCTCGTAAGCCCCTCCTTTGGAGGGGTTTGGGGAGGCCCTTTTTACAGCTACGGGGATAGCGCCGGAATTACACCGGCTTCCCTTTTAATCCCGTACCGATACTTATCGGATCAGGAACCAATTACGTAGGCAAATGTAGCGGCAATATATTTAGGATTCAAAAACAAATTTTGGTTTTTGAATCGATGAAAATTATATAAGGGGAAAGGCATGTTATTATTTGTTATTAAAATTGAATGATATGCCAGCGTAATAATTTCTTGCAGGAGCCGCATTGTAATAGCGGCCCACTGCAGCATTGATATCGTTGCCCAGGCTATATTTTGTATCAAAAATATTATCAGCTCCTGCAAAAATTTCGGCACTTATCTTTCTATTAAAGTCTTTTTTGTATCCCAGCTTAGCTCCCAGTAAATTATAAGAAGAAGCATATGCCGAGTTAGCATCGTTCAGTGCAATCTTGTCTGTATAATTATAAGTAACATTGAGATAGCATCCCGCTTTTGATGTTACGTCAAGCCCTGCCACAATCACATTCGGCGCCGCACCGGGCAATTTATTTTTTGAAAAATCAGTACTCACTTGTTTAAAATCTCCGTAATGGAAATCGTGCCACGCATAACTGCCCCAGACTTTTGCCGAATTGACGAAATGCTGCGGTGCATCAACCAATTGGTAAGCTGCATACGTTTCAATACCATTTTGTTTGGTGGAGCCAGCGTTTACATAATAATAAACACCATTAGTATCTATGCGTTGTACAATTGTATTGTTTAGATCAAAGAAAAATCCGCTGATATCGAAATATAGCTTGTTGTTCAGTATTGTGCCTTTAATACCTGCTTCATAATCTATTCCATCTTCGGGTTGCAGATTGGTTCCAAATTTTCCATCGGACCGAAGTACCTCCGAAACAGTTGGCGGAGAAAATCCGCGGGCAACGCTGGCATACACTGATACATTTTTATTGATTTTTTTAAGAACCGCGATGTGTGGAGGAAGTTTGTTTTTGAAAACTCTTGCCTGCGTAATTGAAGGCCTCGAAGTTAGATGGATGAGTTGAATAGATGATTTGTTCAAACTTACTCCGCCCGTAACGGTCCAGCCATGAGACAATTTTAGATCTGCCTGCGCAAAAAACATGTATTGCCAAATATTTAAATTATCATCCGATTGCAATGAGTCAGCAACTCCAAGTTTATTGCCATAATCTCTTGTATTAAAAAAACCCTTCTGGGCTTCAGTTCCAAAGTTCAATTGCAAGCCGGTGTTCCCTAGTTGCTTTTTATATTCGAAAACGCTTCGGCCACCAAAGTGAGGTTCCTTGCGGAATTCATAAACTCTTATACCGGGATTGGTAAAATCAGTATAAGATCCATATAAAGAAGTTGTGTTATGCCAATGATCGTTAAACTCGTATTCATTGCTGAAACCCGCAAGAAAGATTTTTTGATAAATAGCAGCTTTATTTTGTACAGCTCCCGGTTGTGAACCCGACCCTGGCCTCGCCTGTTTTGGATCGGCGTTATATTGTGCCAGCGTTAAGCCGCCGGGTGTTTGGTAATATAGATCGCTGTAAGACATGTAGGCATGCAGTGTTTGTTTTTTATTTATTCTGAGCGAACTTTCCCAGGTTGCAATATCTCTTCGCATCGCCGCCTGTTGGCGATAACCGTCGCTTGTTTGATGAGAATAATTGAAACTATTTTCATGATCCGCATTGCCTGTTTTTATATTGGCATTAATACTATTGGTATTAAAACCGCCAGCTGTATAATCAAGCGAAACTCCCGGATGCCAGTTAGCAGGTAAAGTATGTATCAGCATAGCACCACCGATACCGGCTCCATATAAACTGCTTGCAGGTCCCTTAATTATTTCGATAGAATTAAAATTATAGAAGCTCAATTGATTCAGGTAAGTATTACCACTTGGGTCAGTAAGCGGTATTTCATTCAGGTAGATTTTCACATCACGCACACCGAAGGGCGAGCGCAGCGAACTCCCCCGAATGTTAAGCCGGTAACTGCCCGGTGAACGCTCTTCCATGCTTACTCCCGGCGTAATATTTAAAGCTGGTAATATACTCATGTTGCCAAACCGATTGAGTTGAGCCTGGCTCGTAACGCTTACCGGGGCTGCCACGTCAATTAAGCTGCGATTTTGCTCGTAGGCTTTTACGATTACTTCGGAAAGGCTTTTTATTGAATCTGTTGATTCAGTTTGTGACCAACAAAACAGCGGAATAAAAAAGCAGATGGCTAGGGTAAATAAATTTTTTTTCACAAACATTGGCTACGATTAAGCAGCAAAGGTAGAATCTTTTCTTACTATCATAATTACTGTTGAACATTCCTGTCTTTTGGATGAATAACAAAACGCCAATGTAACCACGAATATTTTCTATCTTCCCAACATGAAACCTGCTAAAGAACTAAGGCTTTTTGATCTTACCGTTATAGTCGTAAGTTTTGTAATTGGGATGGGAATTTTCAGAACCCCGGCGAATGTGGCAAAAGCAGTCAGCAGCCCTTTTATTTTTTTTAGTGCCTGGATAGTAGGTGGACTTATCGCGTTATGTGGTGCGCTTACTTATGCTGAAATTGGCAGCAGATTGCCGGTTACCGGCGGCTATTATAAAGTTTTCGCATATGCCTATCATCCTTCCATAGCCTTTGCGATAAACTGCATCATCCTCGTGTCTAATGCGGCGTCGCTGGCAGCAGTGGCGTTGGTTGGTTCTGAATATATAACGGGCCTTTTTATTCCACAGTCTCAAAATGCTGAGTGGCTTCTTAATCCTTCTAATGTCCATCATCTTCAAACTGTTCAGATATCCATCGCGATTACAGCGATACTAATTTTTTACGGGGTAAATTTATTGGGATTGAAGATGAGTGCCAAGACTCAAAATATACTAACGGTAATCAAAATTGTGATGGTTATCTGCCTGATCAGTCCTTTGTTTTTTGCCGTCAATTCCCATCCGCTGGTTCTTTCAGGCACTCTACAGCATGGCCAGGTATTTACAGAATATTTGAAGGCGTTTGGTGTTGGATTGGTTGCTGTAAGTTTTACTTATGGCGGCTACCAACAAACCATCAATGTTGGAGAAGAAGTTCGTAATCCGCAAAAAACAATCCCGAGAGCTATATTCCTTGGCATAGCCGTTATAATTATTCTATACCTTTTAATCAACTACGCTTACATAAAAGTTATTGGGTTTGAAGAATTGAAGACGGGTAAGAATATTGCCGCCATCATGGCTTCAAAAGTCTTCGGCGTAAACGCAGAGCGCATATTGAGCGGCTTGCTTTTTTTAAGCGTTTTAGCCTATGTAAATGTTTTGTTACTCAGTAATCCAAGAGTGATGGCGGCAATGAGTGAAGATGCAATTTTACCTGCGGCCTTTAGAAAAAGGAATATAAAAACTGAAGCGCTTACTACTTCCCTGAGCGTCTTCACCGGAATGTGTATCCTGATAGCTTTTTGGGCAAAAGAATTTGATAAGATTTTAAGCTTCACAATTTTTTTAGACTGTTTCGGAATGGTTTTTTCCGCTGGCAGCATTTTCATCATACGAAGAAAAACCTCCTACCTCAATGGCAGCGGAATTTTCATAATGAAGTTATATCCCTTGCTGCCATTGATCTTTATTGCAGCCTATACTTTTGTTGGCATAAGTATAGCGGCTGATTATAAAAATAATGATTATGCAGCGCTAACAGGCTTAGCGGTATTGGCGGCATTTATGATCATTTATTTTCTTGTAAAAGCTATTACTAATATTAAAGTAAGTAAAGAATAAACGCTGTGGATCTTTCATATATATTAAACGAATTAGGCGAGAATCGCGAAGAGTATTTTAATGCCATTGCACCACCTATTATACAAACCAGCAACTTCGCTTTTAAGAAAGTTGATGATTTGCGAAAAGCGTTTGCCGATGAATCGTCAACTTACTTATACAGCCGGGGTAATAACCCAACAGTAACCATATTATCTAAAAAACTTGCAGCCCTTGATGGTGCTGAAGATTGCCTTGTTTTCAACAGCGGGGCAGGAGCTATTTTTGCATCAGTTTTGGCCAATGTAAAAAGTGGTGATCACATTGTATCGGTAGATCGGCCTTATTCGTGGACACAGAATTTATTCAATAATATTTTGCCACGTTTTAATGTTACTACCACTTATGTCGATGGCAGGGATATTAAAAATTTTAGAAGAGCTATTCAACCCAATACAACAATTATTTATTTGGAAACACCTAATAGCTGGAGTTTTTATTTGCAGGATTTAAAAGAAGTGGTTGCTCTTGCAAAAGAAAAAAAAATCCTCACCATCTGCGATAATAGTTACTGTTCACCGTTATATCAACAACCCATCAAATATGGAATTGACCTCGTTTTGCAAAGCGCAACAAAATATATCGG
>Ga0105241_10001389_pt1 | contig 18508 bp, 15 predicted proteins | sample KBSC64metaG_FD_80422 | JGI IMG/M metagenome (GOLD analysis project Ga0105241, IMG submission 80422) | Corn rhizosphere microbial communities from Kellogg Biological Station, Michigan, USA - KBS C6-4 metaG | ecosystem: Host-associated > Plants > Roots > Rhizosphere > Soil | place: Michigan, USA... | reverse complement strand
CGACCGCGGTGATCACCGGAACCAGTATTTCTGCTCAAGAGCGAACGCAGAGATCCGAGGCGCCGGCTCCGACTGTGCCACTCTCCGCCGACCTGAATGTCGTAAAGGAGGAAAAAGGGCCGGTGATAACGACGTTGGACGAGTTTTACAAGGTGGGGCCGGGCCCCTCAAGCTCGCACACAATCGGCCCCATGCGCATCACCTATGATTTCTACCAGCGCTGCACCAAGCTTCCGGCGGCTCAACTCGCGCAGGCAACCGGGCTCAAAGTTTACCTGTTCGGAAGTCTTAGCGCCACAGGCAAGGGCCACGGAACAGAGCGTGCCGCGCTCGCGGGGCTGGTAGGACAGGAGCCGGCGACGGTAGATCCGGCGTTTCTCGACAAAATGCGCGACGAGCCGGATCAGATCTTCCCGGTGAAGCTTGGCGCCAAGACTCTTAACTTGACGCTCGAGGACATCATCTACGATGCTACCAAAGGCGACTTTCCGCACCCGAACACCATGACGGCCAAGCTCATGGCCGGCGACCAAGTGCTGCTTGAGCAGGAGTACTACTCGGTGGGCGGCGGATTCATCGAGTGGAAAGGCTACGCACCTCCCAAGAAGAACCCACCGAAGTACCCGTTCTCCACGATGAAGGAGTTGCGGCAGCACGCAGAGCGAAACAATCTGACGATCGCGCAAGTCATCATGGCTAACGAGACGTCTATCTCCGGCAAAAGCGAGCAGGAGGTCAACGCCTTCGTTGACAAGATCACGGGCGCGATGGTCGCGATTGTGAAGTCAGGACTCAACGCGCCGGACGGTGTGTTGCCGGGTCCGATCAAGCTGCAGAGCAAAGCAGCGACCGTCTATAAGCGTGCCATGGACGACACGTATCAGTCAGACCGTGGCATCGGCGTTCTCTCGGCCTACGCTTTGGCGGGGTCCGAAGAAAACGGGCGCGGCCACCTCGTCGTCACCGCGCCGACAGGAGGTTCCGCTGGAGTCCTGCCCGCTCTTGTCTACGGCTTGGGCGAAGGAGGGCGCAAGCTTCCACCGGAAAAGATTCGCCAGGGCATGCTTGCAGCGGCGGCGATCGGATACTTGTGCAAGCACAATGCAACTCTGTCTGCAGCCGAGGGCGGTTGCCAGGCCGAAATCGGCGTCGCGTCAGCGATGGCCGCGGCGCTGATTGCGACGGCCTACGACGCGAATGCCCGGGTTGTCGAAAACGCGGCCGAATCGGCGCTGGAGCATCATCTCGGAATGACTTGCGACCCGGTCGCCGGGTTTGTGCAGGTCCCGTGTATCGAGCGGTGCGCATTCGGCGCCGTCAAGGCTTGGACCGCTTGGGCCATTGCCAGCAACGAGATCGAATCCAGACATCGCATTGACTTGGACGCAACGATCACGGCCATGGCGCAAACCGCTAAGGACATGAACAGCAAGTACAAGGAAACCAGCGAGGCTGGACTGGCCCTTTCCGTAACGCTCTGCTGAGCGAGCCTCGCTCCATGGAACTCGAAGTTACGTCGGCATTCCCGACCCTCATCGGGCGGTTTCGGGTACCAGACGCTGACTCGATGAATAACGAACTACAGGCTTTCATACTTGCCGAGGAAGGCAGGTATGGAAGCCTCGGTCGGAGCAACATCGGTGGCTGGCACTCGCAAACCGACTTTCTGGAGCGCCCGGAACCTGCGGTGGAAGCTTTAAGCAACTGGATCACCTGGGCGGTCCGCCGGATGGTCGAGGCCGCGGCAGGACCTGGATCATTCGAAGGAGCGTTGTCCTCAACCGCCTGGGCGACGATCTGCCGAACCAATGCGTACCACGCACCCCATTGTCATCCGGATAGCGCGTGGTCTGGTGTGTATTACGTGGATGCAGGCAGCCAGGAGCTCGGTCGCCCGTTGAGCGGCGTACTCGAGTTCCTGGATCCACGTGCCGGCGTGGAGGCCGTGACAGCCCCCGGCGACCCCTACGGTGAACCTTTCCGGATCCAGCCCGAAGACGGGCTGCTGGTGATCTTCCCCAGCTGGCTGTATCACTGGGTGCATCCCTACGCGGGCCGAACGCCGCGGATCGCCGTCTCCTTCAACGCGGCCGTTGATGTTGCGCAGCGGCGAATTCGAAGCTCCGTAACAGAAAGGAACAGGCATGTTGAAACGGTTATCCGCTAGCCCGTCTGCCGCGTTGGCCGTGACGTCACTACTGTCGTTGGTGATTTCCGCTTCCGGCCAGACAACGGCCCCCTCGCGAGGGAGTCTGGAGGGTGAAGTTGCAGGGGTGAAGGCCGAGAACGCCGCCCTGCGGGAGCAGCTTCGCAATCTTGAAGAGCAGCAGAAAGCGATGCTGTCGCTAATGCAGCAGCTACAACGCCGCCTTGACGGGCCCCCCGTTACGGCCGCACAGAGTGCAGCGCAGCCTGCCAGTCCCGCGATTGCACCCGCCGCGCCCCCGACGACGACCCAGGCATCCTCGGCGCTGCCAGAAGTGGCTCAGCAGGCTCCCGTGCAGGTTGCGGCTGGACAACCGTCCGAGGCCGACTCAGCCAGCTGGATGGGCCGCCTGGGCGACAAATATCGAGACGGCTTTATGGTCGTGGAGACAACCGACGCTTCCAAGTTTCCATTCCAATTGAGGTTCAATGACATTACCCAGTTCCGCTACACCAACACGACGAACACGAATAGCACCTTCACCGACCATTTGGGGGTTGTCCATGACGTTTTACACCGCAATGATTTCAGCATCAATCGCAGTATGCTCACGTTCAGTGGTTTTGTGTTCAGCCCGAGGTTGACTTACGGCCTCTATGTGTGGACAACCAATACGACCACCGCGGTGGTTCACGGCGGTCAAATCGCTTATCGATTCAATAAAGGCATTACCCTGAACGCCGGTTACTGGGGCGTTCCGGGTTCCCGCACGCTAACCTACACATTTCCCTATTTTGTCGCGAGTGAGCGGAGCATGGCGGATAACTTCTTCCGTCCCGGATTCACCCAGGGAGTCTGGGCCACCGGGGAGCCGCTGAATGGGCTCAACTATTTTGTGCAGGTTGGCAACGGTCTGAACACGCTGGCGATCCCTACCGCTAAGATCGACACACACTTGGACTATTCAGGCAGCGTGTGGTGGGAGCCGCTGGGACAGTACGGGCCCACAGCGAAAGCGCGCAACACTTACAACGACTTCTACGCCCATGAGAAACCCGTTATTCGAGTGGGTACGAGTTACACCAGATCCAGGGAAAATCGTTTTTCGAATCTTGATCAGAGCAACCCGGAAAACACCTCGATGACCAATTCCGACGGCGTGCTGACGTTCGCCACGGGAGCGTTTGCGCCGGGCGTGACCGTCGATGAGCTCACTTACCGTATGTGGGCAATCGATGGCGGCCTCAAATGGAAAGGCATGTCCCTCAATGGGCAATACTACTTCCGCTGGCTGAATGACTTCGTTGCGGACAGGCCCCTTCCTCTCAAGTCCACGTTCGATCACGGTTTCGAATTCTCGTTGGCCCATTTTGTTGTCCAAAAGAGGCTGGAATTGTTCGCCCGCACATCACACGTCTTCGGCCAGTTCGGAAACTCGTATGAATACGCGGGTGGCTTCAACTGGTATTTCGTCCGCGACCATCGCATGTGGCTCACGGGGGAGGGCATGCGTGTGTTCAAGTCCCCCGTCGGAGGTTTGATTACGCCCTACGTCGGAGGTCAGACAGGTTGGGTTCCTATAGCTCAGCTAATGTTCAACTTTTGATTTATTGCGTGTGAAAAGAGAGGACACATGTCTAACGTGAGATACGCCGCGCAGGCTGTGTGGCAGCTTAAGGCAATGCTCTGCATTTTTCTGGCGGGTCCGGCTCTGGCGGAAAAAGAAAGTGATTACGCCGCCCGACTGGCCGAAGGGGGTACATCCTTGTACGGGATTCGATTGTGATGGGCGCATCGTTCTTTCAGACGTTAGGATCTTTGACCATGCCCGGCTAAAGGTCAGGGCTTGGGAGAAGGCTCACGTGCCAGGCGCCCCGGATTCATCTCGCCGGTCTGAGGGAGACAGGTGACACGTCCCGAAGGATCCGGCTAGAATCTGGCGGAGAAATTCACACTGAGTGAATTGCCCTGGAAACGGTCCACTGAAGAGTATTCGTGCAGCCAGCTAAAGGTTAACGTGATCATCCGCTTTACGGACGTTGCTCCGACTTGCGCGCCTACTGCGTGCACGGAGTCATGCACGCCAACGTTTGCAGCATCTGCGCCGCAATCGTCGGAGACTTGGAAACTACCATAGCCGGTTGGGCCCAATTCGAGCAGAAGACTCTCGTCCTTTGTGAGCGGGAGATACTCGCTGACGCCCCAGTTCCAGGTGAGATTCTGGCCCGGCGTAATGTCGAAGTTTCTCTTCTTCCGGTGGATCTCCCAGGTTAGAACGTTCTCGATGGCTAAACGCTGGTCGGACCATGGGTAGATGTACAGCGCGCCCTGGTTCTGATTCGTCCAAAAACCGTACCCGGTATTGCTGGCTGACAAGGTTTGCACAGGACCGACAGTCGGTAAAATCACTGTCGTGGCTTTGTAACTTCCCGTTGGGATGTAAAAGCCATAGCCATAAGCGGCGTCGTAGTGCTTCCCGGTCCAATCCAACCAGACTGGCTGCACATAGGTGTCTGCGATATTGAACTCCCCCGCACTCACACTTCGTCCAGTTCGATTACCAAGCGAGAGCAGGCCGTCTATATTGGCGTTTGAGAATGTCGGATTTAACATCGCACCATATTTCGCCCCAAGAACTTTCTTGGCCGAGACCCACATCACAAACGGACTGAAGGCGTATGCGGAAATATTCACATTGAGGTTTAGCGTGGTGGTCTTGTTACCGGGGCCAGTCAGCGTTAGAGATCCGATCTTGTTACCGTTAGCATCGTTAGCCCTGGTGGTCCGATAGCCATAGTTATAGGCGCCCCAATAGAAACCCGGATCCGGAAGCGCGAAGTCGCGAATATTGTAAGCGCCTGGGCTGAAGTGCCCGATTTCGCCCGCATAGGCCGTGTTTGTGAGGTTCGCGCCGATAAGCGCCGCAGCGCTAAGCACGAGGAGTTTTTGTTTCATAAGGACTCCTTCAAATAAGTGTCAAGTTGCTTCACCAGTTACCCATGCGTAGTACGAGTGCCATCTTTGCTTGAAGCCCGTTGGGAGCAGCGAAGCCATTCAGTTTTCTGAGCCAGGAATGCGTGTATTCGAGATCTAAGATCCGGAAGGCTAAAGCTGAGTTGATCTGAAGGTCAAGACCCATGCCGGCGGCAATCGCCAAGCCATTAGCCTCAAACTGAAGCGTGTACTGATCGTGACTCGGGGGCGGCGCGCCGGTGTTTCGGGCCAGTAATTCGAGCGACGTTTTCTTAGCCGGGAACATTAGCTCCTGGGTCACTTTGTTGCCGCCCAGCAGAACCTGTGCGTGGGGGGCCAGGCGCCCGGACGTAGTGGGCGTCCAGCGAGGGCCGGCCATATACGTGAGCGAATCTCCGGAGAGATTCTTCGCGAGCCCATTTATGTTGCAGCCGCTCACATCCAGAACCGCCTGCCACTGAGGGTCAATTCGGAACGCCGCCGATCCGCCCCCGCCCCCGCAGACCCCGGTGGATGCCGTGAATGCATAAGCGTATGCAGCGAACTCAAACGGCGCCACGCCCGGCGGGCGCGTAGACTCCTGAATTCTTCGAGGCGATTCGTTGGGCTGAATCAGGCTTGCGCCGATGTCCTCATCTCGCGATCGGGCCCACGGCCATTGGCCGGCAAGAACGTTAGCGAGACTTCGGCTCGGGTTCGCGCCGCTACGCACCAGGGATCGAACAAGCCGGTTTTGCGTTTTGCGTTCCACGAAACGAACCACGTATTGGTCCATTGCATCCTCGGCGATCATCCACCCTAAGCCGATCGAAGGCGTGACAACATGATCTACTAATCCGTACTGGGGCTCCGATGCCTGTATATTCCCGACGGATGCCTCGCTGACCAAACCGATCTCCATCTGCTCGCTGTATGCCCAAGCAAAAGCTCCTGCGCGTAACCGGCTTTTCCAGTACTCGGCACTCCGCCCAAACTGAACGTAGCGATAGCGGCTGTCATTCAGAGTCCAGATATACCCAGACACGGCGCCTTGCATGGGGTGACCCACGTAGTTGACGTAAAAGGGATCGCCGTCTGCCCATCCATGTAAGGCGCCGATCGAGTCGATATATCCTCCCAAGAAGGGTCGGTCCGGATCTCTCGTCGCCGGCTCGGTGGCGTATCGATAAGCGTGCTCGAGCAGAATGAACCGGAAGGAGTGATTGAAGAGAGAGCCCCACTTAACACCCTCTGGTTCAGAGTTTTTCTGTGGCGCGATCGGCATAGGAGCCGGTAGTACCGGGCCGGCGAGTGGAATCGACCGATCGGTGGAATCCGCGTCGCCGAGGGTCTGCGCTCCAACCGTGCCGGGGAGTGCCAGAAGGTAGAGCCAAGCTAGGTAACACTTCATCGGTTTGCCTCGGTGACTCCGCACGTTCAAGCGCGAAAAGCTGGACCACAAAAATCACCATTTTCTGTTCCCCGCAACTTCGGGATTCACAGTCGTGATGGTTCTCATGGTCGTCAGACTCGTTTTTTCCTTTGTTGTAAGGACGTCCCGGAGCCAGCTTGCATCGGGCCGACTTCACTGTCGACTTTCCAGTCCGGCGATCCCTTTGTTCTGCAGGATTCTCACCACTACTCTCTGGTTTAGCGCCTGCCCTTCCGCAATTTTGTCGTCCCCTACCTGCAGGTTCTGGCCCATCGCACCCGGGGCTATCAAATTGGCAAGGGGAATGTCACCTTGACGCACCAGAAAAGTGGCGACGCTATCGGCGCGATCCTCGCTGATCTGCTGATTCAGGGCTACACTGCCGATCGTAGCGGCTTAAGCAACCACCTGGATGTTGTAGTCTTCGATCCCCTTGGCTTTTCCCGCCAATTTCAAAAGCTTAGTCTCATACGGAGGATTGATAGTGACATTGCGGTTCCCGAAATGCACCGTTACCTCGTCGAGGATATAGTAATTATCCAGTTGGCCAAACCGCGCCGTCGCGGCCGGCTTTGAACACTCCCGGGACTTGGCTCACCGGAGTTACATCGGTCCATCGAGTCATGATGTTTGGCTTCCTTAAAGCGATCGTTCCTACGCGGTGCGTAGATGACGGCTTCAGCCAGCGGGGCAGAATTTACTCTTTCTATTCGATCGACTAGCCATTGAAGTGAGATCAAAAGGACGAGTGACAGGCGAAATCCGACTGGACGATGCTCAACCTAGCCACTAGAATGTTTTAGGTCATCGCGGCCTTCTGCGGCATCCTCTTTTTATCCGGGAGGAGTCCAGCCATGGCTCGAAGAACTCATCACGCTCTGGTTCGCGGATGGGCATGCGCCGCGATCAAATCAGCGATGGTTATCGCAAGCTGTTCCGTAACCATTCTTCAGTGCCAAGCCCAGGCGGTTCCCGCTTCGAGTGAGACTGGCCGATCCATAACGGCGATTGGCTACCAAGTGGGAGGCGGGTCTACGAAAGTGGACCTGCAGAACACCGGGTTAATCGCCCAGGTAGAGGGGTGGGCAAAGGTTGAAGCCAAAGCCGCCGTAACGAGGGTTGAGACCGAGATTCGGGAACTAACGTCTCCCACCCGGTTGGGAGCGGAGTTTCTCACGTACGTGTTGTGGGCAGTGTCACCGGAAGGCCATGCGTTCAATCTGGGCGAAGTTCTTTTTGACAAAACCGGATACGGCAAGCTGAGGACCACAACGCAGTTGCAGAGTTTCTCATTGTTCGTTACTGCGGAACCGTATGCCGCCGTCCGGCAACCGAGCGAGATGCTGATTCTCGAGAATGTCTTGCGGGGTAACACCAGGGGACGAATCTACCCGGTGAATAACTACCCATTAATGAAGCGAAGCCAGTACCAAAAACTGGACAATCCTCTAGCGTTGTCACCAGACCTTAAGAATGTCCCCCTCGAAATGTACGAGGCACGCAATGCAGTTGAGATCGCCAAATCACGTGGAGCCGAACGGTACGCGCCGGACGTATTCTCAAAGGCCCAAGGCGCGTTGAACCTGGCGGAGAATGCCTTGGCGCGGGATGCAAGCAGGAAGGAAATAGTATCTCTGGCACGTCAGGCCGCGCAATCTTCAGAGGACGCCCGCGCGCTTACCGCGGAGAGAGTGGAGCAGGAGCGAATCGCAACCGAGCGTGCCACGGCGGCCGCGAAAGCCAAGGCTGAAGCTGAGGAAAAGGCTGCGGCCGAAGCTGCGGAAGCCAAGCGGATCGCCGACGCTGAGGCCCGTCAGCAGGCCGAAATTGCCGCCGCCAGAGAGGCTAAGGTACGAGCTGAGGCCGCAGAGGCCAAGCGAATTGCAGACGCGGAGGCTCGCCAGCAGGCCGAAATTGCCGCCGCCAAGGAAGCGCAGATGAGGGCTGAGGCAGCCGCCAAGGAAGCGCGCATGAAGGCAGAGGCGGAAATCGCCGACGTCAAGGCCAAAGCTGAGGCCGATTCCTTGCGCGCCAAGGAAGCCGCCGCCAAGGCAGACGCCGAGAGGGCGCGGCAGGTCGCCGCGGAACTACGAGCTCAATTGCTTGATCAGTTCAATCGCATTCTGGAAACCCGTGACACGCCCCGTGGCTTGGTCATCACGATGGCTGATGTTCTCTTCGATACGGGCAAGTACGACGTACGTCCAGGTACACGTGAGCAACTCGCCAAACTTTCAGGAATTCTATTGGCTCATCCGGGATTGAATCTCGAAGTGGAAGGGCATACCGATAGCATTGGCAGCGAGGAGTTCAACCAGCGGCTCTCTGAGCAGCGGGCCGCCACTGTTCGCGAATACCTTGTCGGACAGGGACTGGCTAGCGAATCAGTGACAGCGACGGGCTTCGGAAAAACCATGCCGGTCGCGACTAATGATACTGCTTCGGGACGCCAGAAGAACCGTCGCGTCGAGCTGGTCGTTTCCGGTGAAGTGATTGGTACGGAGATTGGCGGAGCAAGACATTAGCGTCGGTCCACATTAAACGTTTGTTCCGCTCGCCGCATCGGCGACCGCGGGCGAGCGGTTTTCTCGTCTGTAGCCATTGAAGGCGGCGCGCAGGGTCGGGAAGGAGCGGTATCCGGACTTGAGCTGCCGGCTTTGCGCCCATAGTCTCCACTCTGTTTCGCGCCCGGCGGCAATGAGTACGACTCCGCGAGCTCGGAGAGTCTCGATCACATCGGCTGCAGCTTGGACACCGGTAATATCGATCATTGTGACGGGGATCATGTCGATCACAAACCATTTCAGTGCCGGCCCGGCCGCTTCGGCCGTCTCGAGAACGCTGCGCTTGAAGAAGGGGGCGTTGAAGAAAACGATGGGAGCGTTGAAGCGAAACAACACGAGACCGGGAATGGTGGCAGCATTTGGGTGACGGTCGATCGAGTGCAACCCCGGAAGGCCGGGTACTGAACCAAGGATCTCGACCTTCGGGCGTGAAACTAGTCTTACGAATCGGAGGAGCGCCAGGATCACTGCTACGAGTATCGCCGGGACTACGCCCACGGTCGCGACGCCCAGTGTGGCCAACAGGGACAATGCGAATTCCCGGCGATCCACTTGATAAAAGGTCTTGAGTGTTCGGACGTCTAGTAACGAAAATGCCGCGGTGACCAGTACGGCCCCCAGGGCGGCGACGGGCACGTATTTCAGTGGACCCGTAAACAACAGCAAGACGGCAGCTATGCTAACCGCCGCGACTAGGCCTGTGACTCTGGTACGGCCGCCCGCCGCATCGCTCATCGCCGTGCGCGAGTCGGCGCCGCTGACCGCAAATCCCTGAGACAGGGCGGCTGCGATGTTCGCCGCACCGAGCGCCGCGAACTCCTGGTCGGCATCAATCTCATAGCGGTTCTTTGCGGCGAAGCTGCGCGCCGTCAGCATCATGCTCGAAAATCCGATGAGGGCGACGCCTGCCGCCTCCGCACACAGGCGCGGAAGGTACTCAAGGGGAAACGAGGGAATTCTCAGCTTTGGAAGGCCGGCGGGCACTACTCCGATGATCTTGACGCCCAGGGCGTCGAGGCCGAAAAGCTTCACAACAGCTCCCGTGAGGATCATCGCTGCCAGCGCCGCGGGCAAGCGCGGGATCAACTTTGCGGACATGGCCAGTATTATGAACGCAGCGATGCCGATCCAGAGCGTGGGCAGGTGGGTGAGGCGGAGGTTCGACGCGAATTCGATCAATCTCGGAAAAATGCCCTCCTTCGTGATCGGAAAGCCAAAGATCTTTCCGATTTGACCGAGCCCGATGCTAAGGGCCATACCATTCAGAAACCCCACCAGGATTGGCTTCGAGAGGAAATCAGCCAACGCGCCCAATCGGAGGAACCGGGCAGCTATACAGAGGACTCCGGCAAGGAATGCAAGCGTCACGGAGAGCGAGACATACCGTTCGTTGTTCCCAGCCGCCAATGGACCTATGGCCCCGGCGACGAGTGCGCAGGTGGCCGCGTCCGGCCCAATGATCAACTGCCGTGATGTTCCAAACAACGCATATGCAAGCAGGGGAAGGATGCTCGCATACAACCCGAACTCAGGCCTGAATCCGGCAAGTTGGGCATACGCAACGCCAACAGGCAAGGCCACAGCAGCGACGGAGAGACCCGCGATGATGTCACTCGGGAGGTCGGTCCGGCGATAGGTCCGCAGCTCAGGGAGCCCTGGCACTGCCCGTGAAATGCGTCGTAGCCACCCTGGCGCCTTCTCGTTGCCGCTGGTTACCGCCACTCTGTTCACCGATGCAGTGCATTAGATCTCGGGTGTAAGACTTTGACAAGCCCTGCGGTCCAAGTCATAGACGCTAGTATTTGACGCGCAAAGATTTTGAGCCTCCGCCGTGGAATCGCGAATCTCGGACGTGCCCGGGACCAGATAGATCGTGGTTCTGTGTGAAAAGAGGAAAGCCTACGAAAAGATTTGTGGCTCTTGCTCCGCTCTTATGCCTAGCATCTGCCGTAATGGCGCAGGATGTAAGCTTCAATTTTGACAGGGACGCAAACTTCAGCGCATTCGAAACATACGCGTGGGTTGAGATAAATGGCGGCGACCAATCGTTGGACGAGCTGACGGCGAACCAACTAAAATCCGCAGTGGAGGCCGAACTAGCAGTGAAGGGCCTTCGCAGGGCAGACAGCGCCCAGGCTGATCTTCTCATCGGTTATCAGACAGCTCTTCGAAAGAAACGGGAGATCACCGACTACCGGACGGATTGGGGCTATGGTCCAGGAGGGCGCGCCGGAGGCAGCTCCACGGAAAAGCCTACGATCCTCATCGGCTCGGTTGTGCTCGATATGTACCTGCGTTCACCGAAGCTACTAGTCTGGCGTGGGAGCGTTACGAAGACGATTGATGTCGATGCGAGACCTGACAAACGCGAGAAAACCATACAAAAAGGTATACAGAAGCTGCTGAAAAACTACCCGCCGCCGCAGTAGGTGCTACTTTTTCTTTACGGGGTATTTCTTGAAAATGTTTTTCGCGGCCTTATCAAGCTCTGCCCGTATCTGTTCTGGATCGAGAGTCCCGCTGGGCAAGCTATCTGTTACCATCCCGATCCATGCCGATTTTTTTGTCCGGCGATCGATAAGATTGAGAAACAGTGTTCCTTGGCGATTGTACCGGCCCACGGTGGCGATCGGAGCTCCGTAGAGCATGTTCGGATCAATGGCGTAGACTATTGCCTCAAGTTGGGGCACTGATTCGGTGAATACCCAGGCCTGAATCTGAAGATCGGCGCCGTCGGCGAGCTCCATCAACCCTCTTTCCGATAGCTGCCGTCCGACGACCTCCTTCAGGACTGGATTCGCAACGTGATTTTCTTCAAGTCCCACCTTCGTCAGCACACGTGGCGGAAACCATTGATAGGTCTCATACTGGGACAAGTTCTTCCCGCCTTGGGTCTTTACTTTTGCGGCCCGTACTGGTGGCATCAGACAAGTTGAAGCCAGCAGCACGGAGCATAGAGTTCGATAGGAAGTTCTCATAAGAGGCCTCGGGGACGAAAGGGACGATGTCTAGAGCGCGCCTAGCAAGAGATTCATAGTCCTGCGGCAGCGATTCAATTCTTTACGCCACCGGCGCTTACGTCGAAAGTGAAAATGTTTTGCAGCCAGCTGCTCGGCCGCCGCATTATCTTCATGGTGAATCTGGCAATCGGTGCGCAGTTGGGTTTCTTGATTCCATGGCTCACGTTGGTTTCGCACCTGCAGGCTGCCGGACCCGTGGTCGTGCTGATCGGGATGCCAGGATCGGGCAGGGCGGTGCAGGCGGAGCGGCTCAAGAGCCAGCGTGGCATGACGGCAATTTCAGCCGATGACCTGATCGCTCGCAACCCGCAAGCGTTCGAGCAGTCCAGAACCTCTGCGATTCCGAACTTCGACCCGCATCTTGATCCGGCGGTGAATGAGCTGGTGGAAGCAGCGTTAAATACAGCCGATCTATCCAAAGGGCTGGTCCTGGTTGGATATCCGGCCTCGAAGGCGCAAGGCGATTACCTGGTGTCCCTGCGGGAAAAGCTAAATTTGCCAAAGGCGTTGGTGATTCATCTGGTCGTGCCCGACGAAGTGGTGCGGAAGCGGCTCAAGAAGGATAAGATCCCTGACATCGAGCAGCATCTCCAAAACTATCATCGTGAACTGGACTTCGCGCGGGCGTACTTTCCGCAAGCAGATATTCGAGAGATTGATGGAAACCGGAAACCGGGCAAGGTCGCGGACGACATTCGCAAACTCCTCTCGAACTAAAGGTTTTCGTAAAAGAAACTGCACCGACTTCAGCTCCCGTGTCATCACGCCGTTGTAAATCGCACCACCCGAGCGTTCGATGGCTGGGCGATCGCAGGAGGGAACGATGACGATAAAATCATTGCCAGCTCTGGTCCTGCTGCTCCCTGGGGGACTCCTGGCCGGAGAAATCTCTGTCTTTCGTGCCTATGTCGATTCGGACCTCTGCGCACGGCTCATGCTTGGGCCGATTACCGCCTCCAGGATCGAGTGCAGCCAAAGTACTGTCAAGGAGGGTTCCGAGCCGGTATTGGTTCACCTGCGCAACAACCTGGTGCTTGCCGTGAACAAGCAGAAGATGATCCGCCCGCTGGCGGGCCAATTGGCGGAGGTCTCTGGCGAGATCAAGGCCAATAGTGGCACCGTAAAGCTCACGTCTGCCAACGCTATTACGGCCGAGTCTATACCGCAAGGCGACGCGGCGCGGAGATTGCTGGACGTCCGCACTTACAAGACTGACAAAAGCGCTCAGCTTCACGAGAAGATCAGGCACGAACTCGCGATGATGCCTTACATCAGCGAATTCGATTTCATTTCGTTTACCCAGTCTGGCCCGGACGTCATTCTTACGGGTTGGACCGTTCGAAGCACCAACCGGAGTACGGCCTACAACGTTGTGAAAGAAATCGAGGGCGTAGAGACGGTTATCAACAACATCGAAGTCTTGCCGTTGGGCAGCTTCGATATGCAAATCCGCGCCGCTGCGAGAGCAGCTCTCCAGCGGCAATTGTCGAGGTACTTCTGGGGTAACGGCTCCGACATCAAGATCATCGTCAAGAACGGACAGATCATCCTGCTAGGCTCAGTGGCGACCAAATCCGATTCTGACGTCGCCTTCATTCAATGCAATTCCGTCTCGGGGGCATTCAAAGTGTTCAACCTGCTGCGAGTTCAGAGCTCGCAGAACAAGAGCGCCTAGGTCCTCTGGACGTGGTCGTGGCGGAAAGGAGCAGTCATGTGGAACAAGAAGAAGGGGATGTTGCGCTTAGCCGCCGTTCTTATGACCCTTTTCTCGTGCTCGCGCCCGGCGAGCCAGCAGAGCGTGAGAAGAATGCCGGCGGGCCAAGAATTCTCGGGATACTTGAGTACTTACGCCAACCTGAAGGCGAATCCCGAATTTGACAGTACGGTTTCTTACGTCTCGCAAGATCCGGTCAAGAATATCCACAAATACGTGGCCGTAATCGTCGAGCCCCCGGTCGTTTACATTGCGACGGATACCGATGAGAAAGCCCTGCCGGATCGCGGCCGGACAGCGTTGGCGGAATACTTCCAGCACGCCATTACGGACGCCGTGGAGGACGCCTTTCCCATTGTGCAGACGAGCGGACCTCTCGTGCTCCGGCTTCGCTCCGCGATTGTCGGGGTCGATGTCGGACAGGCAGTTCCTGCGGATCAGAAGGATGAGAAATCGCTGGAGCGACCCATCAATATCGGGAAAGTCGGCGTCGAAATGGAGTTCGTGGATTCGGAACAAGGTCAACAAATCGCGGCAGCGGTGGACCGGCAAAGTCTCGGCGAAGGTGTGATGGTTGGCTCTGCGAACTTTTCCCACGAGGAGAAGTTTCGGGCCGCCACGCAGGCCTTCGATGGCTGGGCCAAAAGACTCCGGGAGTTTCTTGATTCGGCGCACCAGCTATCGCCAGACGATGTCGCGAGAGCTGAGAAGACTAACTTCCCCTACGCTCCGCAGCCAACCCCCAAATAGAGCAGCTAGGGGCTCTTACATGGATTAAATAATCCGGCTGCCACCTGAGTGCATCCTTTGACACAAGGCGGCAACCGGAACCGTCATCAGGCTCGTCGCCGATCCAAGTGTTGGAGGCGACCGGACCATTGATCGAGAAGCCTCAGACTCGGGACCGATCCACCCTAAAGGAGCATGGAATGAAGAAACAGAGAGTATTTGCAATCGTCTGTTTGGCACTGACTGTGCCGCTATCTGCTCAAAAGAAAGAAGCGGAGCGCCTGGGAGAATCGGCTGCGGTGGTGCAAGCAGCTTTGGCGGGCGACCTCCCTCTAAATATCCTCGACAAGGCCGATTGTATTCTGGTTTTCCCCAATGTTAAGAAAGTAGCCATCGGCATCGGGGGTAGCTATGGACGAGGTACCCTCGTCTGCCGTAATGGGACCGCTATGAACGGCCCGTGGGGAGCCCCCGCGATGTATTCGCTTGACCAAGGCAGTCTAGGCGTGCAGCTCGGTTCCACGTCAACTGATTTCGTGCTCGTTATCATGAGCCAAAAAGGTGCCGAGCAGATCCTGAATGGCAAGACCAAACTCGGTTCAAACGCAGCAGCCGCTGCTGGTCCGACTGGGGCAGCGGCAACTTCCTACAATGCAGACGCAATGAAAGCGGATGTTCTGACATATTCCCAATCCAAGGGATTGTTTGCAGGCGTGTCCCTAACGGGTGCGTCGATCGATACGGACAATGACGCCAATAAGGCTCTGTACGGTAAGGAAATGAGCGCCAAGAACATTGTAAGTGGCGGCTCGTCAATTGTTCCTGCAGCCAAGCCGCTGGTGGACCTGCTGAATAAGAAATCGCCATCTCGCAAATAGGTAGCGCGGTGGAAATTCGTTCCGTACCACTGGAAATGAGACGCACTCAAGCCTGTCCGCGAGCGGCTGGATTGTGAGCCGTCATCTGGGCAACTAGTGCTCAGAACCGGGGATTGGCAGGGATCAGGTCGAACGCGGGATCAATGTCCAGAAAAGGAGTTCGTTCTCCGAGCATTGTCCCGGTGAACACCAGCGCTTTGCTCACATCCGCGAGCGTCGCGTAAATGTGCGCGATGAGATAGGGATCGACGTATTCCGCGGTGGATATTTCTAAGGGCTAATGGGTCACGCGCGTGGCTTGGTCGCCGGGAACTGGTTCGCTTTCTTAAGCTGACGGCTAGCTGTTAGGCTGCAACTTCTTCTGCAGAACCCTACGGACACCGAAATTAATAAGTCTAGAGCTCCCAAAACGGACTCCTACAGTTCTTGGTGTAATCCCTTGCCTCAATCGCACTACACCTCCGGCAAAACCATCTCGCACTACCGTCTTCTGGAGGAATTGGGGAGGGGCGGCATGGGGGTGGTCTACAAAGCCCAGGACAATCAACTTGGCCGGTTTGTGGCTCTGAAGTTCCTACCGAGGAACGCAGCCCGAGAACCGCATGCTTTGGAACGTTTTCGGCTGGAAGCGCGGCGTGCATCCGCGCTCAACCACCCCAATATCTGCACCATCTACGAAATAGGGAGCCACGAGGGCCTTGCCTTCATCGCCATGGAATACCTGGATGGCGTGACCTTGAAATCCTTAATAGCCGCCAGAACTCTGGAGATCGAGCGCATTGTCGCGATCGCCATCGACGTCGCCGATGCGCTCGATGCCGCTCATATCGCAGGCATCATCCATCGGGACATCAAGCCCGCCAACATCTTTATTACCCAGCGGGGACACGCAAAGATTCTCGACTTTGGCTTGGCGAAAAGTCTTTCGACGAGCCTCGCATCTCAGATCGCGAGTCAGCCAACCCAATCTCTTTCCTATGGCGATGATGAACACCTCACCAGCCCTGGCACAGCTGTCGGAACCGCGGCCTATATGTCTCCCGAGCAAGTACGGGCCAAGGACTTGGACTGTCGTACAGATCTGTTTTCTTTCGGAATCGTACTCTATGAAATGGCGACCGGGAAGTTGCCTTTTGAAGGAGACAGTTTAGGTCTTATCACGGAAGCGATCCTCAACCGCGATCCCGTGGCTCCAATACGAATCAATCCCTGCATCTCCCTGGCGCTCCAGGAAGTGATCCACCGTGCATTGGAGAAGGACAGCACGCTGCGCTACCAACACGCGTCTGATATGCGGGCGGCGTTGCAACGGATTAAGCGAGACACCGAGTCGGGCCGGAGCGCGGCACAGGAGGAAGCAGAATGGGTCCTGAAACCATCCTCAGCCAGCAAGCGGCGGACGCGGACTTCCTCTGAAGAAACAACGGGTCTCCGTCCTCCGCGAGTCTCGAAGATCATTGACTCACTCGCGGTTTTACCCTTCGACAACACCAGCGGCGACGCGGAACACGAATACCTGAGCGACGGGATCACAGGCAGCCTTATCGATATCCTGGCGAAGATTCCCAAACTGCGAGTAATGGCGCAGAGCACGGTTTCCCGGTACAAAGGCAGGGAAATCGATCCTCAGGTTATCGGTCGCGAGCTGAATGTGCGCGCCGTGCTAATGGGAAGGATGATGCAACGCGGCGAGTCTTTACGCATCGGGACAGAACTCGTCGATGTAGCCACCGGCTCGCGACTTTGGGGCGCGCAATACGATCGCAAGCCGGGCGACATCTTTGTAGTCCAAGACCAGATTTCCGACGAGATATCTGGGAAATTGCGGCCGCGGTTGACCCGCGCGGAAAAGAAGCGGCTAACGACCCGCCACACCGAGAACGCCGAGGCGTACCGGCTCTACCTGAAGGGCCGTCATCACTGGAATAGATGGACCGAAGAAGGCTTCTACAAGGCAATCGAGTACTTTCAGCAGGCGATCGAGGGGGATCCCAGCTACGCGCTGGCCTACGCGGGCATTGCCGATTCCTACGTGCTCCTGGGGTGGAACAGTTATCTGCCGCCGAAGGAAGTGTTTCCCAAAGGGAAAGTGGCGGCGATGACGGCCCTGCGGCTCGATCCCGACCTCGCCGAAGCCCATGCGCCTTTGGCGGCCCTCTTGTGGCTTCACGATTGGCAGTGGGGAGAAGCTCAGAAAGAATTCAAGCGTAGCCTCGAATTGAGTCCCACGTACCCGACCGTCAACCACTGGTACGCCGAGTACGAGATGACCATGGGAAGTCATGAAGAGGCTATGGCGAGGATGAAGAAGAGCCAGGAACTCGATCCGTTGTCACTCATTATCAACGTCGCCGTAGGATGGGCGTTCTACAATGCGCGCCAATACGATGAAGCCATCGAACAGCTACGGCGGACTGCGGAGTTGGACCCGAACTACCCCGTTACTTACTGGATTTTGGGCTTGTTGCTGAGGAAAACGCATCGTTACGAATTAGCGATTGCCGAGGGGAAGAAGGGGGTCGCGCTGTCAGGCGGTAGTCCTCTGATGCGCGCGGCGTTGGCGCACACCTACGGAGCGGCCGGCAGGACAAAGGAAGCGACTGAGCTACTCGACGAACTGACGGAGTCGTCAAAGCAGAAGTATGTCGCACCTTACTTTTTCGCCGGAATTCATATTGGCTTGGGTGAACATGACCGCGCGTTCGACTACTTGGAGAAGGCCTACGAGGAGCACTCTCACTGGCTTATTTATCTTCATTTAGATCCGAGCATGGACGACCTGCGGAACTACTCGCGTTTCCAGGACCTGATGCAGCGTGTCGCCCTGCCGCACTTGACCTGAACGGGTCCTGAGCCCACAAAGAAACTACATCTCCCATCCCGCGAATGCATCAACCGGGCAGCACCGTCTCTTACAAGATGCGCTGCACCCGCAAACGCAGAAGTCGAATTTCTTGAGCACTTCGGGAAACGGTTACGCCCGCGGGTACGGATAGGAAAAGGAAGGCAGCTATGCACCGAAAAACGATTGTAATAACTCTTATGACATTGTTCTTTCTGGCGTCGCTATCTG
>Ga0105241_10001387_pt1 | contig 18517 bp, 37 predicted proteins | sample KBSC64metaG_FD_80422 | JGI IMG/M metagenome (GOLD analysis project Ga0105241, IMG submission 80422) | Corn rhizosphere microbial communities from Kellogg Biological Station, Michigan, USA - KBS C6-4 metaG | ecosystem: Host-associated > Plants > Roots > Rhizosphere > Soil | place: Michigan, USA... | reverse complement strand
GAGATCGCCACCGTGCATGCAGTGGTGGTGATGTCAGGTTGCGGGAGTGGTGGTGTCTGCGTTGGTTGCTGTGTTGTCGTTTCCATTTTGTATTTGTGTTGGTTGTGGTGGTGTTTGGTTCTCTGGCAAAAGGGATTTGAGGAAGTCGATTTCGATTTGGGCTGCGTGCTTCCACTTGAACTCTAGCATTGAGTTAGGACTGATCCGCAGTACGTAGTGAGCATCTTGAGCCATAACAAATGGCGTGCCAACGCATCCTGTCATGCGTGTTTTTTCCGATACGGGGCAGCCAAGACAGGCCCGCGCTGATCCTCTAATGAACATCTTGCACAAGTTGCATGTGTTAGCATGAGGAGATGACATCCGGTAATCATCCCTCATCTCCTCCCAATGCTTAATGCTTTCGCGCAGTGCTTGTTCAGCTTCGGGCTTCATTGTCTTTCCTTTCTCGTAAGGCCATCGCCACTGACACGCCGGCTGCCGTGCAGTGGAAGTATTGGTCATTGCCTCCGGTAATCTTATGGCCGGCACGCATCAGACCAGAGTTCACCAGGGCGACGATATCACCCCAGCCGTCACCGTTCACTGGTGCGCAATACATGTTGCGGTATGCGTGCTTCTTTCGATCAAGCCCCAGCGTGTGGAGCAGGATGCTGGTTTGGTTGGCGGTCATACGTTATGAATCCTTTTGTGTTTGAGACATCGCCATTGATCATGTTCACCGCCTGCACCGTGGCGTCTCGGTTCGGACGGTAATGGTATCCGGCTTGCCATAAGAAGGCGGGGTCATCCCATAGATAATCCGGTGGCAGAGCCGGCCGCTCCCACTTCATGCCGGACAGTTCGCACACCCGTGGCAGATCGAAGGCAGAGAAGTCGATGACCTGATTATTGTGGTAGCACCAGCAGTGGATGAGGCCATCACTCCACCCGCAATGCGTCGGACCATAGCCGTGATTGTTCACGCGGAATTCCATAGAGCCGCACATCGGATACGCCTTGTACCCAAACTCCATCATAGCAACCAGCGTTACGTGCATCCAATAGATGCACCGCTGTCCGGGAGGGTGCTGCGGATACCACTCGGCCATCAACGCATGCACCCTCTCCCGGATGCGGTCTTTCTCAGGGGTGAGAATTCGCATGAGCTCAGGCCGGCCGCCGAATCGCTTGGCTGATGATTCGGCGTGAATCCACAGCTTGCTCATGATGTCCTCCCACTCATCATGTGCGTGTTCCGATCGCCCGCCGTGCCAGAGAATCCCCATCGGCGGTAGTGTGTATTGCCCATGAGACAGAGAGACTCTTCAATCTCCTCATGTGATTCCCAGCCATAGACGCTCTGACTCAGGTATCCCTTATCGTTGTACTCCTGCCACACCTCCACACATTTCTTCTGGTGCAGAAGGCAGAAGGCTCCAAGCGGAATGATGGTGTCGTTGGTCAGCATGACAGAGCCGACCGCATCTCCACCATTCCATGCCGGCTTGAGTTCAATCTTTGCGACATCTAGGAATCGCTCGAGGCTTTCCTTGCCTTGCTGTGTCACGTCGTAGAGCAGTCGCATCGACAGGCCACATGCCTCGCCGGTCAGGCATTCGAATCCGACTTGCTTCAAATCGTCGGCGCAGTTGATGGTAATCATGACACCCTCACATAGCTGAACGCACTGCGACTGTGCGCTCGGACCCGCGTCTCACGCACCTGCACCATGCACGCGGCCCGGTGTTTCATGCCGCCCTCCAGCCGCTTGGCGATACGTTCGCGCAGCTTGTCGAGTTGCATCTGCTTCTTGAGGATTGCATCCCTCACTTCGTTGTACTGATAAATCAATTCGTCCATACATTTAAATGCCCGGCCGCAGTGTGTGCCACGGCCGGGCTAATTTCTTACGAGTTCATTAGGTCATTGTTCCGGTGGTTCAAGGGTTGTTTTACATAGGACCTCCATTCAACGTGCCCAACATGGGCGAAATTATTTGCGAGCCTTGGCTGCACGCTTCGGCTGCATCCGGAATCGCTTGAACTGACGGACAATGTGCCGGCCAGATGCTTCTGCCTTCTTTACATGCCAGAGCACAATGTCAACCAGCCATTCTGGAGCGCGTTCCGGAGCCAGCCAGCTTTCATGGTGGAAACTTTCCACCCCATATCTCATCCTCACCCCGTAGCAGTATGAAATAAACTCGGCACCGATGCACTTTCCGCAATCGAAGTAAGCGTGCTTTCGCTTCTGCACGGACTTCAGGTTTACCCATCGTTTGAACGTGGCCTCGGTGATTGGATAGCGTGGTTTGAGTGGTGGTGTGGTTTTCATGTGTCGCTGAAGCTTACCGAATTGAATCGCTTGCCCGGGAATTCCCTGAGGTAAACCTTAGTGTGCTGGCTGTGGACCTCGGTGCTTTGAACGGTGTAGGTCTCTCCGACTTTCAGGCCACACTGAATCGGGTCATCGTTACCACCCCAGTTGACTTGATCTTTGGTTGAGCCAATGAATCGAACGCGGGTTCCGCTTGGTGCGTAGATGTTATTCATATCAGAATGGTGGGGTGTCGTCGTCTAGCGGTGGTTGCTGTGGTGCGGGTGCCGGCCTCTGCCTTCCGCCTGCCGGGTAGTTCCCGCCCTGCCGTTGCTGCTTCGGGTTGTCCCGGCAGAACGCCTTAATGTCCTCGAGGTTTTCGAGAATCATGTGCGCCTTAAATACCCCAAACTTGAATGGGTATTTGCTCTGTGGCTCAAGCTCGATTGTCGGCTTGCCTTCGTAGCTTCCGCGTTGTGTGCTCATGTTTAATTATTCCCAAAGTTTATCTGAAACCCGCAGTCCCTGCCAATGATTGCGACCATCATGAATGGCATGGCTGGCTGGAAGAATTGTTTCTTCCCGCTGTATCGGATGGCCATCTGTTTGTTGCGGTAAATCTTTACCCATCCGAAGAACTTACGCGGTGGGTTGCGGTTCTTCATTGGGTAGCAGGTGATGCTTGGCGAGCTCTCGGCGGAGGTCGTTCATCGTTCCATCCGTCATATCACCGAGGATGTTCGACACCGCCTGCATGAATGGTGGGAATGTAATATGCCCATTGGCCCGGGCATGATCTCTCACATCAATGGTAGCCACGGTGAATCCATAGAGCCCGCAGTGGTCCCGTAGATAAGTGCAGACGATACATCCTGGGCGTTCGTGTTCGAATCCGTTTACGTATCTGAGCTTCGCATCCCCGGGATGCGTCAGTAGGAATCTCCGGAACTCCTGCTCGTCGTTGATTGCTTCGGCTATCGTTGCTGGTTTTGGTGTGGTCGTACTCATGGTGTGGTTTGTTGTGGTTGTTTGGCCTGCATAATCTTGCAGAACTCACGGATTAGGGTGAGTGAAATTCTTAAACACCGCCCACGGAACGGCCCGTATTGCAGCGGCGATTTGCTGGAACGTTGCACCGCTGTCGTTGTAGGAAGTCAGGTCTGAAGTCATGCACCCAGTGAAGCCAGCTCCACTTATGGCATGCCAGAAGTCATCGTTATTTCTATTGCCCTCGATATCTCCAGTAGTGGAATAGAACCACAGCCCTCCTTCATGGGTACCATCTGGAAGAATTGACGATGACCATGCGTAGTCGCCGTGCGAGAAGTTGATATGTGTGGGGTTAAGGCTGGGCGTCTCATTGTACTTTAGGACAAACTCGCAAGCCAGACCGAGGCAGCAGTAGCACGGCTCCTCGCCGGGCTTAACGACCTTCAGTCGCCGCGTCCCCTGCTTAAACTTCCCGCTCTCCAGTAGCTGCAGCCACTGCTCCTGTTCCGGTGTGAATTTGTTGGGTGTGGGTGTGCTCATAGTGTGCTCATGATTCCTTTCGTTTGGTTTTGGTTGTTTCGGTATCGGTAAATTCCACAGTGCGCAGCCCGTCCATTTGGTGTTACGGTTTCCAGCAGTGATTGCCCCTCTTATGCAGGCCAGCTGCCAGTGCTAACGATTCAGCCCGTGCAGTATGTGTCTCTACCAGGAATAGAATATCGTTTGTTCGAATCCAGTTCATGAACCCTTCACTGGCCAGGAATTCCTCCTCGCCACCTTCGATATCCATCTTCAGCACGGAAGGAATTCCGAAAAGCTTGGCAGCCCATCGCCAATCCGCACTGACTTCAGTGCCAGCCCGCTTCGTATCCAGCTTGTTCTCTTGATGACCTGACCACGGCGGACGATAGCGCGTGACTCCAACAGTGAATGCCTTTGGAACCACATCGATATTGGTTAGGCCATTTCGCTTGGCGTTTTTCTCACAGAACTTTGCTGCCCTTGGGCTCAGGTCGAACGCTGTCACCTTGGCACCGGGAAGATTCCTGCCCCAAAAGACAGACCACAATCCGAACGAGCAGCCCACATCCCAGAAGATTCCCTCACCTCGGCTAAGCGGGAGCGTGTACTCCGGCTCGGTTAGGAAGTCCTCATTCAAGAACAGGTAGTGCAGATTCTCCAGGCCGAGCCGAAACTTGCATCCGAAAAAGCTTTTGAAAATCATAGGTCAGATTAAAACCCACGAGTTTTCCGGTGGCAAGGCAGGGCAATTACATTCTCGCCAGCCCTATCACCGTTAGCAAGGCAGCGGTGATGGCCATGGCCCAGATGAGATTGATGATGGTCTTCATATCAGCGTGCCATAAGCAAACTCTCACTGACCGGCAGCGTTGAGCCCTGCCAGATGGTCTTCGGATTTACGTCATGGCTGGCTTCGAACTGGCATCGAATGATTCCAGTTTCAACCTGAACGACATACGTCGCGAAATCATTGTATCGATACCTCACCATCACGACGCAGGGAATCTCTTGCCCGCGTCCGATGTATGTCACTGGCTGCCCGACCTTGAACTTATACGGCGGCAGGCTTATTCGCTTTGGCTTTTGTTTTCGCTTGGTGGTTTTCATTTGTCTTTAACTCCAAACCATTTGGCCAGGATTTGCGCAATAAACAGGAAGAATCCGATTCCAATGGCGATGCAAAGTGCGCACGGAATGGCGCTGCAAAAGATGAAATCCAGAATGCTCTCAAGGAATTCGGGATGCCGCCGTGACTGATACCCTGCGATGAACACTCCACCGATTACTAGGCCAGACAGTGCGTATGCGGCGATGCGTTTAAGGCGGTCTTTCATTAGCCTAGCTCCTCCGCAATGACGGCTGAATCAAAATCCAGTTCCGTCACTTCGAGATTATCCTCCACGAATTCACCGCCGCCATTCCTGACTGCGGCTATAGCTTTCTCCGCTGAATCCGCTTCAATCATAAATGATTGAGATCCATCTACGGATTTCACAGGGACTTCAACAAGGTATTTCATACCTCACCCCTGTGGCACACCGCCCAGCCAGAAGCCAAGACTCCTCCGGCCCTTCGTATCCCGATGTTTGAGGATGGCGGTCTTGCGTGCCTTGATCATTGCCTTGTGTTCTCTGCGTTGTTTTTTGGTCATGCTCATATAATTATTCCCATCGATAATCAGTTTTTACCCATCGAAAAAAGCCACGAGTGAATTCCTGCTTTAAGGGCACGGCAAAAAACGTACTCAAGATCATCTCCTCACCCTTCTTGTATGCCCCAACGGTTTCAGTGAGCCTCACCCTGACAGATCCTTTATCCATCCTCCCATTGCCGGGCTTTAATACCTCAACGCACACGGCTTTTGGCTTCCCACCGAAAGGAAAATCACAGAACAGAGAATCACCGGATGAATACGTGGTCATAAAATCACCATTGCAACAGCTCAAGCGACTCATCTGCCCAAACGCAGAGCCTTTTGTAGAAGAACGGGTCCAGTCCAACGCAGATGTAGCTGATATAGCCATACCGATCTCTGCATCTCTTCTCTAACTGCTCCAATGTTTCGGCGTAAATCTCAGCCCACATCACTGTCTTTTGTGTCAGCCAATTAAAGCAGCTTCGAAATTCAGCTACCTGCCCAGTAAAGCGATGAGATGAAAGCGACCGGTGGTAGCGCAAGATGAACCACCCAGGCACGAACGGCTGCACTTCATATCTCTCACCTTTGTGCATGATTACCTCGTTTGGCATACATCACTGCCTTTCAAATTCAAACTTGGTTCCCGCCTTCACCTGCCGTGCAGTGAGCTGCTTATTGAGATACTGGCACCGATTGCGTGCATCCTCATACGACAGGTTGCGCATGTCCTCGATTTTACGAGCGCGTGCAAATGATTTCCAATCAGTGCAGGTGCGTTTGAAGGTGCGGTAATCTCCGGGTGGTGTGCTCATGGTGCTTTGAAATTCTTAAAGACAGCCCACGGCATAGCGCGAATGGCTGCTGCAATTTGGGCGAACGTGGCCTCATGGTCGTTGTATTCGGCGAGAGATGACCACAAATTCACATGCAGGAACCCAGCCTTCCGCATAGCATCTGAAAAACCCTCTCGAAATTCCGGAGCAATATCCCCGGCCGCTCCATAGAATTCCATTGGGGCCGTGTACTCATCATCAATGTAAGGCAGGACTGACTGCTCGAAACGGTTCAGCGGTCCAGTGAATTCAAAGCTATCCGGATTCACAACGCTCGGACCGTTCGGTAGTTTCAAAACAAACTCACAAGCCAAGCCGAGGCAGCAGTAGCAGACGCCTTCCCCCTTGCTCTGCTTTAATCGCAGCCTGCCTTGTTTGTGCTTCCCAGATTCCAGGAGCTGCAGCCATGCTTCTTGGTCTGGGGTGAACTGATTTAGTGGTGTGCTCATAAAAAGAAATTGAGCGGACGGCGTTGCAGTGAATACCCATTGCTCTCCAGGCTATTCGCCCCCGAAGGCCGGGCCAGCAGATTGCCTACACATACCGTCCGCTCAAAGAAAACTACACAGTGGCCAGATTGACAACGGACGCAAACGTGATGCTATTCTTCTTCACCCACGCCTCAACCGTCTCGACTGTAATCAAAGGCAGCGTAGCAGCCAGCTGCTCAGGCGTAGCAGGCTCAGGCTTGTAGTTGACCACCTTCTCGCAGCTGTCAGTGTGCAGCGGGAAGAGAAGACGATGCGGGTGGCCAGTGGTTAACCCCAGTTCCTGACCAGTGTAGGTGCCGGGAACGCGGACAATCTTAGTATTCGCCGCAACAATGCGGTCGATGATTGCTTTGATGTAGTCCATGGTGTGCTTATTGCTAGGTCGGTTGTTGTTTAAACCCACCTCAAACGCCGACGTTCGAGAGAGGTGGAAATCACAAGCCGGACACTCTGTCACTCCCTGCATGGGCAGTCGTCCGGACATTTCTGAATCCTTGGGCCGTGTTCCCGGATGTCGCGCAATGCTCTGCGCAAGGCATTCGGCATTGGCTCGTTGTCTTGCTGACTGGAAACTAAGCCATGCAATTCTGCATCAAACTGCCAGCCCATTGGCGTGCGTATCTCCACGCCTCCAATCACATGGTCAACGATTAAGTTGTACCGCTTCGCCTCTAGTTCGATTTGGTTATAGAGGTTCATAAAATTAAACCACCGGAACACGCGCAGAACCCCGAAGGATTCAGGCCGCAGTGCCAGGTGGTTGGGTTGAATGTTAAATACGTGCGGGAGACAGGACTCGAACCTGCAATTTGGAGGCGTGAAACCTCCTAAGCTTATTTTGAGTAAGCTGTGTCTGCCATTCCACCACTCCCGCATAAATACGTATCTGCATGAAGCGTTTGCTTCTTATGGTTCGCAGATGAAACAAGGGCTAGCGTCAATGAATCATAGCGCCTCCCTTTTACTGGCCAGCCCACGATAATCCCCTCGCAGACAGAACTACTCCACACATTGCCAGTGCATGGGCATAATTCCTCCGCTGTTCTAGCCAAACTCTGCCGCCTATTAACGCAGCAAAGGTCCGATTGATGGTCTTGCTTCGCATGTTCACCTTGCGCAAGGCTAAGATGTAGTGCATCCGGCAGTCTAACCACCGCGTGACAATCCCCACGGTTCTTAGGGACGCGCCCGTTAATTAGATCTCTCGCGAGATCGACCGGGCTAGCAAGAGCAGTGTTCTCCGTTCGGGTGATTGGCCCGTCCACGTTCAAAGATTCACAGTGGATACTTTTCGAAGAGAGACGCGACAGTGAATGTAATACGATTGTGAGGATTAAATAAGAGACCCAGGCCGAAACAAAGTCGGAACCCGATTCTCTCTGCACCCATCGTTGCTATACGCAACCAACCCGGGTGCAATGAGTCTGTAAAAACCCAAGAGGAAATCCGATCGTGTCTGTTCTCTACGTATCTTGCTTTCGCTCGGTTCTATTCGCCCCCTGCCCGAATTGAATCGAACAGAAGGAGAATGAAGGAATTGACTAACTACTTCGCAGGTTCCGGAGTCGGAACGGATTCAAGATTGCCATTGCGTTGGCCTTTGCCCTTGCCCTTGGCTTCCGTTGGCTCTGCCGGAGCTTCCATCACCTTGACCGTCTGGAATTTCACGAGCCAGATCACCAAGTGAGCAGGTAGAACAGCCGGCGGGATCTCAGCAGACGGGTCACCGTGCTTTTTGAACACTGCCGCTTGCGCGTCATGCCAGGATGAGAAGGCGATCGGTGCCGTCGTCTTGCCGGTGTAATCCGCTCGCGTTGATTCGCTCACCTTGTATTCGGTGCCCTTGGCTACCAAGGAAACGTTACCCCGCTTCGACTCCTCCTTCACTAACGAGGAGTCATTGAGTGCGGACTGCACCGAATTGGTAACACGATCAACGTCATACCCAGCAGTTTCCAGCATGCGACCAATGAACGGATTGAGACTAAACGTAGACTTCATTTTTGTAGGTTCCTATTTCGCTTTCCCCGTCCCGTTATGGGACAGACTCAGAAGGCGAATAGAACCGAGCTTAGCGTGTCGCGACTGATTGAACCATACCAAGCCAAGAGCCAACGTGCGTTAACAAGCTGAATCCCGGGAGTCGATAAGGCGCTGACGTTTCGTGGAGTGAACTAGGCTTCCCGTAAGATGCCGTTGCGGTGGACGAGGACAACCCCAGCCTTCCGACTGGTCTACTGACCTTATTGTCGCTTGCCGCTGCCACCACGCGAACGTTGCGTGCGCGAGACGTTGAGATTTCAGAGAACTACGGGCAGATGAACCACCCAACGGGGGAACTATCCCATATCTGTATATAGTATGTCTACATCTTTCTGCATTTTTCTTTCTGGCTGTAGAGAATGACGCTCTAGGATGCGTTATGAGGCATTTTAATGGGCCGAAACTGTGAAGATTGCAATAGGACATAAAGAGTTGTCATTGCTACGTCTTACGTGGAAACATGGAATGTGGCCCGCTATCACCATCTTGAAAGGATTCTCGACCGCTCCTATGGCCGTTTCCGTGCGAATAAACGCGTAAAGGTTTCCGACAGTGTGAGGGAAAAGCGTCGGGATTGTTTACAGTTTGGCGTCGGAAAGGTTTACAGTGGGAGAGGGGATACTTACTATCCACATGAGTGGTCATTTACTATCCATATTGCGAGGTGCAAAAGCTTCACCTAATTCCATCTCTGATTCGTAATCACTACTTGTCCAGTCGGTCAAGAAATACTGTGCGCAATAAATGCTAAACAACAGTCTGGCAAAGACTCCCTTACCCGTCGACGCTATCGCCTGACTATATACAGAGTCTCTTTCCTTTCCTGTTCTAAGCTAATGATTCACATATTGTTGCTTCGATTCTTAGTGAGCACTCATGAACCGAGACACCCAGGGGGAGGCCCGGGGGCACCCCTACCCCTTCGCGCCCGCCCAACCGGCTCCCCATCTATACCTCTTAACATTTCCACCCATCTTCCCATCCGAATACGTCTATATCTCTTCATGCGCTTTAGCCTTGTGTTCCGTATTGCTCCTGCTTAAATCCAACAATGATTCAAATCCATAAATCCCCCACAGCAGATACGCGCACATGTGACGTTACCAAGGTCACAAAGGAGCAATTGTTAGATTCCAGCCGCAAGCATATTGCGGACGTGGTTAAGGCTCTCGCATTCTTTCAATCCAAACTAACCGAGGCCGCTGGTTGTCATGACTACGACAAGCTGACAGACATCGATGGTTTCTTCGCTGACTTCAAAACAAAGTTCGCACAGACTGGCTGGTGGGATAACCACAGGAAGATTCACCGGCATCATCTCGGTAAAGAAGACGGAGTTCCGCGTGACGTGAATCTCATTGATGTCATTGAGTTCATCTGTGATTGCGTTATGGCTGGCATGGCTCGAAGTGGGAGCGTGTACGAGTTAAAGCTTCCGGACGACCTGCTGCGGAGTGCTTTCATCAATACAGTAGATCTGTTGAAGTCGGAGGTTGAAGTTGTAGATATCACAGCATGAGTTCTGACACGCCATCCCCCTATCGTCGCAAGCTTGACCTAGGTGACAGGGATTCGATTCCTGAGCCTCCTAAGCCTGCCTCCAAGCCGGTGCCTGCGCCTCCTGTGCCGGTGGTCGTATCTCCATCCCAATCACAACCCCTGCTCGACGCCTTCAAGGAGTTTCAGGATGAGCACAACGCGAAGGTGGCTGCGTTGGTGTGGAAAAAGAATGACGAGGCGTACATAGCCGCAATGCAGCAGCCTGCTAAGTATGTGACGAACTCCGACTTTCAGAAGCTCCGTGATATGGCCCAGTCGCAGATAAAGGCTCGGGCGACTGTCATGAATCAGCTCAACGCTTCTCCCTACCTCATCCCCAAGAAATTTAAGGACCTGCTGGCAGAAGAGATAAAGTCCGTCTTCGGAGATCCCACCGGTACCTTCGCCGACAAAAACGGCTTATTGTAAACTTCCTTCTTGCCTTCCCCGTTACACTGCGTTACATACTGTTTGCAGGTGGGCGGCAAGGCTCCTTTCTGGGAGGCTCTGTGTGCGGGCTGATGATCTTGAAGGGGCCTGCCGCCGTGTGGAAGTAGTGACTTCCTTTTAACGTTTGGAGCGGTCGTCTAATTCTAGGACAATGACCCGCTTGTGGTCAGGGATGTTGGTGAAAGGCCAACTCGCTCCCCCAGTCCTTCCCACCTTTAAACCACATATCCAGAGAGTTCCCCGTGATATCAGTGAATCAATGCACAAGCGAGAGTTCCAAAAGCTCCAAATGAGTCACATGTCCCTGCGTTAGTACCACGCCAAGCGAACGAACCGCAATCCAAGCAAGAGAGTTCCAGAAAAGAGAATCGAGACACCCGTCTAGAGAGAACCAAAGAAGTTATCGAACCAATAAGACAAGAGAGTAGTTCCATGATAATGGAGTGAGCCGCAAGGATAGATGGCACCATACAAGAAACGCGATCCAGTTAGGCTGAAGAGAACCACAGCACCCGCGAGAGTCATTGAGATACGACAGCTCCATAATAGCAGAACGATCCACGTTCGACCGATAGTTCCAGGAATGCACAGTGAGCCCTTACCATTGAGAGCACCATCACAAAAGAGCGAGCCGTGAAAAAAGAGAGCACCAGAACCATTCAGTGAGTCACGCCCCCCATGATAACCAAACGCTCCTTCTTTCGTAAGCTGGCCCAGGCGGCCGGCATTGTTGCCCTGGCTCCGCAGTTGGCTTTTCGGTTGAGGCCGAAGCTGCCGGAGGCTCCGAAGTCTCAAGTTCTTTTATGGCAGACATCACGTGGTGATTACTGCGTCAGTGATAGCTTCGAGAAGGCTATGCGAGAGGGGTTCGACAGTCGTCGGAATTTCCACAGCGAGATACCTTCTTTCTTGGATTTCACTGAGAGTTGATAAACTTCTCCATAAATCTTTCATAGTACGCGTAACTCCCTATTCCTGTATAGCTTCCCACAAGAAAAAAAGCTTGACAACGAAGTTGAAAATACCCCTTAATGATCCCCGTTCGGTTTTTGGTGTTGATGTAGATCGTGGTAGTGCTCGATTCGGTTGGGCGTTCGAACTGAAAAGGCTGAGGAGTACGCCTTGACCGTTCAATACACACTCCGTGTGGATTTTGTAGGATTCCCAATTGGTCGCCGTGGGGTACTCGATGTAAGAAAGTGGGGATTTGAAAAACTGAAAAGGTATAGGGATATCCAGTACTTCGTAGATCTTATATAAGGAGATCTGAAAAAACTTCTCCAGTAAACTTTTATAGTTAAACACACCATGAACTTATTGATCACAGGCGGTTTGGGCTTCATCGGATCACACGTCGTTGAGCTGGCTCTCCTGCAGGACTGGGTAGGAAAGGTGGTCAATGTCGATTCTCAGACGTACGCAGGTCTATTAGGGAACGTTGATTTGGGGGCGATGGCGAAGTTGTACGGGAAAGATATTCAGGAACTGAGTAATAGATACGTGTACCAGAACCTGGATGTGACGGATGATCGACGGACGGCAAGCCTTGTTCGCTACCACGAAATCACCCACTGCATTCACCTCGCGGCGGAGACGCATGTCGACCGGTCGATACTGGGTCCATGGGCGTTCATGGATACCAACGTCATGGGCACCGCGTCCGTCTCGGCGGCGTGCCGCGAATACTGGCAGGAAACCCCGGACGCTCCCCATCGCTTCATCCAGGTCTCCACGGATGAGGTATTCGGGTCCATCGGCGTCAGCGGCGGCCCGTTCACCGAGGAGTCCCGATACAACCCGTCGTCTCCCTACTCGGCGTCAAAGGCCGGCGCGGATTGCCTCATCATGGCGCTGATGAAAACGTACGGATTCCCCGCGATGATTACCTACGGGTGCAATACGTTCGGCCCCCGGCAAAATTCCGAGAAGCTGATTCCAAAGGTTGTTGAGTGCCTGAAGAAGCGGGAGAAGATTCCGATTTACGGCGACGGCTCCCAGATCCGCGAATGGCTCCACGTAGATGACCATGCCACCGCGCTGATTCATCTACTCATCAAAGGTGAGCCCATGGAACGATACTGCATCGGCTCGGCCAATGACTGGACCAACATCCAGTTGGTGCGGGAAATCTGCGACATCTACGATAAACTCACGGATTCGGAGGAGCGGTCTCGAGGTCTTATCTCCTTCGTCGATGACCGGCCGGGACACGATCAACGGTACGGCGTTGATGCGACGAAACTCCTTTCCACGGGCTGGCGGCGGGCGAAGGAAATTCGTAAAGCGTTGGAGGAGACGGTCCGGTGGTACATCCGAAGAAAATCGTAGAACGTTACATTTTGTTACTTGACGTTACGGTTTTGTTTGTCTAGGATGTCGCCACATGAAAACGAAACTCTTCGGCCTTGTCCTCATGCTGCTCGGTTTATCGAGCCTCGCCTACACCGCTTTCCTTATCCTGATGACCAAGGGAATGCTCGCACTGATTTACGGGGTCATCCCGTTCGTGGCCGGCTGGATCATCTTCAACTCGGCCTGCAAAGAATCTCCAAAAGAGACAGACACCTCATCGGAGGAGCTTAAAACTGGGTTCGCTAGACTCAGGGCTTTTCTGAAGGGGCTGCTCTGATAGTAAACGAAAACCACACCACACCAAACACACCATGAGCACAGCAGCAAAAGCGATCAATCTCGCCAATCTGGATGTCACCGTTCTCATCGACCAATCCGGCTCGATGGAAACTCCCGATACCCTGAACAAGAAATCCCGCTGGGATTACTCCAAGGAAGCCGCGCAGGGATTCACCTCCGCGCTGGCCAAGTTCGACGATGACGGCATCGACCTCATCTTCTTCAATCGCAGCCAAACGGTTTACGAGAAGGTGAAGGATTCCTCCTTCATCGAAACGTGGAACAAGCAGCGCCCGGGCGGTGGAACCGATCTGGTTGCCCCGCTGACCAAGGCGTTCGCCCTGGCTGAGAAGCGATGGAACGAGAAGAACCAGCTTATCATCGTGTTCACCGATGGAGCTCCGGACGACAAGGACAGCGTCGCCCAAGCCATCATCAACTTCACGAAGAAGATGGAACGGGACGAGCAGTGCGCGATCCTCTTCGCCCGCGTTGGTCAGGACTCGTCGGCCAAAGCGTTCCTTGAGATGTTGGATGACGGGCTCGTCGCCAAGGGCGCGAAGTTCGACATCGTGGACTGCGATGAAATCGACACCATCGTAGGGAAGGATCTCCAGCTCGTTGTCGACAAGGCGTTCAACGACTAATCACCGTGAGCAACGATCCAAAGAAGAAAAAGAAACGTCAGGACGATGACGATGATGGGGGCTCTGGTATTATTGAGGCGGTGTCCAATGTGCTTGGCGCTGTCGCGGATGCTATTAGCTCAGATTCCTCACCCTCCGATTCCAGCTCGAGTGATTGCGGCGGTTGCGATTGCGGAAGCTCGGATTCTGGTTCTTCCTGCGGAGATTAGACCATGAACGAAATTCTCAGTGCAGCCTCGGTGATTCTATCGCTGATCTTAATCGAGGGCCTGCTTAGCGTGGATAACGCGATGGCGATTGCAGCGATGGCATCGGGGCTGCCTGAGAAGCAACGGGTGAAGGCGCTCCGTTATGGAATCATCGGAGCGTATGCGATGCGCGGGCTGGCTATGGTCTGCGCGTCGTGGATATCTGGAAACGTGTGGGTGAAGGGAATTGGGGCCGCGTATCTGCTTTACCTGATGTGCTCGCAGATGTGGGGAAAAGATTCAGAGGATGGTGCGGTCAAGAAGTCCAGCAAGGGATTCCTGGCCACGGTGATTGCCATTGAGTTTATGGACCTTTCCCTGTCACTGGACAACGTCGTGGCGGCTGTGGCATTGGATAGTCGAATCTGGGTCATCTGCACGGGAGTGTTCATCGGCATCCTCATTCTGCGATTCGTGGCCGGATTCTGTATTCGGCTGATAGAAAAGCATCCGGTGCTAAATAATACGGCGTTCCTGCTAGTGGGGTTTGTCGGCATCATGCTGCTAGTCGAAATCACTCTCAATGTCCATCTGACGGCGTGGGTGAAGGCGGGAGGTATTTTTTCAATTGTCGGTCTGAGTTTGATTTATGAGCGAAACGCAAAGCCATCTTAGTTCCTACGGTTCGATTTACAATCTAGGCCACCGCGCTCTTGCGGAGCTTTTCAACGGAAATGTAGTCATCGAAGAGAAGATTGACGGCTCCCAGTTCAGTATGGCTCGAATGGGCGGAGAGCTACTGCTGCGGTCGAAGGGGAAGCAAATCTTTGTCGATGAGCCGGAAGGAATGTTCAGCAAAGGGGTGGCTGTCGCGAAGACGCTGGATCTTCGTGACAGCTGGGTCTACCGATGCGAATACCTTCGAACGAATTGTCACAACTCCCTGGAATACGAGCGGGCTCCAGAGCGGAGTCTCGTGTTGTTTGATGTGATGACAGCTCCAGAGACCTATCTAGATCCGGTGGAGAAGCTGAAAGAAGCTCGGCGGATTGGAATCGAAGTCACTCCGCTGATCAGTTATGGAGGCTGGACCGCTGAACGATTTGCTGATCAGCTTGAGCAGATAATGGCCCATAAGCCTCTTCTCGGAGGCCCGATGATTGAAGGCGTGGTCATCAAGAACTACGAACGCTTTGGGCCGGATAAGAAGATTCTAATGGCCAAAGCCGTACGGGAGGACTTTAAGGAGATTCACCGCCGAACGTGGACCGGCAATAATCCAACGCCGGCCGATTTCGTTGAGGGCCTCATCAATGATTATCGGACAGAGGCGCGGTGGCATAAGGCCATTCAGCATCTTCGCGACGAAGGAAAGCTAGTCAATGAGCCAAAGGATATTGGTCCACTGATTCGAGAAGTGATGGAGGATGTCCTAAAGGAGTGTCGCCAGGAGATTGCTGATCAGCTGTTCGATCATTTCTGGGGAAAGATTTCCCGTGGAGTGATTAAGGGATTTCCGGAGTTCTACAAGGCGCAGCTGATGAAAGGGCAGCCGTGAGCAAGCACACCCAAAAACTGATTGTTGATTTCGACGGTGTCCTTCACTGGTACCGAAAGGGCTGGCATGACGGCACGATTTACGATGAGCCAGTTCCCGGATCGCAGGACGCGATGCGCAAGTTCCTTGAGGCTGGATACGAGGTGATCGTGTTTTCGACGCGGGCGTTTGATCGGGTTCCGTATGGCGACAAGTTTGAGCCGAGTCAATTCGACGACATGATGGTCTGGTTCGCGCAGCATGGCTTTCCGGTTGGGATGAAAGTCTGGCAAGGAGCCGGAAAACCAATCGGCACAGCCTACATCGATGACCGAGCGGTGGCGTTTAAGGGGCACTGGAATCGTTGTTGGTTGGACGTTGAGCAACTTAGGGTTGAAGGAACGTGGCAGATGGGAGGGACACGATGAAACTCACTCCAGAACAAGCCAAAGAGATCTGCGATGCGCTCAATGCGGCGTGGCACAATCTGCTGGAATGCGGCCAGCTGATGACAAATCAAAAACTTGCCCGAAGTAATAATACCTACATTCCAACACCAACTCCGGAGGGAATCAGTAAGACTGATGCGATCCGTAGACAAGTCGGGAAAGCAATTGGGACGCTTCAATACAAAGTCGACACGTACCGAGATCGGAGGAAGAAGAAATGATTGTGACTCAGCATTTCAACGAGCTGACTGAAGGCGAAGCTGAACGCCTTGCTATCATCATGGAAGAAATGGCGGAGGCCCAGCAGGTAATCGGAAAGATTCTCAGGCATGGCTACGGGTCGCGTCATCCAGATCAACCGAACGGCCCAACGAATCGGGACATGCTAATGAAGGAATTGGCCGACGTGCAGGTGGCTATTAAGATGATGTCCTGCGACAACAACGACATCTGTCCTGATACGATGTTTGGAATGTTCACCGAGAAAGAGGAGAAGATTAAAAAGTATCTACACCACCAATGAACTCAATCCCAATCACACCAGGGGAGAGGCGACGGCGGCAGGCGGAGGATCGGAAGCGTGTTTCACGCAACGAAAAGCTCCTGAAGGCTGCCGGATTTTATTTATCCGGCGGAACCAAATTTACGCTGTTGGGTATCGATACGCTGGTCATCGATGCTGCTGAGGTCGACTTCGATGACCCGGCGGAAGTTTCGTCTTACATCTTCAGTTTGGGTCTGAGGAGCGCCGTCAATAAGGTCAGGGAAGCTTTGGAACTATCTCCGGTGTGAGGAAGGGTGAAATCATCCGCCGAGAAGGCGTAGATAAGGGATCTCAGTTTGTCATCATGGATGACGATGGGATTGAGCATTTTTATGGATACGAAGAAGGTCATCCACCGAGACGCACAGGCCCGGTTGTTCACCTACTCAAGCCGAAGCAGTATAAAATCTGGTGCAACTGCCATCCTGACAACGCGAAATTTACCATCATGGTCAGCAAGTGTACTTGCAGGAATTGCATCAAGAGAATGAGGAACGCGAAGAAATATGGCACGTCATGACATGTCTGAAGCAAGCTGCGAGCTCGAGCCAGTCAACTGCCAAACTTGCGGGGCCTCCGTAAACACAGAGGACATCAAGCTTTCGGACATCACAATCAACGCGTACGACGAAATTATCTGGCGATGTCCAGTGTGCCGGGCGTTTAATACGGAGAAGAAACCATGAGCCGACAGTACGCCAGAGCCTTCCAGCACATCCTGAATTCTTCGATCGCGGAGAACTTCCTAACGCGACACATCTTCGAAGATTTCTTGAAGCTGGCCGACATGCGTACTGGAATCGTCGACATGACGAGAGAGGCCATCGCTCGGCGCTTGGTCATTCCCGTGGAGGTCTTGAATGAGCACATCAAATCGCTCGAATCTCCGGACGAATCCAGTCGCAGCAAAAAGGAAAGCGGACGACGGCTGGTGCGCTTAGATGAATCCCGGGACTGGGGGTGGCGCATTGTGAACTGGGAGGATTACAGCCGGCGGTTCGGCGCGGCGTCCACAGCTGAGCGGGTTAAGCGGCATCGGGAGAAGCGGCGAATTCAACGGGGTGCAGGCGATCCTCCGTTTCCGAAAGAGGTGCGAGGGTGAGCCAGTCGTGCTATCGCTGCGGGCAGAAGATGGAGAAGTCCTGCACATTTCTCTGGGAATCAGGTCATCCACCAAAGAGCTGTTGCGTGGAGTGCTTGAATAAGTCGGTTGCGGAACTATCTAGAGCGTCGGCGCAGACCCGCCATCTGGTTACAATGATTCCCAAGCCGACAATCTTCCAACGCCTCATGAATGGCTTGTGCGTCCTACTGTCCAGCTTCGTCGACCGAGACTGGATGAGGTTCCGCTGCGAACGCTGTAATGGGATCTTCTCACGGATTCACCGCATTCATACTCCGCGAGGGGTGATGTGTCGGTGGTGCTTTATCGGTATCAGTGAAAAACAAAATGAACACACCAGCACAAAGAAAACAGAAACTTGAAGACTCAGAAGGGCCGAATTTTACGGTCCGAGAAATCATCCCATTCAAATATGATAGGGAAGTCGGATTAACCGAGGAGCCGACCGGGGTTCCGCTTACGTTCCCATGGTTGAGATTTCAGGCCGGGTTCTGGGGACGCAGGGCGATGGTCATTCCGATCTTCGAACACCCGAATCAGAAAGGCCGGCAGCTGGGTGAGAAGAAGACGGATGATGCGACAACGGAGTTCCG
>Ga0105241_10001378_pt1 | contig 18539 bp, 9 predicted proteins | sample KBSC64metaG_FD_80422 | JGI IMG/M metagenome (GOLD analysis project Ga0105241, IMG submission 80422) | Corn rhizosphere microbial communities from Kellogg Biological Station, Michigan, USA - KBS C6-4 metaG | ecosystem: Host-associated > Plants > Roots > Rhizosphere > Soil | place: Michigan, USA... | reverse complement strand
GGAACATCCCGACCGAGAATATCCGGCTATCGCAAAACAATATCGTCGACCCGGAAAACCGTTACCAGCAGATTTTCAAGATCCAGGTCGAGCTGCCGGCGGATATTTCCGAGAAAGACCGCCAGGGCATCCTGCGCTCGATCGACCGCTGCACGGTCAAGAAGGTGGTGCAGGCCGGGCCCGAATTCGTGATCGAAGAAGTCGAGAACCTGGATGCCGACGCGCAGGCATTGCTGACGCTGCAGCCGGAAGCCGGCGCGCGCACCTATATCCCGGGCAAGGATCTGCCGCTGGAGCAGACCATCGCCAACATGTCGGGCCTGCTGGCGGACCTGGGCATCAAGATCGAAATCGCGTCGTGGCGCAATATCGTTCCCAACGTGTGGTCGCTGCACATCCGCGACGCGCATTCGCCGATGTGTTTCACCAACGGCAAAGGCTCGACCAAGGAAAGCGCATTGGCGTCGGCACTCGGCGAGTATATCGAGCGCCTGAGCTGCAACCATTTCTATGCCGGTGCGTTCTGGGGCGAGGACATCGCCAACGCGGCGTTCGTGCATTACCCGGACGAGCGCTGGTTCCAGCCGGGGCCCGGCGATGCGCTGCCGTCCGGGATCCTCGATGAGTACTGCCTGGACATCTACGATCCCGATGGCGAATTGCGCGCGTCGCACCTCATCGACACCAATTCCGGCAATGTGAAACGCGGTATCTGCTCGCTGCCCTATGTGAGGCAGTCGGATGGCGAGACCGTGTATTTCCCATCCAACCTGATCGAAAATCTCTACGCCAGCAATGGCATGAGCGCGGGGAATACCTTGGCCGAAGCCCAGGTCCAATGCCTGTCCGAGATTTTCGAACGCGCGGTGAAGCGCGAGATCATCGAAGGCGAACTGGCGCTGCCCGACGTGCCGCCCGACGTGCTGGCGAAATACCCGCGCATCGTGGCCGGCATCCAGGGACTGGAAGAGCAAGGCTTTCCGGTGCTGGTCAAGGATGCGTCGCTCGGCGGCATGTATCCGGTGATGTGCGTCACCCTGATGAACCCGCGCACCGGCGGCGTCTTCGCATCGTTCGGCGCGCACCCGAGCTTCGAGGTGGCACTGGAGCGGAGCCTGACCGAATTGCTGCAGGGTCGCAGTTTCGAAGGCCTGAACGATTTGCCGCCACCGACCTTTGCCAGCAACGCGGTGACCGAGCCGAACAATTTTGTCGAGCACTTCATCGATTCCAGCGGCGTGGTGTCGTGGCGCTTCTTCAGCGCCAAATCGGATTTCGATTTCGTCGAATGGGATTTCACCGCACAGAGCGACAACGCCAATGCCGAGGAAGCCGCGACCCTGCTCGGCATACTCCAAGAGATCGGCAAGGAAGTGTACATGGCCGTGTACGACGAGCTGGGCGCCACCGCCTGCCGGATTCTCGTGCCCGGTTATTCGGAAATCTATCCGGTCGAAGACCTGGTCTGGGATAACACCAATAAATCCCTGCTGTTCCGCGAAGATATCCTGAACCTGCACCGCCTGGACGATGACGCGCTGGCGGCGTTGCTCGATCGCCTGGAGAACAATGAGCTCGATGAGTACTCCGACATCGCCACGTTGATCGGTATCGAGTTCGACGAGAACACGGAATGGGGACAGCTGACGGTGCTCGAACTGAAGCTGCTCATTCATCTCGCCCTGCAGCAGTTCGAGGAAGCGCACGAGCTGGTGGGCGCGTTCCTGCAGTACAACGACAATACCGTCGAGCGCCGACTGTTCTACCGGGCCATGGATGCCGTGCTGGAAGTGGTGCTCGACGACGAGATGGAACTGGACGATTACGTCGTCAATTTCCGGCGGATGTTTGGCGATGTTCGCATGGACGCGGTGCTCGGGTCGGTGGACGGCAGTGTGCGGTTCTTTGGGTTGACGCCCACGAATATGCAGCTGGAGGGGTTGGAGAGGCATCAGCGGTTGCTTGATAGCTATAAGAAGCTGCATAAGCGGCGGGCCATGGCGTCCAGCCGCGATTAGAACTGACGTCGCGCTGTCGCGCGGACCGTCAGCCGACCTTTTTCTGCCGGCGACGCGGGTGTGGCGGATCGATGCCATCCGCCAGCGATCACGGTACTCATCAACGCCATCGGCGATCTGCTGCTGGTGATCTCCGGCCTGCTGTTCCTGCTCGTGCCAATGCGCGGCCACCATAGCGGCATCGTCGAACTGCCCGAATTCCGCTATCTGAATAGTCACAATTTCTGCTTCTAAATAGATCTATTGACAGGACGCAACTTTAGTACCAGCAGGAAGGGAATAATGACGCATCTTCTGCTCATGACGGCTTAAGGAGAAACAGCATGCGGAGTTTCGTGCCTGGCTTGTTCGACCGTTTGGATGCCGATGACAATGTGCAGCAAAGCCCGGCGCCGGTTAAGCACAAGCGCCATGGATGAACTGTTCGCCCAGTACGAACGCGAGCTCGTCACGATGCGGCAGCTTTGCCGCGAATATGCCGAGCGCTATCCGAAGGTCGCGGCCAAGCTGCAGCTCGGCGGGGAAGCGTGCGACGACCCGCATGTCGAGCGCCTGATCCAGTCCGTCGCCCTGCTGTGCGCCAGGGTGTCGAAGCGGCTGGACGACTCGTATCCGCAATTTACCGAGGCGCTGCTCAACCTCATGTTTCCGCACTACTTGCGGCCATTTCCCTCCTGCGCGATCGTGCGCTTTCTCCCGGCCGCCCGCGGCTCTGGCGGCAGCACCGGAACCGTCCCGCGCGGAACCTTGCTGGAATCGGCGCCAGTGCGCGGCGTGAACTGCAAGTTCCGGACCGCATACGATGTCATTCCGTCCCCGGCCGGCATTGTCTCTGCCCGCTTCGATGAAGTCATCCGGGCGCCGTCGTCGACCAAGCTGGCACGGGGCGTGACGGCATCGATCAGCGTGGAGTTCGAATCCACCTTCCCGCCAACGACCTCAGCCCCGTTCAGGCTCTATCTCGACGGTGATGCTTCGTTCAGCGCGACGTTGCGCGATGCGCTGTTCATGCGCACGACAGCGGCATACGTCCAGGCCGGCCCCGACGGGGCCTGGCAGCCGCTCGCCGCGATACCGGTCGCAGCGGCCGGTTTTGCCGATGACGACGCCCTGATCCCGTTCGGCGCCCGCTCGCACCATGCCTACCGGATTCTTACGGAGTACTTTACCTTCCCGGAGAAGTTCAACTTCGTCGATATCGACCTGGCCGCACTCTGCACGCGCCTGCCTGCGGGTTGTGCTCGCTTCACGCTGCATCTTGGACTGGCCGGCGTAGCGCCAGACTCGGCCCAGGCAAGGATGCTTGCCGGCCTGTCGGCACAAAGCCTGCTCCCCGACTGCACGCCGGTCGTCAATCTGTTCAGGCTGCCGGGCGTGCCGATCGACTACAACCAGCAGACAGCCGAGTATCCGGTGCTGGCGCATCCCGCTCATGCGGCCTCGTACGAAGTCTATTCGGTCGATCGGGTCCACATGGTGCGGCAGGAGGGCAAGGACATCGTGCCGGTCGAATTTCGCCCCTTCTATGCGCTCCGGCACGGCGAGAGCGATGCACGCAAGGGCCGATACTGGATACTGCGCCATGATGACACCCTCGCCGCCGTCAGTCCCGGGCACGAAAAAGTCATCTCGCTCGTCGATGCCGACGGCGGACCGCTTACCGTCGAGCGAGCAACGCTCTCGATCGACCTCACCTGCACCAACCGGGACCTGCCCTGCCTGTTGGAAACCGGCTCGGCCGGCGGCGACCTGTTCATACCTGGCGCCACCGAAGGCGCAGCCATCCGCTTTCTGCGCCGGCCTACGCGCCCCCATCGGCTGGCAAACAGCCGGGGCGCCCACTGGCGCCTCATCTCCCACCTGACGCTCAACCATCACTCCCTCGCCATGGAAGGCGCGGAGGGCCTGCGCGAAATGCTGGCCTTGTACGACTTCACCGGCTCGGCGATATCGCGGCGGCAGATCGCCGGCATTGTCGGGCTGGAGCATGCGGAAACCACCGTGTGGTTGCGGCACAAGCGCGGTTCGTCTTTGGCGCACGGGACCGAAGTGCGCCTGACGATCGACGAAGATGCCTTCGTCGGCGCCGGCCTGCATCTGTTTATCCAGGTCATCGACCAGTTCTTTGCGCTGTACGTCCAGATGAACAGTTTTATCGAGCTCGTGATCCTGTCACACCAGTCCGGAGAGGAGCTGTTCCGATGCAAACCAAGAAGCGGCAACATGCCGCTGTTCTGACCGAGCACCTGCGCGCGGCCGTCAGAGCAAAGAATGCGGTTTACCTGTCCCTTCCCACCATTGCAATAGCAGAGCCTGACTCTTGCTCATCATCAAGTCGCGCGAAAAGCGCTTGGTTATCTTAGCCGATGGAACTTTGATTCCAGATAATCCATCGGAGACGACACATGGACGGGAGCCAAGCGATCGCGGCCGGCGCCGCGCTATCAGCATTCAGTCTCGATGCGCAGCACGATCGGCTGCTGTGCCTTGAATTCCCCTGCAACGATGGCCCCGACCGTATTCTCCTGCCCAACCGTTTGAAAGCGCACGAGGAAGTCTCGCGCTGCTTCCGTTTCGAGGTCGAGCTGCTCTCGGACGACGCGCAAATTCCGCTGAAGGCGATGATGGCCCGGATGATCACGATTTCCCTCGTGCGAGAAGACGGCTCGCTGCGCTACTTCAACGGCTACGTCACCGAATTCCGCTTCCTTCGTGCCGATGGTGGCTTTGCGTTCTACCACGTGGTGCTCGAACCCTGGCTGGCCTTCGCCAAACTGCGCAAGGACAACCGTTCATTCCTCGGCAAGAGCGTCATCGAACTGACCGAACTCACGCTTGCCGAGTACCGCCAGAAAGACTGGCATCCGGTCCTCGTCGGCGAATATCCGCGCCTGACCTGCGCCAACCAGTACGACGAGACCGACTACAACCACCTGCACCGGCGCTGGGAGGAATTCGGGCTGCACTATTACTACGAGCACCGGGCCGACGGTCATTCGCTCTTGCTCTGCGACCGCAGCACGCTCGCCCAGTCCATTGACCCGACCGGCATCGACGACTCGGGCGAGATCCCGTTTCGCGACAAGTCCGGCTCGCTCGAACACGACGGCATCCGCGAATGGAGCGCGATGCGCCGGCTCGGCTCCGGTCAGACGACCCTGGCCAGCTTCGACTACAAGAACCCGGTGGCGCAGCATGCGACCGCCGAGTCGCTGAACGAGCAGGGTGACGTCTACCCTTACGAAATCTACGAGAACACGGGCGCGTATGGTTTCCGCACCCATGACGACGGCGAACGCCTCGCCCAGCAGCGCATGGGCGAGCGCGACGCGAACACGCAGACCTTCGAAGCCCGCGGCAACGACCGCACTGCCCAGCCGGGCCGGTGCTTCAAGCTCGGCGGACATTTCAGCGCCGCGCTGCAAGTTCCGAAGCGTGGCGAACCCGCCAAGCCCAGCATCCGCGACCGCGACTACCTGATCCTCTCCGTCGACCACGAAGCCAGCAACAACTACCAGGCGGGACCGGGCACGCCATCGAACTACGAGAACAGCTTCCGCTGCGTGCGCAGGGACATCCAGTGGCGCCCGGGTCGCCACTACAACAGCCAGCCCTGCGTCTATCACGGCATCCAGACCGCCATCGTGGTCGGGCCAGCCGGCGCCGAGATCCATACCGACGGCTACGGGCGGGTCAAGATCCAGTACCACTGGGACCGGCTGGGCAAGCGTGACGAGAACAGCTCGCCGTGGGTGCGCGTAATGTCGCCTGGCGCCGGCGTCGAATTCGGGCATATTCGCCTGCCGCGGGTGGGCGAGGAAGTGACAGTGGTCTTCGTCAACGGGAACATTGACCACCCGCTGATTCTTGGTGTGCTGTACAACTACACGCACATGCCACCGTGGCAGTTGCCCGAGCAGCACGCCTTGAGCGGTCTGCGCAGCCGGGAGCTGCAGGCGGGCGCAGCGAGCGGGCGCGGCAACCACCTCATCCTGGATGACACGAAGGAACAGATCCAGGCACAGCTCAAGAGCGACCATCTAGCGAGCCAACTCAGCCTCGGCCATATCAACCGCATCGAAGACAATGCCGGACGCAAGGACGCGCGCGGCCAGGGCTTCGAGCTGCGCACCGACGGCCACGGCGCGGTGCGCGCGCAGCAGGGCCTGCTGCTCAGTACCGAAGGACGGCCGAACGCCCGCGCTCATATCACCGACATGGCGGAGACGCTGGCGCGCATGGCGCAGGGCCAAGAGTTGCACGACAGCCTGTCGCAGGCCGCGCAACAGGCGCAGGCGCACCAACCGGGCGACCAGGACCAGGTCGCCGCCGCGCTGCAGGCGCAGGTCGACGCCCTCAAAGGCCAGGGGGGCCGGCCTGCGCAAGGCGAATTCCCGGAATTCCAGGCACCGCACCTGACCCTGGCCAGCCCTGCCGGCATCGAAACCAGCACCCAGGGTTCCACCCACCTGATGAGCGTGGAACATACCGCCCTGACCAGCGGCGGCCATGCCAGCCTGAGCGCGGGCAAGAGCCTGCTCGTCAGCGTCAAGGAAGCGGTGCGCATGTTCGCCTACAAGGCCGGCATGAAGCTGGTGGCGGCCAGCGCCGACATCGACATTACAGCCTTGAAGGACAGCGTCAACATCCTGGCCAAGCTCAACATCACCCATACCGCGAACCGGATCACGATCACGGCCAAGGAAGAGGTGGTGATCAACGGCGGCACCAGCTTCAGTCGCTGGAACGCATCGGGGATCGTCCATGGTACCAACGGCGTTTGGCGCCAACACGCGGCGCAACATAGTTTCGTCCCCGGCAATAGCGAAGGCTCGCCGGGCTTGCCACAGACCGTACAGTTGCCGCCGGGGCAGCTCGACCTGTACCACCAGTACGTGACCCCGGAAGGCGCTAGGCGTCAAGGCGTCCGACAGGGCGACTACACCGTCGTCGACGCCGAAGGCGGTGTCCACAGAGGGACGCTCGATGGCAACGGTTTTGCCAGCGTGACCGGCCTGCCGATGGGAATGGCCACGGTCAGCTACGGCAAGGACCCGCGCGACCCGTGGGATGAAGGCAGCTACTTCGGCCAGGGAACCGAATGGCCGGCTGTGGCGCAGTCCGAAGCCGGCGCCGATACGGCGGCAACGGCTGACCGGCCAGCACCGACGCCGAGGACACAGAACCCCGGACTGCTCGCCAGCGCTAAAGCTGCGGCAGGCGGTCTCAACGGTGCTGCCGGCAAATTCGGCGCGATTGCGCAAGCAGCAAAGCAAGCAGCAAGCGCGGTGCAGTCGCTGCCAAAAGGCGGTGCGCAAGCATTGCTGGCGCCGGTCGGACAGGCGGGCATGGCCACCGTAGCGGGCAAGGTCTCGGACGGCACGGCGGCCCTGGGTACCTACGGCGGATTAAGTGCCGGTAAGTCTGCCGCCTCCGTCGCTTCCGCTCTCGGTTTGCCTGGATCGCTGCCGCGCATCGGTGCTGAAGTTCCGCTCTCGATGCCGGATAAGACCGTCAAATAAAAAATAAATAGCCGCCATGACCGAACCCACGCAAGCCCCGCCCAAGCCCGCCGAGCGCGCGCCGGAAGTCGCAGTCGCCCCACTCAACACCATCGACCAGCAAGACATTGGCGCCGGCGCCGCCGCCTTCGACAAATGGCTGCGCAAGATCAGCCATGACTACGTGACGCTGGATCGCCTGAGCACCGTGGCCGGCAGCCTGCCGGTGATCGGCAACATCATGGCGCTGATCGACGCCATCATGGACATGGTGGGGGTGATCCAGAAGTACGTCGCCAGGAAGGAAATCGAGTTCCTGGAATGGGTGAGTCTTGGCATTAACCTGATCGGCGAGATCCCGGTGCCGCCGGCGATGAGCGCGGCACGTATGAGCCTGCGGCCGACGCTGCACCTGGTCCGGCAAAAGCTTGCGCTGGGAGTCAAGGACCTCGGCCCCGCGCTGGTCGAGGTGCTGATCGCGCACCTCAACGCCAGGCTGGCCGGCGAGATCGATACCTTCATCGACGGCGGGATGGGCAAGCTGGAAAGTATCCTGCACGATTGCGCCAATACCGCCGACGGCATTGCCGACGACCTGATCAAGATCCTCAACCGCTGCATCGGCAAGGAACCGCTGTTCGAGGTGGCATCCCCGGCGGAAGTGGAGCACAAGCTGCACGACCCCAAAGTGGAAAGCAGCTGGCGTCGCATGCTCGGCGCCCTTGGCCGACAGTACAAGATGAGCGCGAACTACGTTGTCGCTGCGGCAGCCAGCCACCTGCCGCAGGGCGCAGTCGCGGGCGTGACAGGCATTGTCAAGCACCTGACCGACTTCAAGCCGGCGTGTCGCGGCAAGCTCGCCGCACTGGCCGACGAACAGGCGCAGATGAGCATCCGGTGGATACTGATGCGGCTGCGCGACGCGGTCACCAAGCACAAGCGGCGACACCCGGCTCTGGTCCCATCAAGCAAGGGCTCGGACCACAAGAAGAACAAGCCTGGCCACGAGCTGGGCGCCACCGGCCATCAAAGCCCGGCCACGGGCGACGCCAACGCCTGCAAGCTGTGTCCGGCAAAAGGCGGCACCGCGCACTCGATCAGCTTCGCCACCGGCGCCGAAACCTTCACCCACCTCGACTTCGTACTGGACGCGCCGCTTCCCATCGAATGGAGCCGCACCTACCGCAGCCAGCTGAGCACCTATGACCACGGCAATCTCGGCGCACGCTGGCTCACCCCGTACAGCACCCGCATCGACGTCGTCGGCGCGCGCAAACCGGCCGCCCTGCTCTACCACGCCGCCGACGGCCGCAGCCACCGCTACCCGTGGCTGGAAATCGGCCAGCGGCACCACGACCCGGTCGAGCAAATCACGCTCACCCGCATGAGCGCCACCCTGCTCACGCTCGACTTCGGCAAGCCGCTGCCAGAGGGCGAGCCCAGCCCCTGGCGCGAAACCTACGAGCTGGTCGACACCGTGCGCGCCAAGGCAGCCGACCTGGGCAGGGAGCATTTCCGGCTGATCGCGCTGCATTCCCGCGACGGCGCCGCCCTCGGCCTGCGCTACGACCACGTCGTCGCCACTGGCCCGTACGCCGGCGAGGAGGTGCTCAGCGACATCATCAGCAAGCAGGGCGAGACCGTCGTCGCGCATGCCGGCACCAGGATCGACCTCGATACCGGCCGCATTCGTGCGCTATGGGAAATCAAGGACGGCAAGCTGGTGCGCCAGCTCGCCGCCTACGACCATGACGACCACGGCGACCTGATCCACGCCCAGGATGAAAACGGCGCCGCCTGGCAGTACCAGTACGACCGCCACCTCGTCACCCGCTACACCGACCGGACCGGGCGCGGCATCAACCTCGCCTACGACACCAGCATCGACAGCGGGCTTCACGCCAAGGCGGTTCGCGAGTGGGCCGACGACGGCAGCTACGACACCCGGCTCGAATGGGACAAGAACATCCGCCTGACCTACGTCACCGACGCGCTTGGCCACGAGACCCGCTACTACTACGACATCGCCGGTTATACCTACCGGGTCGTGCATCCGGACGGGCGCGAGGAATGGCTCTTCCGCGACGACGCCAAGAACGTCGTCCGTCACATCCATGTCGACGGCAGCAGCGAGCATTACCGTTACGACGACCACGGCAACCTGCTCACGCACACCCGCGCCGATGGCAGCCAGGTGCACTTCGAATATGACGGCCAGCACCGCGTCACCGGCATCCGCGACGGCGAAGGCGGCACCTGGAAGCGCGACTACAATACCCAGGGCCACCTGGTCGAGGAGACAGACCCGCTCGGCAACAAGACCCAATACGCGTACGACAAGGCCGGCCGTCCCGTCCAAGTCACCGATGCCAAGGGCGGCGTCACGAAAATCGCCTACACCCAGGACGGCCAGCTCGCCGGCCACACCGACTGTTCCGGGCACAGCAGCAAGTGGGAATACGACGAGCGCAAGCGCCTGGTCAAGCGCATCGATGCCGCCGGCAATGTCACCCGCTACCGTTATACGCCGCTCAGTGCCGAAACGCTGGCGCAAGCGGACGGCGAAGGCACCGACAGCGGCAACCATCCGGGCCAACTCGAAGCCGTCATCCACCCCGACGGCAGCAAGGAACAGTTTCGCCACGACGCCGAAGGCCGGCTGCTGGCGCACATCGACGCGCTCGCGCGCACCACCGCCTACCGCTACACCGCGACCGGACTGGTCGCGCAGCGCACCGACGCGCTGGGACATAGCCTGCACTACCGGTGGGACGCGCTCGGCCGCCTGTCCGCGCTGGAAAACGAAAACGGCAGCGTCTACCGCTTCCGGTACGACCCGGTCGGCCGCCTGCTGCAGGAACAGGGCTTCGACGGCAAGGCCACCGAGTACCGCTACGACGAAGCCAGCGGCGTGCTGGCGGAAACCGTCGAAGCCGGCGTGACCACCCGGCTCGACTTCGACCCCATGGGCCGGCTCGTCGAACGCCGGGCCGCGGTCCCCGGCCAGCCGGAACAGGTCGAAACCTTCACCTACAACGCCAATGGCCAGCTGGCCGAAGCGACGAACGAACACGCCAGGCTGCAATGGTTCTACGACACCGCCGGCAACCTGGTCCGCGAGCACCAGCACTACCAGGGACCGTTCCATCCCGACAGGCGCACCGCGGTTTGGCACCACCACTATGACGAACTCAACCAGCGTACCGGCACCACCCGCCCCGACGGCCACCGCGTCGAATGGCTGACCTACGGCGCCGGCCACGTGCACGGCCTGCTGCTCGACGGGCAAGACGTCGTCTCCTTCGAGCGCGACGCGCTGTACCAGGAAACTGGCCGCATCCAGGCCAACGGCCTGCTGCAAACGATGAAGTACGACCCGGCGGGCCGCCTGATTGAGCAACAGCTCGGCGCCATCGCGCAGGCCAGCCGGAAGGACCGGTACTTCTCTCCCGTCCCCGACCTTCCCGACGTTCAGGTCGACATGCAAGCGACGATCCTGCGGCGCTATCGCTACGACCCATCCGGCCAACTGACCGGCCTCGACGACAGCCGGCGTGGCCGCATTGAATACCGTTACGACCCGGTTGGACGGCTGCTGGCGGCAAACAGCGCCTTGGGCCATGAAACCTTCGCCTTCGACCCGGCCGGTAACATCTTGGCAGCCGATACCGCGCAGCAAGAATCCGTTACCCGTCCTACCTCACTGCCGAAACTGCTGGACAACCTGCTCAAGGAATATGCGGGCGTCAACTACCGCTACGACGAACGCGGCAACGTTGTGGAACGCGTGCAAAACGGCAAGCGGGCCGAGTATGAATGGGATGCGTTCAACCGGATGACCCGCGCCACGAGCGAGCATGGCGTCACCAAATTTGCCTACGATCCGCTGGGGCGGCGCATCGCCAAGCACAGCCAGGCGGCCCGCACCATGTACGGCTGGGACGGCGACACGCTTGCGCTGGAAAGCAGCGTGCATCAAGGCCGTGCGGCGGGCGAACGGACGGTGCACTACGTGTACGAGCGCGACAGCTTCGTGCCGCTGGTGCAGGCCACGCGGAACCGGGCGGTTCGACTAGCGCCCACCACCGATGTCAAGGCGCTGATGGCGGGTAACGACGGCAAGTACGACATTGCGCTTGATCCGCTATGGAACGGGGAATTCGATCACGAAGCCGAGCCGTTCGGCAAGGATGAGATCGCTTTCTATCAATGCGACCATCTGGGTACGCCACAGGAATTAACGAATTGCGTGGGTCAGGTCGCGTGGTCGGCGCAGTACAAGGCGTGGGGGCAAGCAAAGGAAACGATCAGCGAGGCAGCGTATAAGGCCGGGATGCGCAGTCCAATACGGTTTCAGGGGCAGTACTTTGACTACGAGACGGGGCTGCACTATAACAGACACCGTTACTATGACCCCGATACGGCATGGTACCTGACGCAGGATCCAATCCGATTTTTCGGCGGCCACAACTTCTACAAGTACGGGCCAAATCCAACTATGTGGGTTGACCCATTGGGGTTGTCGCCGACGTGGAACTGCAAGACTAACCGGTGGCATGAAAGTGAGAATGGACGCTTTATTAAGCGACCAACTCATCTCATGAAGACGGAGCCAAACACGGCTTTCTTCTGGTCCGGCAGAACTGAAGGTGTCGGCGGAATGGATACTGCGGCCAATATTGCCAAAACTCACGGTGGAACGACACTCGAAATGCTGATCGATAAACACAAGATCCAAATGCCGGGATGGGACGACAAGAATCCAGTTGTCGTAAAAGAGTGGGGAGAAATGTCCCGTGCTTATGCCCAAGGCACCTGCGGACTCGTCCGAGGCGTTGTTGGACAGGATTTGCGACCGAACAACATCTGGGAAGGCTATGAGAAAGGCGCACTCATGAAAAACCCCGCGGTTAACCAAATCGATATTATTGATCCGAAATACGGAAACTCGAAAACTATTTTTAAGAGGTAATGTATGAATTTTGAAGTCATTCATGTCTCACGGGGAGACATACGGTTGAAAAGTGAAGACAAACTTGTTCGTGTTCTAGGCGAGGCGCTCATTGCCTCAGCGCCAACCGAACCAAGTTACGTCATCTATTTGAACTCATTGAATAACTGGGAGGTGCCACCGAACGTTGCCTTGACTGAAACTGAGAAGCAGGAAGTCGTTAGCGCAATTCGGAAACATTTCCAGGATCGAGGCTCGGTTGTCGAGTTCGAATAGCAGTGCCCATCGCGCATAGAAACTGGCGACAAACCGAAATTAACCAGTTGTCCGATTGTGGAATTCTCACAATGACGCCGTTGAACAGCTACTTTTCTTCAAGCGACGGTGACTTGCGCACCGATTATCAAGTGCTGGCCTTTCGACTGGCGCCCACAACCGATGTCAAGGCGCTGATGACATCTATTTTATCTTGGCCTGTTCAGGGCGCCTGACATTTTTCCGGAGCATTTTTCATTGGAATCTAAAGGAGATCATAGTGCAACTCAAGAAAATCATTGTGACTGCAAGCGTTATACTTGCAGCGACTATGGCAATGGCCGAGTCGGCACCAAAAGCTGTCGATTTGAGTGAACTTTATGGGCGCTTTGAAAAATCCGGATATTCGTCCCTAGAGCTTATGGACACCACAAAACGGGTACTAATTTCAGGTGTGGCGCTTGATGTTAGCCAATCATTTAGTGGCAATTCAATTTTGAAAGTTGGCGCATACGCCAACTCGCAAGAATTAGCGAGGCTGACCGCTGCCGACAATGCTCAGGAAAATAAACTAAAAGCCTTGCAAGCTGGCACCAAGTTCAAGGCCGTTTGTGATTTGGCGTTCTCTTCAGGGGCACAATATATGTCTTTTCAAAGGTGTGTTTTCAAATAAAACTGCCTGACATTGCATTTAACCCGGACGTGCCCAGGGCACGCCGGTTAATTCTTGGCATTATTGCAGCAACCACCGATTACTACAGTAATCGTCAGCCAAGATATATATATACATAGATATATTAGCTTAACGGCTGCGATTAGCCGGACGGCTCACCGATCTATTAACGTCACCGATTTCACTGGAGACCAAAATGTCATTAAAAATTATTACAGTCGGGGACAAAACCGATCATGGCGGCACAGTGATTAGCGGTTCGCCCAATCACGACATCAGGGGAAGACCGATCGCTCGACTGGGTGACAAAGTTAACTGTCCGCTGCCCTACCCCGGTGGCAAACCGCACGGCGTAAACAAGATCATTACCGCCCACGACACACTTACAGTCGACGGGGTGCCCGTTGCGGTCGAGGGATGCATGACGGAATGTGGATGCAAGCTAATCGGCAGCTTGCCAGCGACGGTCGAGTGAAAGCCGTGTGAGGTATTGCCGTGCCGGTCGAAGAATACTTGGCCAATCTCACGACGAACACGATGATCTTGCAGTTGCGCGCCGTCCTCGGTTTTGTAGAGGCCAGTTAGTGTGAGTCAGCCCGGGATGGCCTGACTGCTCAGTTGCATGTAGTAATTTGTCTCGGTTTCTCTCGGCGGTGTATAGCCGAGCGGCTCCAGCGGGCAGTGGTGGTCCAACCAGGAATCCCATTCCAGCGTCGCTAGCTCGACAGCCTCCCGCTTCGCCTGCACGTACACTGTGGTGGTCGTGAGGCTCGCACGACCGTGCACCTCGTGGAGCGCGCGCATGGCGCTGTCCACGGTCCGTGTGGAGAAGCAATGCCAGAGGCGTCAGCCAGCGAAGCGCCTGCCATGCCACGTTACGTGATCAGTAGGAATTCGGTGCCGCCGCTGTTTTCGCTCAACTCTTCGCGCCAGTAGTGAGGGCCGTTCACTGCGCGCCATGACACTCCCTGCGGCGGCGCCCGGCGAGTCGCGTGAATCGCTCACGCATGGTGACGACGACGCTGCCCGGATGGGGCCACCCCGTATCCGAGATCGAGACAATCCAGTTGCCAGCCGCGAGCTCCTTGATCAGCGCGCTGCGCAGTCCGGCGGGCAGGCGCCATGCCAGGTTAAGCCAGCCTTGCTCATCCGTGGGCACCCATTGCTCCAGCAGGGCGATCATGGCCGAACGTTCCTTGGCAAGCCGCGAGGGGGGCCAAGTGTCCGGCGGCGTACAGTCGAAAATCTGGGAATCGCCTACGCTTTTGTTTTTCCACATACGCTTGCAGCCACTTTCGATGTGTTCCTGGCCGAGTTCTGCACCGCAATCGGTCACATTATCCATTCGCGTGACGGCGCAAAGATAGCATCTCAACGAGAGGGATGTCTTGAGCGAAATGGTCGCAAGCCCCGGCGTATCCAGCGTGGCGAGCTCGATCATGCCACGCCGGTGGTGCGATCACGCCAGTTCGTGTGAGACCACATGATGTCGACCTGGTGAGCCAGACGGCTGACCAGGTCGCCCGGGGCGTGATGGGCAGTGAAACTATCGCCCTGAACAACGACGACCTCAGTCCTCGTCGGAGCTCCGGTATGCGGGCAGGTGAGGAAGGTGCCTTACGGCATGCCTAACGCCGCTTCGTCGCGTTTCCTGTGCACAAGATCCCATTGCTGCTGTAACGCAGACACCGCTGGATGCTGGGAGGTATGCGATGGATGCTTCAGCGGCTGGCCCGATAGCACACGATAAGTCGGATCGTCGATTTCGGGGCTGACCCATACCTCACCCGTGTTTGGGTCGACGGCCAATAAGCCCAGGTCCCACAACGTATGGATGTCGGCACGCAGCAGTATTCCATTCTTGATCGCGTTGGTATCCGGGCCCAGATACGGTGTGATATGAGCGGCTTCCAAAAGAGGCGTCACGGGGCAGCCGGTGATCGCACAGCGGCCGCCATATGCTACGAGCAGTGCCTCCCTGAACTTCCGCTGCCCGCGTCGCTGGACGACTTCGCGCAGCACTCGTGTACGTGCGTCCTTGAGTCCGGCCGGATCGAACGGCTTGGCGGCTTCCTCTTCGATTTGTTCGACCTGTTTTCGATACGGTCCGTAATCGATGGGCTTTCCGTGATATTGGGCTTGCACGTATTTTTGGTAATTGCCGAGGGCGGCAGCGTACATGCCCTTCCCCGTCGCATTCCGGTTGATGAATTCGGTTGTGCGGCTTAGGCGCTCAATCAGGACCGTCAGTTCAGCCACATCTGAAATGTCCGTAATTGGTTTCGTTGTCAACCCATATCTGGTCGCCCAGTTGGTCAAACTCCCCTTGATGGCGCTGAGGTAGTTATTGGCCGACTTTTCGGACAGGCCGGTTGCTCGCATCCACTCCAAGAAATTCATCTTTTCCCTTCAATAGATATTGAACAGAAAAGATAGCATTGATTTTGAACATGGTGGCTCGCCCCTTATGGATGGGACGGAATTTACGTGATGGCGCGGGCTGGGCTGGCTTTTGTTATGCGCGCGAAGCGCGCGCCGCCGCTGCGCGGCGGCAGAATGGCGATTCGGAGAGGGCTGGGCTTGCAAGCCCAGCCCTTCGAATCCCCCGCGCAGGGCCCGCAGGGGCCCTGCTTCTCTCCGCCCGAAAACAAAAAAATAGGCCACCCGAGGGTGGCCTATTTTTTGGTTTCCTGGCGGAGAGAGGGGGATTCGAACCCCCGATAGGCTATGAACCTATACACGCTTTCCAGGCGTGCGACTTAAACCACTCATCCATCTCTCCTGATGGGTGCACGAACGCGCTTGTTCGCGAAGCCGCCTATTATAGCAAGGATTCCCGGCAGTACAAGTGCATCCTGTCATCGCCCCGCTCCCACCGTAGAAGCCGAGCGCGACAGCCTTGCGTCACCACAAAGGTTAAGTTTCCGTCGCCACCCTTCACCATAACAATGGTATTGTTGCCAAGACAAAACTTTTCACAACAACGAACCCCGTGAAACGCAAAGCCCTCTACCTCGTCATCTTCGCCGTCGCCGCAGCCGGCGCCGCCAGTGGCACCTGGCTCGTCAACCGCAAGCCAACAGCACCAGCCCAGGCAGTACAACAAAAAGAAACCACCGCCATCGTCGCCGACCTGAAGCAGGTCCTGGCCGCCTACCGCAAGATGATCGTGCTGACGCAGGACGAAGCCGGCCTGTCGAAAACCGGGCAGGAAGAAATCAACCGCATCGGCCAGCAGCTCTTCCACGAGAACCAGGACCGCATCAACAGGATCGACGACGCGCTCGCCGCCGTCGCCGGCTCGCAGAATCCGCGCCGCTTCGAAGCGATCGGCGCCCTGCTCGATTACGTCGAGTCGAACGAAGGCCTGTACGATGCCGACCGCCTCGCCTTCCGCGAGCCGATGCAGTCACTGCTCGACCTCGTCGCAAAGGATTCGTCGCTGCCGGCGATCAAGCTGCACAAGCGCATCTCCGAAGACCTCGACGCACTGGCCGAGATCGAGCGCAATTACGAGAAGGAGATCCGCGCCGTGTTCGGGCGCTTCGAGACGCGCTCCATCGCCCTGAAGCGCGAAAAGTGGGACAGCTACGTCGCCTACCTGAAGACGCTCTACCAGCGCGACCAGATCCTCAAGGATTACGGCGTCGTGCTGCCCTACCCCGCCAAACCCGAGCCGCCGGAGCCGGCAGCGGCGCCGGACCAGGGTGCGCAGGCGCAAAAGGAAGACGACGAGATCTTCGGCAAGGGCCTGCCGAAGAAGACGATCGTGCTCACGTTCGACGACGGCCCGCACCGCCGCTACAGCGAAGAGATCGCGGCGATCCTGAAGCAGTATGACGCCCCCGCCGTGTTCTTCAGCGTCGGCCGCAACCTCGGCACGCTCGATGCGCATGGCGCCGCGCGCTTGAATGCGGGCGCGGAAGTCAGCCGCAAGCTGAAGGCGGCCGGCTATGTGCTTGCAAATCACAGCTTCTCGCACGCACAGCTGTCGAAGGAGAGCGGCGACAGCCTGAAAGCCGAGATCCTCGATACGGACACGCTGCTGAAAGCCGTCGATCCGCAACGTTCCGCGCTGTTCCGCTTTCCCTATGGCGCACGCAACAAGGAGGGCATGCATCTGCTGGCCGATGCGCACCTGAAGTCGGTCATGTGGAACATCGATTCTCTGGACTGGGCCGATCCGGTGCCCTCCTCCATCGCCGACCGCGTGCTGCACGCCGTCGAGAAGGAAGGCCGCGGCATCATCCTGTTCCACGACATCCACGAGCGCACCGTGAAGGCGCTGCCGGCGATCCTCGACCGTCTCGTCGCCGAAGGCTACCAGTTCGCCGGCTGGGATGGCACCACCTTCCGCGTTTCCGGTGGAACGAACGCCGCGCCGGCGCCTGTCGCGCGCGCGGCAGCGACGGGGTACGCGGCGTCGTGGGCGATCGTCGTCGGCGTCGACAGCTATCCGAAATGGCCGCGCCTGCAATATGCCGTGCGCGATGCGGATGGCGTCGGGCAGACGCTCGTGCAGAAGTTCGGCTTCGCATCCGATCACGTGGTCACGCTGAAGAACGAGCAGGCCACGCGACGTGGCATCCTCGCTGCATTCCACGACCTGGTCGGCCACGGCGGTACGACCGGCCTGCAACCGAATGACCGCGTCTTCGTGTTCTTTGCGGGCCACGGCGCCACGCGCAAGCTCAGCTCTGGCCGCGATCTCGGCTACATCGTGCCGTACGACGCCGATCCGGACAACCTGGCCAGCGACGCCATCCCGATGACGGAAATCCAGAACATCGCCGAGAGCCTGCCCGCGAAGCACGTGCTGTTCGTGATGGATGCGTGCTACAGCGGCCTCGGACTCACGCGCGGCGGCGCCAACGCTGCGTTCCTGCGCGATAACGCGAAACGTCTCGGCCGGCAGATGCTGACGGCGGGCGGCACCGACCAGATGGTGTCGGACGGCGGCCCGAACGGCCATTCCGTGTTCACGTGGACGCTGCTGCAGGGCCTCGCCGGAAAAGCGGACATGAACGGCGATGGCCTGATCACCGCGACGGAACTGGCCGCCTATGTGGCGCCGGCCGTGGCCAGCGTGTCGCAGCAGACGCCCGCCTTCGGCAGCCTGCCGGGGTCGGAAGGCGGCGACT
>Ga0105241_10001376_pt1 | contig 18545 bp, 18 predicted proteins | sample KBSC64metaG_FD_80422 | JGI IMG/M metagenome (GOLD analysis project Ga0105241, IMG submission 80422) | Corn rhizosphere microbial communities from Kellogg Biological Station, Michigan, USA - KBS C6-4 metaG | ecosystem: Host-associated > Plants > Roots > Rhizosphere > Soil | place: Michigan, USA... | reverse complement strand
TTATCCATCCCTTTGTTCACATAAATATGGCAGGTGCTGCACCCGCAAACGCCGCCGCAGTTGTGCTGCAGTTCGATACCGTTCTCGAGGCAAACATCCAATACTGACTCACCTTCGGCAATAGGCAGTTCAATTGATTCGTGCCCTTTCTCCTCAAAGCTGATCTTAACTTTATAGATATTCATTATAGGGCAAAAGTAACAAAATTTAAGTACGCCCTATCCCCGATTATCCATTTTGATAATACCCTGACTTAACAGCTTATATATCGCCTGTAAATCAGGATTTTCCTGCAATTGTTCGAGGTGCGAGGCCATAGTTTTCTCGTCATTCCGCACAGCCGGACCGGTTTGCACATCGGCCGGAAGATGCTCCTGTACTTTTTCTGCGGTTTCCAGTATCAATGGACGGAGCAAATCAAACGGCAGTTGCTTTTCGGCCAGTAATTGCTGCGACATATGGTACAGATAGTTCGGGAAATTACAGGCGAATACTGCAGCCAGGTGCAAAGTTTTTCGTTGTTCCGAATTGACCCGGTAAACATTTTGCGAAACCGTATAAGCCAGCTCGTTTAATGTCGAGGCAATTTTATCGTCCGCACCCTCAATACAAAGTGGAACGGTATTAAAATTCAATTCTCTTGTTTTACTGAAAGTCTGCAGCGGATAAAATACACCGGCGTTCTGTGCGTACTTTTGTAGGATTTGCAGACTTGTTGCTCCTGAAGTATGGACGATCATTTTATTGTATTTAGCCAGTTCAGCAGCTATCGGCTCAATCGCATCATCCTTTACAGCGATCACAAATAAGTCAGTTTCGGGATTGATTTGCTCCAGGCTATCAATAGCCTCCGCCTTTACATGATAAGCCAGCAATGAAGCATTCTGCATATCGCGGCTGTAAACCTGCACAATAGCATGCCCGGCATTTTTGAAAGCCGCTGCCAGATGGGTGGCTACATTCCCTGAACCGATGATGGTAATACGCATGATAATATTTATATTGCCTTATCTAAGCCTCCAAAAGTATGCGATTCGTCACAATTATATTGACATTTTTAATAATCAACCTATCGAATGCATTTTGCAAAGACTATACCTTTCAACTTGATTCTACAAAACATCACAAAAAGTATATAAATGCTCCTAAGCCTAAACGGGTAGCTCCTCTTGATAAAGCCTATTACAATGATTGTGTATTCACCAACAAGTACTCCGTCGCCCAACGGTTAAAAAGATACCCATTTTCAAAAGCGACTAAAATATTGGCCGTATCCTATGATGGTACGGGAGAACCAAATATTGAAATAACTGCCAATGGTGACACTTTGGAGGCTTTAACTCATAGAAAGTATAGTGAACATAGACCACATGGGCTTTATTTCGACAATGACACACTAAATCATGCATCAATATTTGAAATGAAACGATTAACACCAAAACAAATAAACAGGTTAACCAATATTCTTTATAACACTGATTACCGAATTGCGAATAACTACGCACACCCCGGACATTCCTGCTTCAATCCCCGGAACGCTTTGATATTTTATGATAAAAATGGGAAGGTGTTTGATTATCTCGAAATATGTTTCGAGTGCGATCAAATAATATCTAAATCGGACAGAATCTATTTCCATTCTGCTTGTACACAAAAGTTAGACCTCGTAAAGAAATTCCTTGTTGATGTTGGTATAAAATTTGGAACGTTGACGACAAAAAATCCGGACGAGCAATAAAAGACAATACTTAAACCGTTTTCAGCTCTTTATTCCTTCTGAAAATCGACATCAAAAACCCGATCACCATAATAACAGTACCCGACCAAAAGAAATTGATATACGGGAAGCGCACCGCTTTCATTACGATATATGGACGTTTGTTCTCTGGCTGCTGGTAAACCATGATGGTTTCTTTGGCAGTTTGCGGGTCGATCTTTGAGAAGCGCAGTTTCAAACCGGCGTCATCTACTTTACGCGAGAAATCAAACACACTGCCGTTTTTGATCATATATATAGGCTCGGCGGTATAAGTTTTGCCGTGGGTAGTTATTTCCAATATAGCGCCGACAGCTATGTCTTTATTAGTTAACGGAATGTTTTCTACGTGTGCTGTTTTATCCAGGCTTTTTAATACGATGTATCCCTCACGGTAACGAATGGTATCTCCCACCGTTATTTCATGATTAATCGGTGCATCGTATTTTTTATCATCTTCGGCTTCACTGTGCGCTGCGGTATCAGTTTCCATGCCTGAATTTAAAGGAGCCATGGTAACGTGTGTATACAAGTCATTCAGCAGGTAGTGTTTGGTATCTGGTGATGATACCAGTCCCATTTTTGGATTGAACTGCGAATTCGGTTTCAGCAAAAACTCAGCTTTAACCTTGCCATCAGCATCCATTAGTTTATAGTCAACCTTAAAGTAATGGTTAGGCATCGATAGCGAATCGCCCATATAAGTCACCACATAATCGCCCATTCTTACTGGCTTATTTTTTACCAGCATAATGTTCTCTTTAGGATCGTTACGTTTAGCAAACTCTGCAGAATACTGTTCGCCGGTATCATTAACGGAAACAACCTTACGTGTTCCTGCAGCGATCACCGCTCCTACCAGGATCAATCCAAAACCGATATGCGCAACGGCTGATCCCGCTAATTTGATCTTTCCTTTAAATGCATCTGCAAATACTTTTCCGTTTGATAGCACACTAAAAATAGCTCCGAGCATTATCAGCGCAAACACGATGCGCAAGTGATATATGCCGGTTACATATACGATGAGCACCGTAATAAGCAGCGCGCATACAAAGTACACCCCTAAAGTGATAAAGAAACGGTTAGTCTCCGTCTTCTTATACTTCATAAACTGCGCAAAGCCCATCAGTAAGGTAACTACCACACCAAAGCCAGCCTGGAAAACGTTATAAAGCGTGACAGGGTTATTAGGCGGAGCAATGCTTGTTTTGAATATAGCGTTCCATACAGGGATAGATGTCACCACGATCAGTTGCAAACATGACAATGCCAAAAACACCGAACCCACAAACATCCAGAATTCGCGCGAGTAAGTTTCTTCTTCTTTTTTGGTGATCGGCAATTCCTTCCATCGAATAATCAATAGCGCTATCGATACGGCGGCAAAAATTGCCACATCCACCACCAAATGCCAGAACATTCCCAGATCGGTAAATGCGTGAACCGAAGTATCACCCAAAATACCGCTACGGGTAAGGAAAGATGCATATAACACCAGCACGAAGCTGATCAGTACAAGGAAAGTCGCTGTAAAATAAGAATGCCCAGTATTTTTATAAACGATCAGTACGTGAACCGCACCGATCAAGGTAAGCCATGGAATAAGCGCCGCATTTTCAACCGGGTCCCATGCCCAGAAACCATCGAAATTCAATGATTCATAAGCCCAGAACGAACCCATAATAATACCTGTCCCCAACACCATCACTGCAAATAGAGAGTAGGAAATAGCAGGCTGAACCCAGTCTTTATATCTTTTTTGCCACAAACCGGCTATCGCGTAAGCAAATGGCACTACCATTGACGCAAATCCCAAAAACAGGGTCGGTGGGTGGATAACCATCCAATAGTTTTGCAGCAACGGATTAAGACCATTACCGTCAGTAATATAGCTCAGGTAGCTTTGATATAGATCCGGGCGCTGGGCAAATATTGGCGCTGATGATTTCAGGTCGATCGCCTCACGCAGTAAAATAAATGGTGAGCTACCTATTCGGGCGCCAAATATTTCGATGCCGATCAGCATAGATGACAGTAAAATCTGCGACAACCCGATAACGGTCATCACCGGTTTCTCCCACGATTTTGCTCTCCAGATCAGGATATTTCCTAATACCGCCTGCCAGAATCCCCATAACCAAAAGCTTCCCTCCTGGCCTTCCCAATAGCTGGAAATGATATAGTAAACCGGTAAACTCTTCGACGAGTGCTCCCAGGCATAATGATATTCGAACAGGTGGGTATAAATAATATAGAACAGGCAAACGCCGATACCTACAACCGAAATCGTATTGATATAAAAACCGATGCGGCCAAGACGCTTCCAGGAATTGTCAAGCGGGTCTTTATTGGTAGTTGCAAAGTAATAGCTGATGGTTGAGAACAGGGCTGCCCCGAACGAAAGTATAACAAAAAGCTGACCCAGATGTCCGGGTAAAAGGTGTTCGCCTTTAAAAGTATCCATTAAAAATAATTATATGTCGGCCTTTTTAGCGCTGGCCTCTGTAATTTCAACCTTGTCTTGAGTGTATTTTGAAGGGCATTTCATCTGGATGTGTGATGCGTGGAATTCGTCCCCCCTCATTTCGCCCACTAATACTATTTGTTCAGAACGCTCAAAGTCCTGCGGTTTGGTGCCTGGAAATACCACTTTGCACTCCTCGCCTTTTTTGTCCTTCATGTAGAATGAAAAGTAGTTGGCGTCTTTTTTTGCGTCGTAGTACAGCTCTTTTTGTTTGTCCAGGAAACCGATCACATGCAGTTCGCCGCTATTGTTTTTCGCATCGCTGAAAGAGCCGTAAGTGCTTGAGCTACCGTAAAAACCAATAATTATGGCGATGGCTATAGCTATGACCAATAAACCTATAATCGAACTTTTTTTCATTAGCGGGTTTTGCTTGTATTATTCGGGACTACAAAAATAAGAAACGTCTGTTGAATAATGATTATTGCAAGTCATTAATCTTATTTAGAATCATTCTTAAGAAGTCAGATGTCCGAAGTCGGATAGATTAGAATTAACAACAGGTCCACAAAAAAGCCCATCTGCAAGTACAGATGGGCTATAAATGATTTCCGAAATACGGCTTCCGACTTCCGACCTGTGACTTCCGACTTCAAATCACGGCCAAACACCCAGGTTCTGGTATGATACTGCGATCTTGTTGATAGCGCCAACAAACGCCGCAGTACGCAGGGTATCGATCTTGTCGTTGTGTACGTAAGTTTCCCTGATCTCGTGGTATGAGCGGATCATGGTATCTTCCAAACCGGAATTAACCAATTCCAGCTCAGACGCACCTTTTACGATGGTGGCCCGTTGCAGCGGGGTTAAAGCTACGCCCGTCAACCCTTCAACCATATTCACCAGGTTGGTATTGGCAGTTTCTTCAAAACGGCGGTTCATGCGGCCGAATGCTACGTGCGAAAGATTTTTCAACCACTCAAAATAAGAAACAGTCACACCACCAGCGTTGCAATACATATCAGGGATGATGATACCACCATTTTGATAGATAATGGCTTCCGCTTCTGGTGATACCGGACCGTTTGCGCCTTCGGCAATCACCTTAGCTTTGATCCTGCTGGCATTAGCCGCGGTGATCTGATTTTCTAAAGCAGCAGGTACCAAAATATCGCAATCTTGTTCAAGACCCTCTAATGAATTTTTAAATTCCTTCTTAGCACCTGCATAGCCTAAAATTGATCCGGTTGTTTTGCGGTGTTGGAACACGGCTTCAACGTCTAAACCATCGGAATTATAAATAGCGCCTTCAAATTCGCATAAGCCAACGATCACCGCTCCATACTCCTGAAGGAATTTTCCAGAATGATAACCCACGTTACCTAAACCTTGTACGATAACCCTTTTGCCTGCAATGCCCGGTGTTAAGCCGATCTTTTTCATATCCTCTGCCACGTTGACACACTCACGTACCGCAAACGCCACACCACGACCAGTAGCCTCGCGGCGTCCGGCGATTCCATGTAAAGCAATTGGTTTACCTGTAACGGCTCCCATTGCATCTAATTGACCTGGGTTCATGGCAGCATAAGTATCGGCTATCCAGCTCATCTCACGTTCGCCTGAACCATAATCCGGTGCAGGTACGTCAATACTTGGACCGATGAAATTCTTTTTAACCAACTCCACTGTATAACGGCGGGTAATGTTTTCCAGTTCCTGTACAGTATAGTTTTTAGGGTTGATTTTGATACCGCCTTTTGCACCGCCAAATGGCACGTTTACAATCGCGCACTTGTAGGTCATCAACGCGGCAAGTGCCATTACCTCATCCTCATTCACCATTTCGCTGTAGCGGATACCACCTTTTGTTGGCGACTGGTGCTGTGAGTGCTCAACGCGCCATGCGTCAACAACTTCAAAACCATTTCCTTTACGGATAGGGAAACGAAAACGGTAAACACTATTACATGATTTTATTTGGTCAAGTAACCCGGCATCGTGTTTGGTAAATTGCGCGGCATAGTCGAAGTTCTTACATACGTCGCCAAAGAAGTTAGTTTCGTTATCGGCGATCGAATTATTATTTGCCATAATTTGGAGTTATAAAATTGTTATTTCCTCAAAAAAGTGCACAAATTTGGCACAAAAATTATCAATATTGCAAATACAAAATTCTTAGTGTTTTAAGTACACCAAAGAAGAGAACGCTTAAATCTATGTTTAAACAACATAGGTTCAGATTTTGAACTAATTTCCTTTTTCGATTTTTTTTAATCTACGGTCGATGGTAAACAGATAAATGGCCAAACCGATGAAAACAATGCAGATAACGCCAATTACAACGTAGATCTTACCCGAGCTGCGCATAGTATCGGCCATCTCAACATTTGAAGGTTGTTGAGCAAAAGCGAAGATGTTGCAAAGGATCAGGCAGAATAAAATAAAAAATCTTTTCATTGGTAAATTAGTTTTTGAGCCTCATAGAACACTCTTCTCCAAAGGAGACCTCCGGATAAGAGAGAGTACTAATTGAGGCAAGAAATCAATCTATACTATTTCTTTTATATTCAATTAAACGGATGCGGTAGCGGATAGTTGCGATCCAAACCGCTAATAAACTCCATCCTAACATTGCTGGGTAAAAGGCTACTTTCATCCCGTTATCCAGGTCGTATTTTCCGAATGCGGGGTTACCACCACTACCGGGGTGCAATGAATCTGTCATCCTTGGCAATACAAATATCAGCACGACCATAATAGGAAACGCAAAAATATTATAGATGGCTGATATTTTGCCGCGCTTCTGTTCCTCATCTATTGAATTCCGTAATACCAAATAAGCACAATACAACAGGAATGCAATGGCCGCGCTGTTCTGTTTAGGGTCGCCGCTCCAAAACTGCCCCCAGGTATATTTGGCCCACAGCATACCAGTTACCAATCCTATTGAATAAAACAGCAAACCGGTGTTGACACACTCGACAGCGGCAAGATCATATTCTTCTTTTCCAGTATTGAGATATTTAATACTGAAATAAACAGAGATCACAAATACCGAAAGCATCCCCATCCACATCGGTACGTGAAAATATAGGTTACGTATGGTTTCGTGCAGTATAGGCAGTCGCGGAACGGGTAAAATAAGACCTGTAATGAGGGTTGAAAAGATCAACAAAACAGCCAGTGCTTTCCACCACGTTTGATAAATAAACTTCATATTGGATTACGCAACAAATGTACATTGTTAAGGTGAAAGGTGAAAGGATAATACTCTTAAATATCGAACATCGAATTCTGAATTTCGAATTCTGAATTTATATTTTTCACCTTCGAAATTGGACATTCGATATTCAGTATTCGATATTTTCAACCCTCACTTATCCGTCTCCGGCGAGTAATCATAAGGTAGCAGATCCGCTAATTTGGATTTTGACCAGGTGCCTTCATTTAGCGGAGCTCCATTGAACACAACTCCATTCATATCAAAAACGGCGTAAGGTTCAAATAAGGTCAGTACACTGATCTCGTAATTCGGCATATCTAATGGCCGGTAAAGATCTTTGAAATCTTGTTCTTCGCGTCGTTTAGTATAGATCACGTACAGGCAATCTGTAAAGCTAATAACAAACAAGCCGGACTTATCTGTCTTAGCGAATATTTGGTATGGCTCCAGCGGAACAGGGCTTAATCTTTCATGAAAATATTTCGACAGATTTTCCTTTCCTACCCAATAATTAAACGAATCCCTACTCGGGTGGATATCACGGAAGTATTTAATTTTTTGGAGTATCAGGCCTTCTTGCGGACGCTCCGGGTTCAATTCGCGATGGAACCTTCTAATCATGAAGCCTTGCTGCGCCAATGTTCCAGTGTATAACGATTTATAAAAGTCGCGCGACGAGCCGTAATAAGTCTCCTGGCGTTTTATCTTCCAGGCTTTCTTTTGCTCGGCGCTTCCGGGCAATTCTTCAAAAACAGCTTTCCCCTGCCACGATATTATGCCAGTGATGCCATTATTCGAGAAGGTATCTATCAGGAATTTTACCCGGTAGCCCAAAGCTTTATTATCAACAACGAAGAAATCATCCGACCACGCCTCCAATGTGTGTTTACGGGCACTATTAACCATATTTACCACATGTGGATTTTCTACAACACAGCTTTTCGCGTTCTCCGTCGTACCAATAAACGCCTTCTTAAATTCTTCGTAATTCTTTTTCCAGTTGGCATTAGTGGTGATCACCACACCCCGCAGCTGGTTTACTTTGGTAGCTAAAGGAACATCAATATCGATCGGCTCGCTGCCGACTAATATAGTTTTACTAAAATCCTGGAATCCGATTGAAGAAGCAATCAGGTCATATTGCCCCGGTTTAACGCCCACCAACTTAAAGGAACCATCTTCGGCAGTTACTGTACCATAGGATGAATTGCTCAGAAAAACGCTTACCTTACCGATGCCTGTATGCGATTCGGTAGTGGTTACTTTACCCGAAACGGTAGTCTGTGAAAAAGCGACAAAGGGACAAAAAAACAGTAGTAGAATAAGGTTCCTGATGTGCATTTCGCAATAATTACCCTAATTAGTTTTAATATGCTAATTAAGCTAATTATTATGAATTATTTATGAAAAGGGCCTTTTTGTAACAGGATTTTAACGAAGTTCTAATGTTTAAAGCGAGTTCAGGAATTTCAAAACTGCATCTCTATCGCCTTTTGACAGGTGTGAAAAATAAGCCTGGGAAGCAGCCGCTTCACCCCCATGCCACATGATGGCTTCCACTATAGTGCGCGCCCGGCCATCATGCAGGTAATAGCCTGGATTGTTTACTACCTGGAATAATCCCAATCCCCATAAGGGAGCCGTACGCCAATCCTGACCGCCTGCCTTAAAGTCTGGGCGGTTATCAGCAAGACCCGCACCCATATTGTGCACCAGCATATCAGTATAGGGATGTATCACCTGGTTTGATACCGCAGGAAAAACCACATTTACACCAGTTGTAAGAGTTTGTTTATGACAATTAACACATTTAGCCAAAATAAATAACTGCTCTCCCCTCTTTATAGTTGCATCAGCTACATTACGACGTGCAGGAACTGCCAGCGTTTGTGCATAAAACTTTACAGCATTCAGTGTAGTATCGGGCAATTCAGGGTCATCATGCAAACCATCGTATTGACTCTGTCCGTAACTGCTTTCAGCAGGAAGTATGCTGCTTGTTAGGCCCATATCCTGATTAAAAGCAGTAGCCACCTGCGTTAGAATAGACGCTGTATTTGCCTTCCAGCCGAAACGGCCCAATTGTATTTTTTTGGTCGTCACATCGTATACATAGTTCGCTTTTCCGGCAATACCATCGCCATTTGCATCCTTCGGATCAGCATTAGCAACGATCTGACTTTCCGGAACAGCTTCCAGTAAGCCTAAACCAATCATAGGCGGTGCCAGGCGTGGTGAGAGCAGGTAAGTACCCGATATAGGCGTATACAGGTTTGTCAGCGTATAAGTCGGTGCCCTAAGCTCGTAAGTTTCACCGTCATCAAATGAATAGGTCTGATAAATGTAATTAATATTCACTTTTGCCTCCGGTTGCTTGCCAAAAGCTGCCTTATCCTGGACCTGCAAGCCATATCCAGGGACAGCAATAGGCCCCCCATTAGCGTCGGTACCGGGTAAGCTGATACGCATCAGCAGTGATGATTGTGCATCACCAGCTGTAGGTAAACCAATACCGTCATTATGGTGACAAGAAGAACAGGAAGTATTATTAAAAATAGGCCCTAAGCCGCTGTGTATGGGAGCTGGCGCAGTAACAAATGATTGACTAAATATTTTATCACCCAATTCATGCACATATTCGTCGTATGAGCTCAGGTTTGTGAATGCATTTCCAAATGATTTTGATGTGGCATCAAATGCCGTTGCGCTTCCGCCAGAAAGCTGATTGTCGTATTGCTCGGCAGGAAACTGAGCCGATTTCTGGCATTTTACCAATGCAAATACTACCAGCGTTAGCAGACTTACTATTTGTATTTTTTTCACCGATATTGCTTAATTAGTCTTTGATGTTTGTTCGCACAAAATTTTCCAGATCACCTTCAAGGGTCGCCTTTAATGTATTTATAGCGGACTGAATTGTCTTAATCTGGTTTTGCTGGGTGTAAATTGCTTTTTCGTAAGTAGTTGTAATTGCACTGAATGAAGCGATAGCGGTATTGATCTGTGACTGGATCTTAACATCAAGCGATGCATTCTTAGAAGCAATCAACTCACTTAGGCTATGACCAGCTGCCGCACCTGGATATTGGCATTTGTAAGCATTCAAAACGCCTGTGATGTTATTTTTAAAATCGGTTACCGAGTTATGAGAGAATTGCGACTCGTCCAATGTTGAATCCTACGCTGCAAGCGGTGTTTGCATTTTTTCACTGGCTACCTCGTTGCAGATATCAGCCATAGAACCAACCAGTGCAAGAAAAACTGCCTGACGACTAGTAAAATTGACACTGCCTTTGCCGGCGGTAACAACTTGTGCGGTATAATTACCAGATGCCGGATCCCAGCTGTTACGCAGTTGGGTTGTCGTATTTAAAAGGCTCTCTCCTAATGACGCCAGGTACACCTTATCGCGAGCGGAAACATTAGCTGCCTTTTGTGTACCACCTACACCAAAAATAACATACTCAATAGCATGGAAACCTTTCAAAGTTGTACCTAACTGATCGATGTCTGCTACGGTCAAAGCACTATTGCCGGCAAGTACTGCATCAAGGTCAGTTTTATTTACCGGCCAGTCGTCTATAGTTGGATCATAGTTAAAATCTTCTACCGGGCCAAATAAAAAGCCTTCGCATGATTCCCAGGCGCCACGGGTATTTTTCCAGGCTACACGGATAGCTTCAAGGTTGGCATCAGTCGGGTTTGCATTAAAAGTGGTGATGGCACTGTTCATCACCTGCGCTTTGGCCTGTATATCCCGGTAATTCGGATTAGCCAAATTAGCCGCAAAATCCGTCAGGACATTCTGCTCTAGTGTTGCTTGGGTAGTAGTGCTATCGCTACTATTTGCATTATTTTTTGTGCAGCTGGCAAAGGTCAGCCATATCACACTGAGTGTAAGTATAAATTTAGTTCTCATAGGTAGATGTTAACTTAGATGAATGATGATTTGATCTGAAATAATTTCTGTCGTATATTTTTTTAACGAATGCTCTGCCGGGCCTTGTGTTACCTGACCTTCTTTATCGAAAGTACTGCCATGCAGGTTGCACCTAAAGCCGTTTCCCGCAGCTACCAACTGATTATCAGCGTGCGTGCATCTTAGCAGCAAAGCGGTATAGGTCCCGCCCTTTTCTTTTCTTAGGCCGATGTTATAAAATAAATCTTTAGGCTGAATAACCTGGAAATCGCTTTGCGCAAACAACGATACCGGTACCGATACCTTATTGTTGTCCATTGTGGTTTTATAAACCGGCAAGGTGGCACATGATGATAATTCGCTTGCCGCTACCAACCCTGCACCTACTGCCAGGCACATGGTACACGATTGTTTTACAAAGCTTCTTCTATCCATGATTATTAAAATGAAAATGCTACACCCAAGTTAACCAGGTTATAATTTTGCTGATAAGGTTGCGCAACCGGATTAGGGTTAATGACCAGGTCAGGATTTTGACTGCCTGTGTGTGCTATACGCACGTCGCCCTTGATAGCCACATTGCGTATAGGCAAATAACTTAAACCTGCTACTACATAGTTTTGGTTCAGTGTCCCGTCTGTAACTCCGTTTGATGGAATGCTGGCATTCATATTCAGTTTCTCATCACGTATAAAAACTATCAGTTGTTTATTTTTTGCCGAACCGCTTAAATGCATCAGGTCATAACCTACCTCGGCATAAGCACCATACTCTGTTTTGGGTGTATTGTTAGCATAAGCCCTGTTGATCTTATCCGCATCAGGAATTGAAACCAATGTACCCAATACTTTTACCGAAAAACCATTGCTTACATATTGCAGATCAGCTTCCCCCATAGCAACCGGTGTTCCGAAAATACCCGCCTGCAATCCAAGGCTATCGGCTTTACGTTTGCTCACACCTACAGTTCCGCCATAATAACCGGATACCTGTGCTTTGAAATCACCCTGGTAAAATTGTAGTGCTGCAGTAAGAGCCAGGTTATTCCCTGTCGCGTTACGCCCCTCAAAACGGCCTTCGCGAATGCCTGAACCATGCTCAAACATTTCGGAGCTAAGGCCACTAACTAATCCTACTGAATAGTTTACAGGCAGATTGTTTAAGCTTCCGTACAAACCTACACCCAATTCTCTCCAGGTCGACGGGATAATGAAGGTTTCTACATAGTCGCGTTCATTACCGTTGAAAGTGTTTGGTAAATGGTTTTCGTTCAGAATACCAATCCGCGGTAAAAACAAACCAGCAACTATATATTGATTTGCATTCAGGTTAAATTTTAAATAAGCTTGTTCAACTGCTACTTCACCGCCAGATTCACCACCGGATACCTTAGCATCCTCTACCTCCAGCTCTGAGAAGAAAGATATTTTATTGGTGAACTTATGGCCTGTAAAAAGCACGAAACGCTCCAGATTAATGTTTGCTGTTTGAGTTCTTGAATTACGTTGGTAAAAGGCATTCCCATAACCACCAATAGTTGTAGAACTTTTGGATGTATTATTATTTAACGAATCCTCTGAAGTAACGGTAGGTTTTTGCTGGGCAAATAATTGTGTCGAAAAAAGACTTAAAAGTACAAGTAAAGTAAAAGTATATCTCTTCATTAGTTCAAGTTGTTGTGTGCCGCAAAAATGCATCTTATTTAGACTTAATCCAAATAAAGATTAAAATAGTTCTAAATAACGTTAGTTGATTAGTTAAGTGGTTGATTTAGTGAGCGGTTTCGTTTGGTTGAATGGTTGCAGGGTTGTAATAGGTAGTGGTTGAAGTGAATGTAATCACGAAGTAGTTTGAATGAACTAATGACCGATGACTAATGACAATCAGTCCCTCCACAGGTATGGGAACAGCAGTAAGGATGTCGCTATAACGATGACATTAATTGCGCCCAACACGCCCATGTTACTATAGCTTAGACTACGGTCCAAGCCATCCATTGCATTTTTGCTTAGGTGGATAAGTTGAAGGATTACGGGGATTATAACAGGGAAACTTAAAATGGCCATCAGGGTGCCATTATTGCCAGCCTTGGATGCAATGGCAGATATCATGGTAAAAACAGTAGAGAAGCTGATACTGCCAAGCAGCACCGACAAAAAATAAAAGAGAGGATCGCCAATGGTATTTTCGAAAAACACCATATAAACCACTAATGCTAATATGCTCAGCAGCGACATTAACAGGATGTTGTAAATAGTTTTTGACAGGATAATAGCGTGCGGACTCGCGATGGTATAGTAATACAACAATCTGCTTTTACTTTCCTGGATAAAGCTTTTAGCGATTGCGTTTACCGATGCAAAAAGCATAATGATCCAAAACAACACATTCCAAACAATGGGGTAACCTTGACTCCCCTTAAGGCCTCCGCTCAGGTTGAAGGAGATATAGCAAACAAACACTGTCGACGCCACATAAAGCAAAACCCCATTGAAGGCATACTTGGAGCGCCACTCCAGCAGTATTTCCTTTTTGATGAGATTGAGGGTTTGGTTAAACAGTTCCATTTTGGTGCAAAGATAGGTTTGTTAAGCTTAAAGCAGAAAGGTGAAAGCAGAAAGCTTCATGTAATAAGCTAAAAGCACAAAAGCCTTTCTGTTTTTAGATTTTGCTGATCAGCTTTCAGCTTTTGCCTTTCACCTTTCGCCTCTTTTAAATAATTTTACCAAATGCCAATTACCTATTATAACTCTCCTGTCGGGATACTCCGTATTACTGAAGATGATGGATATGTGACGTCTGTGCATTTTATGGATGAGGCTATTGAGGCAGATGAACCCTCTACAGCGGTATTAAAAATGGCCGTTCAGCAATTGGACGAATACTTTGAAGGTAAGAGAAAGGAATTTGATTTTGCATTTAGACAGTCAGGCTCTGGTTTTCAGCAGGATGTTTGGCAATGCCTGCTGACAATTGGCTATGGCAAAACCATTAGTTACTTACAGCAATCAAAATTAATGAAGAACCCGCTGGCAATCCGTGCTATTGCATCTGCAAATGGTAAAAATCATATGGCTATCGTTGTGCCTTGTCACAGGGTGATTGGATCTGACGGCAGTCTGACGGGTTACGCAGGCGGTATGTGGCGAAAGAAATGGTTATTGGAGCACGAAGCACGTGTAATGGGTTCGGGGCAGACTTCGCTGTTTTAAGCAATCGTATCTACTCACCCGGTCATTGCTTCGCTCGACCACCCTCTCTCCGCTTCGCGCAAAGAGGGTTGATTTTTGTTTTTTTTTCTTCTCCTTCTTTACCACTTTGCGGTAGAGAGGACCGACCAGCGTAGCGTCGTCTGGGTGAGTCAAATGGGCGATTTGCTTATTTATTCATTGTTCACCAAACCTTCTGATAAATATTCTCTTTCTGACTAACTACCTTAAACTTATTCTTGTACTCCGGAAACCTGATCGTCTCCTTGCTGCCCAGGCACAGAAAACCATTCGGGCACAAACTTTTATAAAACAAACCAAGTATCCTCTCCTGCAATGCAGCTTCAAAATAGATAAATACATTACGGCAGCTTATCACCTGGAACTCGTTAAATGCATCATTGGTCGCCAAGTTATGGGTAGAAAAAAGTGTGTGTTGTTTTAATTCTCTTTTTATACTCGCCACATCATTCATCACATTAAAGTGATCTGTCAATGATCCCGGCAACTCGCACGACTTATAGTTTTCAGCATAGCTTTTTATTTTGTGCATACTGTAAGTGCCTTTCAGTGCTTCTTCTACCATAGCAGTATTAACATCAGTTCCATAAATAAAAGGCTCAACCTTTAGCCCGGCTTTATTCAGCAATATCGCCAGGGAATAGACTTCTTCACCTGACGAGCAGCCCGCACTCCACACCCTGACATTTTTGAATTCTGATAGGCGAGGAACAACCAGCGTGTTTAGCGCCTTGTAAAAAGATGGATCACGGAACATCTCGGTCACATTTACTGTCACTTCATTTAAAAACCATCTAAAAAAATCAGGATTGTTCGCCAGGGCTTCCTTCAATCCCTCAAAACCAACTTTCTTTAAAGTAACGATACGGGATAGCCTTCGCTTAAGTGATGCTTTTGAATAATTAGAAAAATCGAACCCGTGCGTTTCGTTTACAAGTTCAATGAGCTCATGAAGTTCTGAATCTGTCAGTGGCCCGGGTAAAGTAGTCATAGTTCAAAATATTTACATTGATAACTTTACCATTACTGGTTTTAATTTTCAACAGCAGCTTCCTGCTGATCAGGCATTTTATACCTGGGTTTATCACGTAAGGCACCCACCAACGACAATATTGGCCCTGCAATCAGCAACCACCATCCCCATTTAAACTTAATTTGTTTGGCCAGAAACCTGGATATAGCGTGGAACGGTATAAATGTAAACGAGGTATGAATCTTTAAGAGTGCCAATATGTAAAACAACACCACCAATATAGCCGACAACCATGCAGCCATACGTGCAATACTGGCCTGCATAAACACCACTCCTATTATGCCCACCACCGCTATCAGCAACACTACAATGCCGTAAGGTTTGTTAGCATCGTACATATTCCATGTTGTAACGCCAAATGGCCTGAACAAAGGGCAATATGTAGCAGCAATAAGCATAACAAAGCCGGCAAAAGCGAGGAATGATCTGAGCTTCATTGTTTATTTTTGAGAGATTTCCATTTTATCAGCAAAGTGGGCGCAGTAATCACGCAGGTCTTCTACGATATTCGTTTCGCCGGTAGCACGCAAAAAGCTGTCACCCATGGTTTGAAGTGTTTCATAAAAAAAACGTTTCATTTCGTCAACGGGCATATCCTTGGTCCAAAGATCAATGCGCAGGGTGTTTTTATAATTGTGATCCCAAAGCGACAACATGATGGATTTTACAGGGAGCGCTTCCTTATTTTGAGCATCTGTTGATTCCCAGGTGATGTTCTCAGGAACATTGTTGTCATCAAGGTCTATGGTAAGTTTTATTTCAGCTTTCTTCATTTTGTTATTTAACCAATAAAAATATAATAGTTGCCAAAGTTATAAAGCTTATCTCTACTATCCATAAACTTTTGGTTTTGGGGAAAAAATTACGGAGCATCAGGTCAAGAAATGACACTACAAAAGCAAACAACAAAAATATCAGCGTGATGGTACCGCTCCAATGCTCGTATTTGCTGCCTGTTATCTTGGCGCCATAAATGAACACGTATCCAGCCAGAAGTAAAAAAAATGCGGTTGCAAAGTTTAAAGGTGTTATTCTGAATTTCATTCTGATCAAATCAAATCTTTAGTGTCATTGCTTCGTTCCTCATAATGACATCACTTTTATAATTTTTCGCTTTAGGCTTTCTGCTTTTCCTTTCAGCTAAAATCAGTGTTTCTTTCTAAATGGTTTCTTAGCCCGGTCCTTAGCAGCTTTTGAGTTTGGATTAGCCTTTGCTTTTGCCGCATCAAATTTCTTACGCTGATTAAGCGTTTTCTTTTCGTGGAATGCGCCCTTAAAGTCCGGGTCTTCCTTTCGCTTCTGCTGATCGACCTCGCGTGCCTGATCCTGCCGTTCTTCAAATGAAGTCTGCTCAACAAAGACATCCGCCGGAATATCAAACACCGGGATACTTTGCCTGATCAACTTTTCAATCTTGCGCAGATAGTATTCCTCAGCCGGTGTGCAAAAGGTGATAGCCTCTCCCAGTTGGAATGCCCTTCCCGTGCGACCAATGCGGTGCACATAATCCTCTGTTACAAAAGGCACATCAAAATTGATCACATGGCTCACATCATTCACATCGATACCGCGGGCCGCCACGTCTGTTGACACCAGTATTTTAACCTCATCATTCTTGAATGCGTTCATGGAGTTAATACGGGTATTCTGTCCCTTGTTGGCATGCAGCACCCTTACCTCCTGCTCATTGTATTTTCTCGCGAGAAACTTGTACACATCTTCGGCTACGGTGCGCGTTTTGCAGAACACCATCAGCTTTTTGATCTCCTCTGTATTATCCAAAAGGTACTTCAGCAGGTTGATTTTGGTCTTAACGTTAGGCACATAGTACAGGCGTTGCTCTACGGTCTGCGCGGGGGTAGCCTGTGGGGTAACTTCGATAACCGTAGGGAACTCCAAAAAGTTCGCTGACAACTGGTGTATTTTATCCGACATGGTTGCCGAGAAAAGCAGGTTCTGCCTTTTGCGCGGCACTACTTCTAATATCCGGTTAATCTGTGGCATAAAGCCCATATCCATCATCTTGTCGGCCTCATCAAGCACCAATACCTGCAGCTGTTTCATCGCCAGGTGACCGGCAAGATAAATATCCATAAACCTGCCGGGCGTAGCAACAATAATATCGACGCCTTTACTTACCTGTTCGATCTGTGTTTTGGGACCAAGTCCACCGTAGAGTGTAACCACCCGCAGGTCGGTGTATTTGGCAAAAACTTTTACATTTTCTTCGATCTGCATGGCCAGCTCGCGTGTCGGGGCTACGATCAATGCGCGAGGGCTCTCTCCCTGGGCATATTTTAACCGCATAATGATGGGCAACACGTATGCCGCAGTTTTACCTGTACCCGTTTGAGCAATACCCATCACATCCTGTCCATTCAGAATCGGCGGGATAGCTTTTTGCTGCACGGGCGTAGGTTCGGCATAACCGGCATCATCAATGGCATTTAGTACTTGCCGGTTAAATTTAAAATCCTCGAAGGTTGCGCCCATGCGGCAAAGATAGGGTTTAAGTCGGGAAGTCAGAAAGTCAGGGAAGACCGGAAGTTAATCGTCTTGGTTATGTGGGTCGCTTGAGATTAAGTAATATGTGTTATTCTGAAGTTTAAACGCCTTTACACCTTTTTTATTAATCCACTCGATGCGAATATCAATCGGGTCCGTATTCTTTTGCTTTACCTCGATGCTTCTTGTACCTTCAAGTACGAGTTCATCTTGCTGGAAGCCAAGACTTCCACCTACCAGATCGCCGCCAATACGTTCTATTCTTGTTTTGATGATGAGAGTCAAGGTATCTCCGTGAAGTTTGAAAATCCCTTTGGCTGCAGCAATGCGACCCCTATCGTCATACTGGTTAAAAGTATATTTAAAAGTCCCATTACTAAAAAAGCGGTAATTTGCTAGCCATGCATCG